>Ga0116185_1000406_pt1 | contig 52275 bp, 49 predicted proteins | sample AD_JPNNA7_MetaG_FD_89754 | JGI IMG/M metagenome (GOLD analysis project Ga0116185, IMG submission 89754) | Active sludge microbial communities of municipal wastewater-treating anaerobic digesters from Japan - AD_JPNNA7_MetaG | ecosystem: Engineered > Bioreactor > Anaerobic > Digestate | place...
TAATTCTTTTTTGAATTTTGATCCCCTCCTGATAAAATATACCTAAGCAATATTTTATCATATATTCTTGATTTTATTGATGAACCTCGGAAGTATCAATTTTTGTGATTAACTAAATTATACTAAAAACAGAAAAATATGGTATAATTATTGTGCATTATTAAAAATTGTGTATTTATATAAAGGGGTGAAGCTATTGGTTCTAGTTGCCATAGTCGGGGGAAGCGGTGCAGGAAAAACAAGTGTTGCCAAAAAAATTGCCGAGCATTTTGCCGATAGGGCAAATGTACTTAGTATGGATGATTACTATAGAGACCTTCCTCCGGGAATGACCTTAAAGGAATTTAATTTTGATGATCCTAAAGCTTTTGACTTTGATTATTTTATAAAAAACACAAAAAAGTTAAAAGATGGAAGTCCGATTAATATACCCGTGTATAATATGGTGACTTGCAGAAGGGAAGTCGGTATAAGCACGAGCTTTTTTCCTAATGATCTGGTTATTATAGAGGGTATTTTGGTTCTTCATGAGCCTAGATTGAGAGAGCTTTTTGATTTTTCTGTTTATATAGATGCTCCTGCTGATGAAAGACTCATAAGAAGAATAGAAAGAGATACCATCGAAAGGGGAAGATCCATAGAAAGTATTCTTACCCAGTACAGAACTTTTGTAGCCCCTTCTTTCAGGGCTTTTATTGAACCCCAGAAATATACATGCGATATAATACTTCCGGATGGCGTCAGCAATATTACGGGCATGAATATAATAATTAATGCCATCGAAAAGATGCTTGAAATTAACCGACAGGAGGAAGGAAAATGAAAAAAAGTATAATTTTCATGATTTTATTTATCTTACTTGTCTTTACGGTTTGTTTCGCAATGGACGATGCAAGAGTGAAGTCGGAGTATATTAGTTATATTCAGAAGTATGAAATGTTTCTTGCTGACAGCAGCCAGGAAAGCGAGCTTAAAAACTTTTTTGACGAAATAAAAGATATCGGGCTTTACCGTTTTTACAGAAACATTATGGTAGGAACCGCTGACTATACAGATGTTCCGCAGGGTGTACAGAGATATCTTTCAGATACATCATCGAGTCAGGTTTTTGAAAGCATTGAGCAAAAACTAGCTTTTGCAGGATTACTTTGTTATGTGCAGACAGATCTTTCCGGTCAGACGATAACGAGTGAAATAATAAGATCACAAAGAGTCTTTAACGATGCAACTTCGGAGTATCTAAGATCAGTCGATGATGAAAGATTTACTTATTTTGGCAACGTTATTGCCTATTCACTGGGACTTATAGAGTCTTCTCCTTATACAGACATAAAAAAATTTAGCTTCTCAGGCAAGTTAGAATCCCCAGAATACTTTACTTTTACAGGAGAGCCTATTTTTGACTACGCAAAGATTATTAAAGAAGAAAAGCAAAGGATAGAAGAAAGCATAAGAAAGATATCCGAATCAGGACTGACCGGTTCTGATCTTGAGTTTGAGATCGACAGGGCATCGGATGCTATTTCCTCTCATGCGGTTGAAAAAGCAAAAAGTGATATAGACTCCGTAATAACAATTCTAATAGAAAGTGCTGTAAGAGGCAGAGATTACTTTCTTCTTAGGTATATAGTTTATGTGGCTGCAATAATCATTTTTCTTATATTTTTCAAAAAAATATTTAAATATCTTTTAGCAGTTATTTTTACATCGGAATTTTTGGTTGTTCTTTTTACGTTTAACTTTTCCGAAGATGTTATAAGCTCTTTTATATATGGAAGTTTTATCATTGTGGCAGTGGTAATTTACTTTGTTTTTATGCTTTTCAGGTCATTCGGAAAAGGAGTTTCTGTTTTTTCAAGGATGGTTAATATTATTATTTTTGTTTGTCTTGTCCTTTTATTTTTTACACCATATGTTTATGTTCGAGATCTTGGGATGGTCAGAAACATTGATTTTTGCGACTCAAAGTACAGTACGTACCTTCTTAACGACACTGTTCTTAGCAAGAACTCTCTTTTATTCAAGGCAATTCAGAAAGGTGACTATGATTCAGCCAAAAGACAGATTTCGCGTATTGTAAGTTACGGCAGTCCTCAGTATAAAGAATTTATAAAACCGCATATCCAAAAAATAATATCTGATTATAATGTAGGGGATAAGTTTGCGAACTTTGAAAGAGATTTTGAATTGATGAAAAGCTCTGAGAACATAGCAGTTTTTGCCCACAATACTCAGTATGGAACGAAGGTTTTGGTTTTATTCTTCCTCTCGCTGTTTTTGTTTATGTTATCGGAGAAAGGAATACTGAAAAAACTATCGATCGCAGCAATTGCTGCATCTGTGGTTCTTTCCTTTGTCTCTCCTTCAAAAATGATCATTTTAAGCGAGGTAAGGTATCCGATGCTAACAAGTACCGAGTATTCTTTAAATTTTGTTTTTAACTTAATTATGGTGGGAATGTCCATCCTGCTATTTTTAAATTCAAAATCAAGAGGAGGGAAAAAAGTATGAAGAAACTTTTGTTGTTTGTCATGATTGTTACTATGTTAGTATCAAGCGCTTTTTCGTTTAAGGCAATCATGGTGACTGATACGGGTGGATTGGGAGATAAATCATTTAACGACGGAACATGGTCAGGTGTTCTCAGAGCTAAGAACGAACTTAAGATTGAAGCTGAAGTAATTGTATCAAAGGAACAGACGGATTATATTCCAAACCTTACCGATGCAGCAAAGAGATCCGATGTTGTTCTTGCTGTTGGTTTCCTTATGGCAGATGCTCTTGCAAAAATTGCACCTCAGTTTCCGGATAAGAAATTTATCGGTATCGATATAGTTATTGATCCTATTCCTTCTAACGTTGCTCTTTACAACTTTAAGGAACAGGAATCAGCATTTTTGGTTGGTTATATTGCAGGTTCAGTAAATAAAACAGGAAAAGTGGGTTTTCTCGGAGGAATAAAAGTTCCTGCAGTTGCCAGATTTGAAATAGGTTACAGGGCTGGTGTGGAAGCTTATAACCAGCTTAAGGGTAAAAATACAGAAGTTCTCATAGCTTATGCAAACCATTTCGGTGATGCGCCAAAGGGTAAAAGTCTTTCACTCGCACAGATGGAACAGGGAGCAGATATTGTGTTTGCAGCAGCCGGTGCAACAGGAAACGGTGCTTTTGAAGCTGCCAAAGAAAAGGCACTTGCTCTTTACGGACTTAAAGACGGAGCATCCCTTGATGCTATAAAAAATGCTTATAAAAAGATTGGAAAAGGTTATTTTGCAATAGGAGTAGACGTTGACCAAGACTACTTAGCCCCTGGAATAATACTCGCATCAGCAATGAAAGGTATTGATGTTGCTGCTTTTGAAGGCATAAAATCAGCAATGGGAAGAAAGTTTGCTTCAGGTAATAATGTTGTGGGTCTTAAGGAAAACGGAGTCAGACTTTCTGCTCTTACGTATACCAAAGATATGATTGATCCTACTGCACTTAAAGAGATCGAAAAGTTAATAGAAGATATTAAATCTGGAAAGCTTATTATTCCTGAAGATGAAGTCGGTCTGAAAAATTTTAAGGTAAAATAAAAATTGTTTGAATGGGGTGGGGTATCCCCATCCCTTTTATTTACTTTGCCGATATAAATTTTGTTTGTACCGGCAAAGTAAATAAAACTGAAATAGCAGGAGGTGCTGTAATGTCTTCTACTGCTGAAATAAATTATGAAAATTACGCAGTGGTGATGAAAGATATAGTTAAGCAATTTCCAAAAGTACTGGCTAATGACAGGGTGAATCTCAGTGCAAAAAAGGGAGAGATCCACGCTATTATAGGCGAGAACGGAGCTGGAAAATCTACTCTGATGAATCAGCTGTATGGTCTTTACAGGCAGACTTCGGGAGATATCTATATTAATGGACAAAAAAAAGATTTTTCTGGACCCGGAGATGCTATAAAGGCTGGAATAGGTATGGTTCACCAACATTTTATGCTTGTGAATAATCTTACAGTTGCTGAGAATATAGTTCTTGGATGTGAGCCGCTTAAAGATATAAGATTTGATATAAAGACGGCCAGAAAACAAGTCAAGGAGCTCTCTGAAAAATATGGGCTCATAGTTGATGTAGATGCGGTTATAGAGGATCTTCCCGTAGGAACCCAGCAGAGAGTTGAAATAATAAAAACTCTTTACAGGGGAGCTGAAATACTTATTCTTGATGAACCTACAGCTGTTCTTACTCCTCAGGAAACTCAGGAACTGTTTGTGATCATGAAAAAACTTAAGAATGATGGGAAAACCATATTATTCATAAGTCATAAGCTTAATGAGGTAATGACTATTTCTGATAATATAACTGTTATGCGGCAGGGAAAAGTAACGGGCAGGGTTGCAAAAGATATGACAGATGAAAGACAGCTTGCTAATATGATGGTTGGAAGGGAAGTTGTTCTGAACATAGAAAAGCCTGTAAAAACTCCCGGAGAAACCGTGGTTAAAGTATCCGATCTTTGGGTGAAAGATAATCGTAAACTTGATGCTGTTGAAGGATTAAGTTTTGAATTAAGAAAAGGTGAGGTGCTGGGTATTGCCGGTGTTGCCGGGAACGGTCAGACAGAGCTTGTAGAAGCACTTACCGGGTTACGAAGAATAGAAAAAGGCCAGTATAACTATAAAGGACATGATTTTTCAAGGAAAGATGTAGCTCAGTTGCGTCAAGCAAAGATAACACATATTCCGGAAGATAGGCACAAGTATGCAATGATAAAGGATTATCCAAATTACTTTAACCTTATTTTAGGACGTCATCTTGAACTGCCTTTTTCACGCAGGGGATTTCTGAGAAAAAAGGATATTATAGAAAATGCCAACAGCATGATAGAAAGATTTGATGTAAGACCCACAGATTCTAACAATCTGTCTGGCAATCTTTCCGGCGGCAACCAGCAGAAGCTTGTTCTTGCCAGAGAGATAGGAGCCAATCCGGATTTTATAGTTATAGACCAGCCGACCAGAGGTTTGGATGTTGGAGCTATAGAGTATGTTCACAAAGAAATAATTAATCTCAGACAAAAAGATGTAGCAATTCTTCTTGTTTCTATGGAACTTGAAGAGGTACTGACCCTTTCAGACAGAATAATTGTAATGTATGAGGGCAGAGCAATGGGTGAGTTTAAGCCGTCAGAGCTTTCAATAGAAGAGATAGGACTCATGATGGCCGGAAAGACTTTAGAACAGATAACTCAGCCGCAAAACCCGGGAGGCGATAAGAAATGACTGTTCAATCCAAAAATCGAGCCATAAAAATTTTGGTTCCTGTACTTTCAGTAATAATAGCTCTTTTAATAGGGGCAGTTGTCATCTTAGCCATAGGAAAAAATCCTGTTATAGCATATAAAGAAATGTTTATAGGGGCTTTTGGTTCAAAGATGTCCTGGGCCTCCAATATAACCAAGATGACAAGCTTACTTCTTACCGGTCTTGCAGTAGCTTTTGGTTTCAGAGCTGGAGTTTTCAATATTGGGGCAGAGGGTCAGATGGCCGTTGGAGGTATGGCGGCAGCAATAGTTGGAATAAACATGGGTCAGACACCTATGATAATTGCCGTTCCGGTAACAATACTTTGCAGTATAATGGCCGGAGCAGTATGGGCAAGCATAGCCGGAATTTTAAAAGCTAAAACAGGGGCACATGAGGTTATTACAACCATAATGCTGAACTGGATAGCATATCATATTGGAAATTATCTTGTTGTGGGTCCGCTTGCTGTCGGTGATGGTGTTCCCAAATCGCCAGAAATAGCTAAAAGTGTGCAGCTTCCACCACTACTCACGGTCCAGGCAAGCACTTTGCCTTCAGGTATAATAATTGCAGTTGCAGCTGCTATTATTATATACATCATTCTTGAAAAAACAACGGCTGGATATGAGCTTAAGGCCGTAGGGTTCAACCCTTATGCTGCCGAATACGGCGGAATATCGATAAGCAAAAATATAATTCTTACAATGGCTATATCCGGTGGCCTTGCCGGACTTGCAGGGGCTATGGAAGTCATGTGCGTACATTTAAGAATTTTTGGATCTTTTACAAGCGGAAGGGGATTTGACGGTATTACTATTGCACTTATAGGTCAAAACAGTCCTATAGGAAGTATTTTTTCGGCTTTTCTTATTTCTTCATTACGTACGGGGTCGACCAATATGCAGTTTGCAGGAATACCTGATGATCTTGTAGGCCTGATACAGGGAATAATCATCTTTCTTGTGGCAGCGGAAAGAATAATAAAAACTTTAATTATAAAGCTTTTCAGGGTGAAAGGCGGTGAAAACGCATGAATTGGTTTGAAGGTATTTTGGCTGTATTCATGTCCCCACTTTTTTATAAGTTAACTATAACTTCTGCGCTTCCTCTTATCTTTGCGGCTTTGGGTGGAGTGTACAGTGAAATAACAGGAGTAACTAATATTGCGCTTGAAGGAATAATGAAGATGGGAGCTTTTGTGGCAATAGTATTTACTCTTATTACAGGTAATCCGTGGATTGGATTGATATTCGCCCTTATATCCGGAGTTTCCATGGCAGCCCTTCATGCGTATGTATCCATAGAGTGGTCGGCCAACCAGGTTGTTTCAGCAACAGCGATCGTGCTTATTGCCGAAGGACTTGTCGGCGTTCTTATGCCTCCTATCTTCGGACATGAAGGCTCTACAAACTTTTTTCCGAAGCTTCCTCTTATAAGAATTCCTGGACTCAAGGAAGTGCCTTTTATAGGAGACATTTTCGGAGAACTTTCTGTATTCTTTTACTTTGCGGTAATAGCCATATTTGTATCATGGTTCGTAATTTATAAAACTCCTCTGGGGCTCAGAATGCGTGCCGTCGGAGAAAATCCCAAGGCTGCTGATACCCTTGGAGTAAACGTCAAAAAGATCAGGTACTTTGGAGTCCTTATGAGCGGTTTTCTCGGAGCTTTGGGTGGAGCATACCTTTCAATAGGAGAAATGGGACAGTTTGATGACAAAATGCCATCTGGTAAAGGATTTATAGCAATCGCCGCCATGATACTGGGAAACTGGAATCCTGTAGGCGCTATGTTTGCAACCCTTCTTTTTGGTGCTGCAGAAGCAATGAATGTTCAGCTTCAGTCTATGCTGAGTCTTCCTTCAGAGGTAAAGGCATTGCTTAATCTCCTGCCTTTTGTTATTACAATCATTGTGGTCGGTGGGTTTATCGGTAAAACAAGATCTCCTGCTGCAAGCGGTGTTCCATACGAAAAAGAATAGATAATATAAAAACTGCGATTTTTAAAGAATCGCAGTTTTTTTTATTTAAATTTAAAATGAGCATTTTATAGTTTGTTTATTGAATTAAATAAAAATAAGATATTTTTATGATATAATAAAAATAATTATTTATATTTTGTTGAAATAATGGTTTTCAATGTGCAGTTAGGCAAGAGTAAGCATTTCACTCCAGCCTACTGCAAATCCGAACTTTATTTTCAGATCTTTTTCATTTGATACGCAGGTTTCATCACTGACATAGACCCAATATCCGCTAATGCTTGTTTCAAAGAATTTTATGGTTACATCAGAAAGAAAGATATCTTCATGCTTATTACATGTGAAACGGATCATTTTTTAGAGTTAATCAGGTGATTATCCCATAATCAACGACTTCTTTACCGTATGTTTTCTTAAACCAGTGGATATACATCTGGCCGTATTCTTGCGGTTGCATGGTTATTCCTTCTGTAAATGAAGGATCCTAGCCATATATATATATGAAGGTAAAAAAATTGAAAAAATTATTCAAAAGATATTGAATTTTGAAGATTGTTGTATTTAAGAATATAAGAAAATTATTTTACTAAATAATATGAGTTAATGTTTTAAAATGTTTTTTTGTTAATACAATAGAAAATAAAAGAAAACACTTTATATTGACTTTAATTTTAAGGTATTTTGCCAAGAATGAAATTTTTATAAATAGTAATATTTTTTAAAATTGAAAATTAATGATATACTTATTTGGTAGGATAGATGAAGTAAACTAAAATTCCTACGAAAGGAGGAAACATATGTTAAAAGGATACTATAGAATCAAAAAAGGAAGAGAAGCGGAAATACAAGGGGTTTGTAAAGCTGCAATAGTTATATGTGGAGTTGCATGGTAAACTAGAAAAATCCCATTCTCTCAGATGAGAGAATGGGGTATATATATAGGGGGGAGAGTAGTGAAAAATGATATTATTCCTTTTTTAAGACCAACTGTTTATATGACAAAGACTAATAAAGGTGCTGTAGTAAAATATGAAAATAGTGGAAAGGCAATTTATATAAATCAAAGCGAAGCTTTATTTCTTAAATTATGTGATGGAACAAGAAATATTGAAAATATTATAAATATTTTTTTTTGAAGTTTATGAAGTAGAAAAAGAAATACTTTATAATGATTTAATGTTTTTGATAGAAAAGTATAAAGACGTTAACATTCTTATGCTTTTACCACAAAAAATTTATTCTTCAACAGAAGAAAATTATCACGAATATATTTTTATTCATGAAGAAAATGCTGGACCAATTATTCCTCAAGGAATTAGTAATATTTGCTTTGAAATTACAAATTATTGTTCTTTAAATTGTAATTATTGTTATGGATTGTATAATAAAAATAATAATAATTTTTTGCCTATAAAAAAAGTTATTGAAGTCTTAGAACAAGCTAAAGAAATGCAAAAAGTAAGTTATGTTGCTGTAACTGGTGGAGATCCAATAGAGCATCCTGATCTCCCAGAACTTATAAAATATTTAGAACAAAACAATATTTTTTATGATTTATCTACAAAAGCTGTAAGTCTATCCGAAAAAAAATTTTGGAACTTAAAAATTCTGGATTAAAAAATATTCAAATAAGTATTGATTCATGGGATCCTGAAAAATGGAGCAATATGGTAGGGATTGACAAAAGAGCATATTCAAAAGTGCTAGAATCCTTAAAACTACTTAAAAAATATCATATAGAAATCAGAGCAAGAATAACTCTTTCGAAGTATAATCTCGAAGATCTTGAAGAGTTATTAAAAAATCTTTCTTTTTTTGAACCAAGTATAGTACGAATAGTTGCAATGATTCCTACAGGCAGAGGAAGCATGAAAGAAGTTTTGTCCATGTACGATACCAATAGAGCACTTGATATAGTACAGAAATATAGAGAAATAGGTCTTAATATTGAATTTGGTTTATATAAGTATACAGAAACATATAATCATTGTGGAGGCATGAAACATTCTTTATTCATAAATTCTCAAGGTGAAGTTTATCCATGCGATATGATTGCTGGGCTCGAAGACCATAAAGAATATATGATTGGTAACATATTTGCTTCCAATATAAAAGAATTATGGTTTACTAATTCAGCAAACAAATTCAGATATAATACAGACATTCTTGAATGTGTAAAATGCGATAAACTTGAGATATGCAGTAGTGGATGTAGAGTACTAGCTGAATGCTTTTATAAAGAAAAAAATAGAGCTACTCCAATATGTTCAAGGCTTTATGATAAAGAAGATGAATTTTTTTCTTGGGATTAGCTACTGTATTAAAGCGTTGTAAAATAAGTACGAAAGAAAAACAGTTATAAGGATAAAATAGGATCAGATGATTAGAGGAAAAGTATGTTTTTATTTTTTAGGCTGATCAAGCCCAGTGACATGAGCAGAAATATAAAGTTCAAGCAGAATAGGACAAGCAAAACTAAAGGAAAAAATGAACAAAGGAATCATGTTAGTGGCACAAGAAAAAGAAGGAATGACATATTTATTTTTTTACCAAACTTTGAACTGTTTGTTGAAAAACGCAATAGGATTATTATAGGTATCGTCTTTAAAGCTCCCTAAACATAGATGGTTGGATACCTGTAAAGAGAGGTTTTATTGGCAAATTGTAGTTAATGTAACGGTCGGAAACAATAGTGGGTGGTATTAAAAATTTTTTAGCTTCATAAAGTGGATAAGCAATTTTAGGAGAGTCGCTGCAAAACGATAAATAAAATCTGATGACAAATCTGGTTTTGCAGTAAATCAAAAACCTAATGTAATGCTTAAAGGGCTGAGACTTTTAAAATTGTGTCATCCGCATGATATTCGTCAGAATTAAAGTCAAGAAGAGACTATCATATGTATACATATATTATCGAATACTGGAGCAAACTTATTATCAAATTGCTTATGGAAGAATGTGAAACTATTATATTCAATGCAGTAAGATGAATCTAGCTGGTGGTGTGAAATGAAATTTTCTAAGGATAAAACATGGAAATAGCAGTAACAATATTCTGTATTTCATAACAGGTTCGCTTAAAGTCTTTTTTATCAAAAAGGATTAGATAAGGTATGGTATTTTATAAAGGGAGGAAAAATATGACTGATGAAAACAAGAAAGAAAAAAGGGTACTTAACCAGTTTGTCAGAGGACTTATAGGCCAGTACAAGTACAGTCAGATACTTACTTTTTTTCTTATATCTTTACAGGCAGCCGGAAATATTGTTCTGCCTCTTCTGTTTCAGCAGATAGTGGACAAGTCTCTTCCTTCAGGCGATATGTCCTCTCTTATGCATTATATTATGATTCTTGTTGTAGTCATGGTTGTGGCTCTTTCTACTGGTTATCTCGGGGAAATTCTTTTTGAGTTTACAGGACTTAAAGTAAAGAAAGAACTTAACAGACGTGTAATAAAAAAATTTCTTGATGTTCCTTACAGCTTTTTTATCAGGAACAGTTCCGGAGAACTGGCCACTCATCTTATATCGGATATAGATAATGTGACCATGATGGTTTCGCAGATACTTCCGATTACTTTGCTTTCTTTAATGCAGATTGCCGGTATTCTTTTCATAATATTTTTTATGAACTGGAAGCTTGCGCTTATACCAGTTATCCTGTTCTTCGTTTTTTATATGCTTGTGGCTGTAATAAACAAACAGGCTCAGAAGAAGAGTTTAACCGAGAGAACTCTTTTTGGTAAGATGGGGGCTGTTATAATAAATATTCTTGAAAATATTAAGTTCATTAAGGTCGGTAAGCCTTATGGCTGGCTTAACAGTTATTTTGAGTCGCATCAGGAAAACTATATAAAGAGTAAAAAGAAGCTTGTCTTGGTGCTTAAGCTTGTAGGGACGCTTGGAAACGGTATGTTCGGAATAATCGCTTTTGTCGTTTTTTCAATTGGAAGCTATATGGTCATAAAAGATATGCTTACTGTAGGGCAGCTTCTTGCCTTTTGGGCTTATATACAGGCTATAGCCGGGCCTTTACAGCTTATGATACAGGTCAATATGTTTAAGATGAGCTCCTATGGCTCTGTAAAGAGAGTTATGGGTATTCTTGATGAAAAAGAGGAAAAGCGCTCAGATATGGTAGTTCCGTCTGTTGTATCGAAACTTGAAGCTGAAGATATAAGCTTTTCTTTTGATCAGAAATCTATAATAAAAAACTGTTCTTTCAGTACAAGAAGTGGTGAAATAACAGCTATAGTGGGCGAAAGTGGTTCGGGAAAATCTACTATAATGAATATGCTTTTGGGTTTATATAAGGCTCAGGAAGGAAACATTTTTATTTATGACGGCATCAAAAGCTATAATATAACTGAGTATGGAATCAGTGGAGCTGGTTATCTTGAACAGGAGTCCATGTTCTTTAAGGAAGGAACCATAAAAGATAATATTCTTCTGGGAAGAGAAGTAAAAGCGGATAAGTTTAATGAGATTACTTTAAAAACTGGAGTAGATGATTTTGTAAAAAAATTTGAAAAGGGATACGATACTTTAATAAGCGAAGTAAGCCTCTCCGGAGGTCAGAAACAGCTTCTGGCTTTTGCAAGGATTATGGTGGATGATCCGCAAGTGCTGCTGTTGGATGAAATTACTTCTAATATTGACTCGCATACTGAAGAAAAGATTCAGGAGCTTTTAAAACAGGAGAAAGGAAAAAACAAGTTGATTATAATTATCGCGCAAAGGCTTTCCACAATAAAAAGTGCCGACAGGATACTTATGCTCAGTGAGGGAAAGATATGCTGCGAAGGAAAGCATGAAGAGCTTTTAAGCACTAATGAACATTACAGGAATCTGGTTTCTATACAAACGGATAAGCATTAATAAAAACCGGAAGGACAGATTAATTAAGTTTAACTGTCTTTCCGGTTTTTTTGGTAGTACTTGGTGCTTTCAGAATCTTCCCAGATCTTTGTCTCCTCTGCCTGATAGGTTGATCACCGATAGTCCGGGTTCTGACTTAAGAATTTTCAGTGCAAGAGCGACAGCGTGTGAGGATTCTATTGCTGGTATTATGCCTTCCAGTCGTGACAACAGTTTGAAAGCATCCACAGCTTCGCTGTCACTTATTGGAAAGTACTGTACTCTCTGAGTATCTTTAAGATATGAATGCTCCGGTCCTACTCCTGGATAATCAAGACCTGCGGAGATAGAGTACGCATCTACAGGAATATTATTTTCATCGACAAGACAGTAAGAGTAGGTTCCCTGGTATACAATGGGTTTGCCTAAAGTAAGTGTGGCTGCAGTATTTCCGTTTGTAAGCTCTGTACCTCCGCCTTCGGCTCCGAAAAGCTTAACTTGTTTATCTTCTAAAAATGCTGAAAACATTCCTATAGCATTTGATCCTCCGCCTATGCAGGCAAAAATATTTTCAGGGAGCTTTCCTTCTTTATCTAAAATCTGGTAGCGTGTTTCATTACCTATAACCGACTGAAAAAACTTAACCATAGCCGGGTAAGGATGGGGGCCAACGGCTGAGCCAAGCAGATAAAATACATCAGGATTTTTGACGTAATAGTCAAAAGCATCATCGACAGCATCTTTTAAAGTCATGGTTCCCCTTGTGCTTTCAATAACCTCCGCTCCGAGCATTTCCATCCTCTGGACATTAGGTTTTTGCCTTAGTATGTCCTCTTTTCCCATAAATATTTTGCACGGTATATTGAACAGGGCTGCAACCGTTGCAGTTGCAACACCGTGCTGGCCGGCTCCTGTCTCCGCAATTATCTGTCTGGCATTCATTCTTTTTGCTAAAAGGGCCTGTCCTACGGCGTTGTTTATTTTGTGAGCACCGGTATGATTAAGATCTTCCCGTTTGAGATAGATCTTTGCTCCGACTTTTTCAGAGAGGTTTCTGGCGTAGTATAAAGGTGAAGGTCTGCCCACGTAATCATTAAGATAGTAGCGATACTGATGTATAAAGCTTTCATCAGCTTTGGCTTTTTCAAACTCACCGGCAAGCAGTTCGAGTTTTTCCTGTAGAACAGGTGGTACAAACATCCCTCCGTAACTTCCGTAATAGCCTTCTTTTTTCATAGTTGTTTCTGTCATAGTATCTCCTCCTGTAAAATAAAATTTGGGTTTCTCCTTTTTTATGTGGAGAAACCCAATAAAAAAGGCACCTTTTAGTTAAAAAGGTGCCCGTTATTTTTATATTCTCAGATATAAATACGGAATGAGCACCTTATAAAAGATGCCACCACCATCTGTTGGATATGCTTATTGAATTGAAGGATGTATTATTTTTATACATAGTTAGCACTCCTAATAATATTTGTATCCATTCTATCATACAATAGATAAACTGTCAAGCATCTTTGAAAAAGCTTTATGCTATGATAAAATTATCTGGGAGGCGATATATTGAATGGGTTTGATATGCAGTACTTTGAAAAATATAAGTATGTCGTCGGTATGGATGAAGCCGGACGCGGACCTATAGCGGGGCCTGTCTTTTCCGCAGCTGTTTTTGTTTCAAGCCTAGATGAATTAAAATTTGTATGTGAGATAGGTGCAGATTCTAAGTCATTGAATGAGAAGGAAAGAGAAAGAAGATACAGACTCATAACGGACAATCTTATCTTTGTAAGCTCTTATGTGAGTGCCGAGGATATTGATTTATACAATATATTCAAAGCCACGCAGATGAGTATGCTGAGCAATTACGAAAAACTTTTTTCTGCCGGCAGGGAAGGATACGTTATTGTTGATGGTAAGAATTTTAAGTTTCCGTTCAGGAATGAGTGTATAATTAAAGGAGATCAGAAATCATCAATAATTGGTGCAGCTTCAATTATTGCCAAGTATGAACGGGATGCATACATGGTTAAGCTTTCCCAAAAATATTCTCAGTATGGTTTTGAAAAGCATAAAGGTTATCCGACTAAGCTCCATGAGCAGATGGTAAAAAAATATGGAATCTTTAATGAATTCAGAATTACTTTTGATCCTGTCAGAACTTTGATTGTAAACGGACAAATAATTGCCGATAGGTCGGAATTCTCAGCTCAGAGACTTTTGAGGATAGGTATGTGATAGGGGGTAAGTATGAAGAGAGTATTTTTTTGTGTCGGAATTCTTATTTGTGCATGCAGTGTTTTTTCAATTATTCTCTGGGATGGCCAAGCAGGAAAGCAGGATCATTTTATTAGGAGCATTCCACGGTTTTATGATAAAAACAGCTATGTTTTCGGATCTTCATTTTCAGAGGTACAAGAATCCGGTTCTTTGAAGATTATTGACAGGACGGACGGTCATACCAGATACTCGTTTCAAACAGAGTCGCCTGTTTTTCCATGTTTTTGTAAAGATATAGATAATGATGGTGAGAGTGAAATAGTGGCAGTGCTGGCTCAAGGCCCGGTGCAAGTTTTTAAAGTCATCGGAGGCACTTTAAAGATGACTACTTCTTTTTCTCCTGTCTTTACGGATCTTCCGTTTAATGTGACCATACAGGACGGAAGTATAGTGTGTGCCGATGACTACATGGATGTTTTTTCAGCCGGGGACAGAATACTTAAGGTTCACGGACGTGATGTTCTCAGCTGGTGGGACATAATGCAGATACTAAAGGATATGAAAAAAGGTGAGTATGTCACCGTTAATGTTCTGGATAAAAACTCAAAAATCAAGAGATTATCAGTAGAATTGACAGAAAACGAAGATTGTTTCATGGCTCCCAGCTCTTTCTTTTGTGACAGTGCAGAATGGCAAAGCGACAGATATGTTATTTCAGCTTCAATGAATGGTTTTGTTTATCTTTGGGATTATCTGGGTAACATAGTATCGAGAGTTTATACCGGTTATGAGTATTATACTGTGCCCCCGCAGCCTGTAGATATAAACTATGATGGGAAGTATGAGCTTCTCATGACATCTTTTGAGGGAGTATCGACTCTTTTGGATGCCAGCGGGGAAATATTGTGGCAGTTTGAACTGGGTGACGATATTTTTTCGTTGCCTTTGATATGTGACATAAATAGTGATGGTGATTTTGATATAGTTTACTGTACCTTGAGCGGAAAGGTTATCTATAGTGATAAGTTTGGAAATGCAAGGCTTATAAGTGAGCTTAAAAGCAGAGTTCTTTCAAATCCTGCTGCAAGTGATCTTTACTTGTCAGGAATAATCAACATAATTACTGCGGATGAATCGGGAAAGATGAGCATATTTGATCCGGACGGAAACCTTGTCAAGCAGAAAGAGATTCCTTCGGAAGCATTTTTTTCTTCACCACTGGTGATAGGGCTGTATGATAACGAAACTGCATGGAGCAATAAGATCTTTTTGGTTTCTTCATCCGGAAAAGTATACAGGTACGATACTCTTACCGATGAGTTAAAGTTTAAAGCCGACATAATTGATACCTGTTCTGCGAATGTTGTTATTGATGATGTGGATATCGATGGGGTAGCTGAGCTTTTAATCCCGTGTGAAAGCGGTGATGTAAAAGCAATGCAGATTGGCGAGTATAGCAGACTTACGCCATGGACCGAACCAAACGGCGATCATTTTGGAAGTTATGTCAGTTACATAAATACGCCCCTTAAAGTTGCTCAAGAATTTGAGACTTTTGAAGCTTCGGATATCAGGAGCTGTTCAGTGGCAATATCGTCCTTTTTCAGGTTTTCTGATAATGAAGAGTATGTTTTCTCTGCATCGGGAAGTATTTTCTATGAAGACGGGGAGTCGATGTATATACTGACATCCCTTTCAGCATGCGGAATAATTCCGGTAATGACCAAGCTTAATGAGCAAAACTTTTCATATATGGATGTAAGGCTCAAAGTAGGAGATCAAAGAGTTGCACCTGACAGTATTTATATAAACAGAAAGCTTAAGGATCTCTGTATAATGAAGGTATCTAAAGACAGGATCAAACAGGATATTTCGCCGGCTTCTCTGGCTTTTTCACAATCCAATGCATATGAGCTTTATGATTTTATTGGAAAAAGATCTATCAAGGTTGGACTTTCAGAGTCAAAAACAGGTTATGTAAACTTTTTTGCATATGAATACCGTGACATTATCAGTGAAGAAGCTTTGCTTGGAGGTTCAGGTATTTTTGATGACGCAGCTCATATATGTGCATTTATAGGTTATTCGCCGCAAGGCCAAATGGTAGCTATAACTGCAGACGAAGTACTTGAAAGTTTTCAGGCTCAGGAGTATATAAAACTTGTATACAGTAACGAAAAAAACAATGATGCTGTTGGAGGTCTTCTCAAAAAGATCGCCGGTTATTACGGAATATATGACTAAGGGAGAAACAAGTATGGATGAGAAAAGAAAGGAAGTATATTCATCGGAATTTATAAGGCTTTTAGAGATAATGGAACAGCTCAGGTCTGAAAAAGGTTGTGAGTGGGATAAAAAGCAAACTCATCAGTCTCTTAGGCCTTATGCGATAGAAGAGGCATATGAAGTTGTTGAAAGCATAGACAGCGGAGATACTTCCGAGTTGAAAAAAGAACTCGGTGACCTCATGCTCCAATGTATTTTTCATGCGCAGATAGCCTATGAAGATAGAGAGTTCGATATCGGGGATGTGCTCTGTTCAGTCAGCGACAAGATGGTCAGAAGGCATCCGCATGTTTTTTCTGATGGTAAAGGCTATTCTTATGAGCAGTGGGAAATGCTGAAGTCAAAAGAAGATAATGAGAAAATGTGCAGAATAGGCAAGTATAAGAGAGGAGCTCCTCCCATAATCCAGTTAAGAAGGCTTTTTGAAAATTCGTTAGCTGTAGGCTTTGATCCTTACTTCGGTTATGATGTAAAAAAACTTATAAGTGAAGATCTTTATTCCGGAAATTATAAAGGAGTACTTGAAAAAATAATCTATATGAGTGTAAAGGAAAGCATTAATCTTGAAAGTCTTGTTAACCAAGCCTCCAAAGAGTTTCACGAAAGATTTGTTTCTCTAGAAAAACTTGCGGGCGAAAAGTTCAACGAGTACTCCGAAGAAGATAAAATCAAAATGTGGGATAAAATAAGGGGTGAAAAAGGATGAAAAAACTTTTTTTTCTGGTATTTATTACGTTGTTGTCAGTAGGTCTTTTTGCTTTGGTCACATACGGAGATCTTGGACAGAACATAGCGTTTAAAGCAAATGGCGAAACGGTTGACAATGATCTGCTTACAGCAAGAAGTCAAAGCTTGGTTATCTTACAGTCGTTAAAGCTTAACTTTTCTGATTTTTATGACACTCTGACAAAGACGGCTACAGGTATTGAACTTTTGAATGAGTACTCAGAATATGTAAGGGATAAGCTGATAAATGAAGTTCTTTTTATTCAGTTTGTTGAGTCAAAGGGTATTGATCTTCAAAGAACAACAACCAAGGATTATTTCAAGCAGAATATAGAACAGATTTTCAAGGATTCAAGTTTTACCCAGGAAGATATTGATATGTATCTTTTTACCAAAGGCTATCTTAACATAGCAAGTTATATAAACGATAAATTTTATTCGGCTCTTTATAAAAATGCAATCTTAAAGCTGCATGAAAAAATAACTCTTTCTTACAGCTTTACCGATTCGGAAATGAAAAAGGAGTACGATACTAACAAGAAAAGTTATGTATCAAGACCTTATGCATCAATAAAGCTTCTTTATTTTGATAAAAATGATGAAGCTAAGCAGTATTATCAGAAGATAATAGACGGAGTTTATACTTTTGACGAGATATATGCTTTACTTTTAAAGACATCATATGCGCAGGAAACGACGGTGTATCTTGATGAAGAAAGTGAACTTTCAAAGGTTCTTAAAGCAAGGGCACCCGGAAGTATTGTTGAACCTTCTGCCATTCAGGAAAAAACCGTTATAATCAGGATAGAAAAGAAGGCCGTATCCAAACAGCTTACTTACGAAGAGGCAAAAGATACTATTTTAATTAACCTCAGAGATATAAAGGCTAAAGATTATTTTGATAAAATTCTGCCACAGGAGTTTGAAGTTTTTAAGAATAATGCTTCTGTTGTAATTAATTCAAAAAATTTCTGATGGAGGAAGAATAATATGGGAAAAATAACTCAGGAAGATGTTTTTAAGGCTCTTTCTAATGTATATGACATGGAGATTGGTTTTGATATAGTATCGTTGGGAATGGTATATGAAGTTAAAGTTGACGATGAAGATAATGTGAAAGTTATAATGACACTTACAACACCCATGTGTCCACTTGCGGGATTTATAACCGAAGATGCAAGAAGCAAGGTCAAGGCTGTTTCCGGAGTAAATGACGTCAAGGTGGAACTGAGCTTTGATCCGCCGTGGAGTCCTGATATGGCAAAAGAAGAAGTAAGAAGGGTGCTTGGAATATAAAATGACTTTAAGAGAAATATACAAACAAATACCGGGAGACTTAAAAGTTTCCCGTTTTTCTCTTGCAAAAGCTGTTTCTTATATCTACAATGAAGATCCTTCTAGATATATATTTAACGATAGCATAGACATTCCCCTATCTATAGCTCAAAAAATAGTAAAGCATTTTGTATCGGGATATCCGCTTGCATATATAGCCAATAGGGTCAGTTTTTGCTCTTCAGAATTTTATGTTGACGAACGCGTTCTTATTCCAAGACAGGAGACTCAGGATCTTGCCGAGTATGCCATGAAAATGATAGACAGCTGTAAAATAAAATCAGTTGCCGATATAGGTACTGGTTCAGGAGTCATAGCTGTTATTCTAAAAAAGTTTAATCCCGATCTTCATGTTTTTGCATCCGATATTTCTTCTCAGGCCCTTGAGGTTGCAAAGTACAACGCCTGCAAAAATATGGTAAAAATTGATTTTAGAGAAGGTATGTTTATGGAGCCTTTTGTGGGAGAGAAAGTTGATATGATTGTTTCTAATCCTCCATATGTACATTCAAGCTATAATAATCCCGATCTTCAGTATGAGCCCGCAAATGCGCTTTATGCGGGTGAGAAAGGTCAGGACTTTTTTATAGGACTTTCAAAGTACGAAGAAGTCAAGAAAGTAAAGTACATGCTTTTTGAGACGACAGAATTTTTTATAGAAGAAACCTGCAAGATTCTCTCCCAATTTGGTGACATCGAAAAGCTCACCGACAGATTTGGCATTTACAGGTTTATAAAAGTTCTCCGTAACTGAAAAGTTATTTCTGATTATTTTTTATAAAGATCAATATACAAATTAACTTCTCCGGTTCCTAATCCCAGCTCCTTTGCTATATCTGAAGGAGCTATGCCTCTGGAATAAAGGGAGAATATTTTTTCTTTCTTGCTCTGTCCCGAAACACTATCTGAAGGAGCAATATCGGATATTTCAGCCTGTGGGGTGATACTTTCTTTTTCTTGAGTTGTTGATTCTAAGACTGTTTGTTCAGTAGGCAACGCTGTTGGCTTTTTTCTTGGTGCTGAGGTCTTCTTGGATGCAGCGGCTGTTTTCTTTGAAGTTGTTTTTTTAGGTTTATCCAATTTTTTTAATTTCTGAAGGGTTTCTTCATCATTCAAGGATTCAAGAGTTTTCAGAGTTTTTTTATTGTCATCAACAAACTTATCGAAATCCTGCATGGCAGAGAGTACTTTTGAGTAGGAGGCTTCAGAGTCTTTTAAAAGACTGTCTACAGCATCTATTTTGTTGTCAAGCGCTCTGAGTTTGGCAGAGGTAATTTTCTGAAATCTGGCAAGCAGAAGAGACGTATCTGCATCATAATCTGTGCTGCTTTTGTTGAAATAATCTTCGAAAGAATTAAGTTTTCTGGCAAGCTTTACCGCAAAAATGAGTGTTGCGAAAGAAACGCTAAGACTTAAGATCAGCAAGAACCATATAATATAAAGAGACATTAATGGTCAGCACCTTACTGAGGCTGGCGGATCATTATTACATTCGGAAAATCCATCTGACCAGCATTTTTCCACATTGCATACTCGTTTTCTATTATCAGCGGAACAGGAACGGCACTCTGTATTATCCACCCTTCCGGTGCATAAATGTATAGGGATGTTTTATCGTCTATCTTTAACTTCTGGTTTTTTAAATTTAATATATAAGTATAGTCATCGGTTTTTTCAATAAATCCGGTTATTTTGACATCTTCTTTCACGGTAAGGTAAAGGTCCTGAGTAGTTGAAGTAGAGGAGTATGAGATAACCTGCAGCTGCTTCTGACTATCTTTTTCCAGACCGTCAAGAAACTCTTCGTATTTTTTCTTTTTTTCAGAATCAGAAGTTTTAAAACCTTCAATAAGCTTATCGTAGGATTTCTGGTCATTGGCTCTTAAATTCATATCTGATGAAAGTATTACGGACATATCTTCGTTGACGATATAGCATATTTTTTGCGATATTACATCATATTTAACCTGCATGCCCTGAAACATAAAGTAATTTACAACAAAAAGGCCTGCAAAAAATATTATAGTTATTATCATAAAGTTCGAATTGCTCTTTTTCCTGTTAACTTCCCTGGCAAGCTCAGGGTTCACAGGTTCACTGTTTTTATCTTTTTTCCAAAACATTTAAATACCTCCCTGGTAAAATCTGATTCTTTTTATATTTTACTATAAAATCATGAAAATATACCAATTGTATGATAAAATATTCTTGTAATTCATATTTTTGGAGGTGTAACATGAAGATTGTAAGCGGAATGAGGCCGACAGGCAAGTTGCATCTTGGACATCTTATGCCTATAGAAAAATGGGTAGAACTTCAAAATTCTGGTAACGATACACAATTTTTTATAGCCAATTGGCATGCATATACATCCCACAGAGATACCCCTCAGATTATTGACGATGCTACGCTTGATCTTGTAAGGCATTATCTTGCCTGTGGTATAAATCCTGAAAAATCGATAGTGTTTATCCAGTCTGCCGTTAAAGAGCATGCTGAGCTTTCTCTTCTTTTGGGTATGCTCATATCGGTTTCCAGGCTTGAGAGAGTGCCGACATATAAAGAGATGCAGGAAAACGTTAAAGATAAGGATCTTTCTACGATTGGATTCTTAGGCTATCCTGTACTTATGGCAACAGATATTCTAATATATAAAGCTGATGCTGTTCCAGTTGGCGAAGACCAGATCTATCATCTTGAGCTTGCCAGGGAAATAGCCAGAAAGTTCAACATGACCTATGGAGTCGAAATACTTAAAGAACCTCAGCCTATAATATCCAGAGTTGCAAAACTTCCGGGAACAGACGGAAGAAAGATGAGTAAGTCTTATGATAACTCTATTCTAATTGACAGCAATGCTCAGGAGCTAAAGTCCAAGATAATGCCTATGATAACCGATCCGGCAAGGATGAAGCGTACGGATCCCGGTGACCCTGAAAAATGCCCGGTATGGGAGTTTCATAAAGCTTTTACTAACAGTGAAAGTGAAAAGCAGTGGGTTATGGGAGGATGTAAAAGCGCGGGTATAGGTTGTATTGACTGTAAAAAGGTTCTTCTGAAAAATCTTGAAGCCAAAATGCAGCCCATATGGGAAAACCTTTCAAAGATATCTGAAGATGATGCCAGAGAAGTAGTTGAAAAAGGTAATGCCAGGGCAAGGGAGATTGCATGCAATACTATGAGTGAAGTTCGATGCGCCATGAAACTAAGGTGGTAACCGAATGGGATTTTACGATATAGAAATTGAGCTCGATATATTTTCCGGTCCGTTTGAAAAACTGGTAGAACTCATAAGTGAGAAGAAGCTGCCGGTGAAAAAACTGCCGGTTTCGAAAATTGCCGATATTTTTATAAGTTATGTTCAAAACAACAAGGAAAATCTTTCTGATATAGGCGAGTTTATGAGACTCGCATTTTATCTTTCATATCTAAAGTCAAGGGAGCTTCTTCCGCGTTCTGAAAGTGATCAGGAACTTAAGAGGCATCGTAATACCCTTTATAAGATTATAGAAGACTATAATCTTATAAAGTCTGCAACTCAGCTTATAAAGGATGATTTTGGAACGCCTAATGTCAGAAGTGTTGCTGTAAGAAACAGTAACGTCGTTCTGTCCGGAGATGTAACGCAGCAAATAGACAGATTTTTTAAAGATTTTCTGCTTCTGCAGGAAAAGCTTCAGATTGTGAAAGAGCTTTATACTGTTGAGATGGCAGTCGCTATGCTTAAAGATTACGAATCGTTCAGTATTAAAGACCTTTTTGAACTGTCTGAAAACCAAAAGCTTAAGTTTGTGGTTTTTTTTCTGGCGGTTTTAAACATGCTCAAAGACGGTGCAATTGAGTATGGAGACGGTGAGTTTATACGTATATGTGATAAAGAGACGGTCAGCATATGAATGAGATAGATATTTCCACTGTAGAAGCTGTTGTTTTTATAAAATCCCAGGGTATAAGCGTAAAAGATATATCAAAAATTCTGGATATGACGGAAGAAAAAGTTCTGGGAATTTTGTTGCTGTTACAGAAGAAGTACTCTGAAGCTGAACACGGTGTTGAACTGGCTAAGAATGAAGATAGGTTCATCTTTCAGATAAAACCGGAGATAAAAAGGCTTGTGACTCCCAAACCACGTAAGCTTGAGTTGACAGCATCGCAGTTTGAGGTTTTGGCTATTCTTTATCTTAACGGTCCCTCAAGACTTTCTGAGGTGGAGAAGTCAAGGGGAAGGAACAGCTACACACAACTTTTAAGGCTCAAAGAACTTGGACTGGTAAAAAAGACAAAGAAGGCCAACACTAAATCGCTTTTTCTTTACGCTCTTAGCGATAATTTTTTTGAATGGCTTTCACAGGATACGATTAAAAAACTTGAGGAGATAAAAGATGGAAAAATTACAGGCAATAGTACAGAAAGCGGGATTGGCAAGACGTAAAGCAATTTCCCTGATACAGAGTGGAGGAGTAAAAGTAAACGGCAAAGTGATTATTGAGCCCTGGCATGAAGTCTCTGCTGAAGATAAAGTTGAATTCGGCGGGTACATATATAAGGTCAGTGACATAATAAAGGCAGATAGAAAGGTTTATTATCTGTACAATAAACCTGTCGATGTTCTTTCTTCAAAAAGCGATACATATGGAAGAAAAACCATAACAGACGATATAAAAGATTTTGTAAAGGAAGATGTATTCAATGTAGGAAGACTTGATTACGGTACTTCCGGTCTGATATTCCTTACAAATGACGGTGAGCTTGCCGATCTTCTTATGCATCCTAGATATAAAATCGAAAAAACTTATCAGGCGCTTATCAAGGGTAATCCTACCGGTCAGGAGCTTTCGATGCTGGAAAAGGGTGTTGAAATATTGATTGAAGAAGAACCATACAAAACTGCGCCAGCCAAGATTGAAAAAGTTCTTAAAAAGGGAGAAAACTCAGAGGTAACAGTTACCATAACAGAGGGGAAAAAGCGTCAGGTAAGGCTCATGTTCAGAGCAATCAATCATAATGTGATAAAACTCAGAAGAGTGAAGTTCGGTCCGTGGTCAATTGAGGATGTGCCTAATCCCGGTGACATAAAAAAACTTAACTGGAAAGAGGTTCAAAAAATAAAAGAGGACTTGAAAGATAGAATCAAGTAGTATAATGGGGTGGAAAATTTGTTTTCGGAGCTGAAAAATATAGTGTATGAATGTGGTAAAGAGCTGTTGAAATGGAAGAAGACGGGTTATGATATAAGAGACAAAAATGGACCGGACGATATAGTCACAGAGCTTGATTTGAGAACTCAGGATCTTCTTATGGAAAAGCTTCTAAAGAAATTTGGAGATATAGAGGTTCTTGCTGAGGAAAAAGATCTGGACAGAAGACCGCAGGTCAGTGAGTATTGGGTGATAGATCCGATAGATGGAACAGTAAACTTTTCAAGAGGCATGGCAGAGTACTGTATTTCTGTAGCTTATGTGCGTGGCGATGAGCCTGAAATAGGCATCGTATATGTTCCGCAGATGGATATGATGTTTGCCTGTCACAGAGGATATGGAGCTTTTCTTAATGATGAAAAGATTATGCCCTGCTGGTCGAAAAATCTGAGCAAGTCGATAATAACCATGGGTAATATAAAAGGTACTACCTATAAGTACTTTGAACTTTTGGAGCATCAGGTTATGCGTATAAGGATAATGGGCAGTGCAGCAATACAGACAGCGTATACCGCTTCAGGTTTTGCCGATGCGTTTATAAGCCTTAAGGCAAATGCATGGGATATAGCTGCCGGATATCTTCTGCTTAAAGAAAGCGGTGGAGAGGTTGTCCGCTTTGACGGCAGCAAAGCGGGAATATACGATCAAAAAGCATTATATGCTAATCCATACATAACCGGAGATCTGATAAAAATACTAAAGGGGTGGGAAAAATGAAAGCTATAGTACTTTGTGCTGGAAAAGGAACAAGACTAAGACCATTGACATTTACTAATGCAAAGCCGCTTATTCCGGTAGCTAATAAACCAACCATAATGTACAGCCTTGAAATGATAAAAAATGCTGGAATAGTAGACGTTGGCATAATAGTCAATCCTGACAATAAAAAAGATTTTGAGGCCGCATTAGGAGATGGTAGCAGAATAGGTCTCAACCTTAGCTATCATGTACAGGCTGAACAAAAAGGATTGGCTCATGCTGCTTCAATAGCCCAGGAATTTATAGGAGAAGACACTTTTCTGATGTATCTGGGTGACAACATGATAACCGTCGATCTTGGAAAGTTTATAAAGGATTTTGAGGAAAAAAATCTCGACTCTTCAATTCTTCTTACTCCCGTTGAAGATCCTTCAAGGTTTGGTATAGCTGTAATGGAAGAAGACAAAGTAGTCAGAGTAATTGAAAAACCTAAAGAGCCGCCTTCGAATCTTGCTATAGTAGGTGTATACATATTCAAACCTATGGTTTTTGAGGGGATAAAAGACTTAAAGCCTTCAGCCAGAGGAGAGTATGAGATTACCGATGCAATACAGTGGATGATATCTTCCGGTAAAACAGTCGGTGCCAAGATAATAAAAGAATGGTGGAAAGATACCGGCAAACCTGAAGATCTTATTGAGGCCAATAGAGTTATTCTTGAAACCTTTAAAACAAGTTTCATTGAAGGAAATGTTTATGAGAACAGTGTGGTGAACGGCAATGTTCATATAGGCAAGAATTCAAAGATTATGGGTTCGATAGTAAGAGGGCCTGTCATAATAGGAGAAAACTGTACTATTACCAATGCTTTTATAGGTCCATACACATCGGTAGGCAATGGTGTCAATATAGAGGAATCGGAGATAGAAAATTCAATAATATTGGATAATGCACGAATAAGCAATCTTAAGTCAAGAATAGACTCTTCCATAATAGGTGCATACGCCAAAATAACGAGCATAGAACGTAAGCCCAACTCCATAAGATTTGTGATCGGAGATTACGGAAATGTGGAGATACCCAAATAAATTACTTGCATCCTTTATACTCCATGGACAGGTGACTGTCTGTGGAATTTTTTTAGGAGGATCAGATGGAAAGTATACGAAAACTTTGGCAGCAGCTTTATGATGAAAATGGCGAAAATGAACTTTCACTGCTAATGACAGTCCTTGAAAAGTACAAAAGTATCAGAAGTAACTCCATAAAAGAAAGTTTATGGTATAAGAATTCCGTGGTATACTCGGTTTATATCGAAAGATTCGGCGAAACCTTCAAAGCTGCCCAAGAGAAGCTTTCTTATTTAAAGGAGCTTGGCGTAACTGCATTGTGGATACTCCCCGTTCTGAGCTCTCCTATGAAGGATCAGGGTTTTGATATTAGTGATTATTACAATGTGAGAGGTAATCTTGGAACAAATGAGGATTTTTTTGATTTTATACAGCAGGCCCACATGAATGGAATAAGAGTCATTTTTGATATAGCTATCAATCACACAAGCAGCAGTCATGAATGGTTTATCGATGCGAGAAAATCAAAGGAATCAAAGTACAGGGACTACTACATATGGAACGATACCCCGGATAAATATGCCAGAGCAGGAATAGTATTTGACGGTATAATGAAAAGTAACTGGGAGTATAACGATCAAACATCAGACTATTATTTCCACAGATTTTACGACAGTCAGCCAGATCTTAACTATTCAAATCCAAGAGTGATACTTGAGATGATTAATATCCTGCTTTTTTGGCAATCAAAAGATATTGATGGGTTCAGAATGGATGCTGCGCCATATCTTTACAAGCAGGAGGGAACAGACTGTTATGGGCTTGAAAAATCACATTATATCTTAAAGATCTTCAGGGCATGTCTGGACTATGTTTCTAAAGGAACTGTTCTTCTTGCTGAGGCTAATGAAAAGCCTATCAAGGTTGTGAAATATTTTGGGAATGATGACGAATGTCAATGCGCATATAATTTTCCGCTTATGACTGGGATTTTTTCAGCAATCGCCAAAGCAGATCCCAAAGAAGTTTCAAAGCTTTTCAATCCCTTAGTGATGCCTGAAATTCCTTCCTCATGCCAGTGGTTTAACTTTTTAAGGTGTCATGATGAGCTTTCATTGGAAGCAGTAGGTGAAGAAGAGAAAAAGAATCTCGTACGGAGCTATCTTTTAGATGAAAGGTGGAATTTCAGAAAAGGTGCAGGGATATCGGCAAGAACCTATGATCTCTTCTGTAATGACTACAAAAAAACGGTGCTGGCGTTTTCGGTGCTTTTCTCATTGGATGGAAATCCAGTGATTTATTACGGTGATGAGATAGGTATGAAAAATGATTATGAGTTTTATGAAAAAATAAAAAAGGAAACAGGATATGACGATACAAGATACCTTATGAGAAGTAATTTCGACGTGGTTCTTGCCCAAAAGATAATAGAAGGGCAAGACTGCAACGAAAAAAGAATCTATGACTTTATAAAGTATGCCGCCAATCTGAGACGATGCTACAGAGATCTGTTTTTAACTGCACCGGAGATTTCTTCCGTAATGTCTGTTCTTAAGGTAAAAAGAAGAAATCTTTCAAAGCAACTGATCGTTTACAATAATCTTGCGGCAGAGTATGCTGAGGTTGATGGTATGAAGCTTGAACCATACGAAGCAAGATGGATAATTTCTTATTGCTAAGGAGGCGGAAAAAATGAAAATAGCGTGGATTGGACATTCTTGTTTCAGAATGCTTTCCAACGGTATGACGTTCGTGACCGATCCTTTTGATGAAACATTCGGATATAAAATGCCCGATATAATTGCAGATGTTGTCACGGAAAGCCATCAACATCATGATCATAATGCCCATTCAAGGATTAAAGGCAAGTTTGTTCTTATCAATGACGATGGCGAGTACAGAGTGGACGGCTGTTCTATAAGAGGCATAAAGACCTATCATGATGAATCTTTAGGTATTCAAAGGGGAAACAATACAGTCTATATCTTTTCTTTTGACGAGGGCATAAGGGTTGTTCATATGGGGGATATAGGGCATGCTCCAGACGAAAAATTTTTCAGTGAAATGGGAAAGGTTGATATACTTATGATTCCTACAGGAGGGATATATACGGTCGGTCCTGAAAAAGCATTACGAATAGTAAACAGAATAGAGCCAAAAATTGTTATTCCCATGCACTATAAGACCGTCCATGTTGGATTTGCCCTTTCACAGGTAGATGAGTTTTTAGCAAGTTCAAGAATGACAGGCATAAAAATGAAGGAGTTAGACACAGAAAAGTTTATGGATATAAAAAAGCCCGTATGTATTATATTTGAACCATTCGGAGATTGATGGAGGAGTAAGTTGAAAAAAAGTATTTTTTTGATGTGGCTTACGGTTATTTTTTGGGGTGTCTCGTTTGTTGCCACAAAGGTAGTTGTAGATGCAATAGATCCTGTAATTGCGGCTTTTATAAGATTTAACATTGCATGGGTTGTCATGTTTGTTTTTATAAGAAAGTTCAACAAATACTCAAAAAAAGATCTTTTTTATCTTTTGGCGGCATCTTTTTTTGGAGTAACGGCATATTTTTTATTTGAAAATTCCGGACTTATGTATACTACGCCGACAAATGCCTCACTTATAATATCCGCAACTCCTCTGGTATACCTTTTAGTTTCAGACATATTGAAAAAAAAGCTTTCTGGAAGAATAAGGTATGCAGGGACTGTGGTTGCTTTTGGTGGAGTAGCTATGTTAGTAATGAACGGGAGGTTTGTTCTCAAGCTTAATCCTATGGGAGATCTTCTTATGTTTGGTGCAGTTGTTTCATGGGTTATCTATACTATTGCTGAAGAGAAACTCCATCATCTTGATAATAAGATAGTTTCTAGAGACATTAATTTTCTTGGTGCATTGTTTTTTATACCTTTTCTTTTTTTCTCGGAAAATAAGCTCCATTTATGGGTAAGTAAACAGATAAGCTTTCAGACTGTAGCCGGACTTATATACCTTGGAGTTTTCTGTTCAGCACTGGGATATATTTTTTGGAATAAGGCCATACGAGACTGTGGTGCGAAGACAGCTACCAACGGTATTTATTTTATTCCTGTCGTGACAGTTATCGCCGACGCTGTGATACTTGGTAATATCCCGAATATATACACAATAGGCGGAGCAGCTCTGGTTCTGGCAGGAACTTACATTTCGGAAATCAAAAATTAACGGTAAAATTACAAAACCGCCATGGCTTTAAAAAAATAACGATATAATCTATATTGAATTATTAGAATGGAACTTAGGAGGAATTAAACTGATGAAAGAACCAAAAGAAAAGTACTGCTCCTTTTGTGGGCGCAACTCAACTGAAGCCGGAACATTAATCGCAGGACCGAACAGTCTGTATATATGTGATGACTGTGTGGGACTTTTTCATGACCTTATAGAAGACAATAAGAAAAACAATGTCCTTTCGAAGAACTCAGAACAGGTAAAGTTAGCTACTCCACGGCAGATAAAGCAGGAACTAGACAAGTATGTAATGGGACAGGAAAGCACTAAAAAAGCCATATCAGTGGCAGTATACAATCACTATAAACGTATTAAGGGTATTACAGATAAGACTCTTCTTTCCGATACAGAAATAGAGAAATCAAATGTTCTGATGATTGGGCCTACAGGTACAGGAAAGACTCTTATTGCAAGGACTCTAGCAAAGTTTTTAAATGTTCCTTTTGCTATAGCCGATGCAACTCCGCTAACTGAAGCCGGATATGTGGGCGAGGATGTTGAGAACGTTATATTGAGGCTTGTCCAGGCAGCAAATTTTGATGTTGAAAAAGCGCAGATGGGAATAATATACATTGATGAGATAGATAAGATATCAAGAAAATCGCCAAATCCTTCAATCACACGTGATGTTTCTGGAGAGGGTGTGCAGCAGGCCCTTCTTAAGATAGTAGAAGGAACTGTTTCTAATGTTCCTCCGCAGGGCGGAAGAAAACATCCTTACCAGGAGTTCATAAAAATTGATACCACAAATATTCTGTTTATCGCAGGCGGTGCTTTTGACGGACTAGACGATATAATAAAACAAAGGACTCAATCTTCTACAATGGGATTTGGTAAGGAGATCATGAGCAAAAAAGATATACGTAAGGGAGACATACTTAAAAATGTTGTTCCAGACGATCTTGTCCATTATGGTCTTATACCGGAGTTCGTGGGAAGATTTCCGATTGTTACTACACTTTATGATCTTAGTGAGGACGATCTTGTCAAAATAATGGTCGAGCCTAAAAACGCAATTCTCAAGCAGTACAAGCAGCTTCTTGCTCTTGACGGACTTGACATACAGGTTACGGACGAAGCTCTTAAAGCTATAGCCCGAAAGGCGCTCAATAGAGGAACCGGTGCAAGGGCTCTGAAAAGCGTATTCGAGGAGATAATGTTGGAGACAATGTTTGATGCACCTGATCTTTCAAAAAAATATACAAGAATAGTTATTGATGAAGAAGTGGTTAATAAAAACAAAAAGGTTATTCTTGTTGAAAAAGAAAGTGCCTGAAATATGAAAGGAAATATACTTGCAATAGAGACTTCCTGCGATGAAACGGCAGCGGCAGTATTAAAAGACGGAAACGAGCTTTTAAGCAACGTGGTTTCTTCTCAGATAGATATACACAAAGTATTTGGTGGAGTAGTGCCTGAAATTGCCGCAAGAAAACATACAGAGCAGATAAGACTTATTGTAGACCGGGCTGTTGCAGATTCTGGGGCTGAATACAGTGATATTGATGCGATAGCTGTTACATATGGTCCAGGACTTGTTGGTGCCCTTCTTGTTGGACTCAACTATGCCAAAGGCTTGAGCATAAGTCTTAACAGGCCATTAATTACTGTGAACCATCTTATGGGTCATATATATGCGAACTTTTTGGCAATAGCTGGTTTAAAACCTCCGTTTATAGTTCTGCTAGTTTCGGGAGGACATACCATGCTGATAAAGGCTCTTGATTACATACAGTTTGAAATAATAGGTCAGAGTGTTGATGATTCAGCGGGAGAAGCCTTTGATAAAGTAGCCAGAATAATGGGGCTTGATTATCCAGGAGGACCGGTTATAGATAAACTTGCAAGGGAAGGAGAAGAGAAGTTCAGCTTTCCACGTCCTATGTATGATAATGGCTATGATTTTTCTTTTTCGGGATTGAAAACTGCTGTTCTATACTTTATTAAGGATAACAGCGGATACAGGAAAGAAGATATCTGTGCTTCATTTCAAAAATCGATAATAGAAACGCTTGTGCATAAAACAATCAAATGTGCCGAAGATTCAAAGATAAGGCAAATTCTTATAGCAGGAGGAGTTGCAGCAAACTCTAAGCTTAGGAGTGAGATGGATAAATATAAAAACAGATTTGATATTTTTTATCCGCCTATGGGGTTATGTACAGACAATGCCGCCATGATAGCCAGGGCTGGATATGAAAAGTATAAAAGAGGTCTTTTTTCTGATCTTGCAGTTGATGTGATTCCAAATCTTGGTATAGATAAATTATAAAAGGAGAGTTATGCGCTCTTTTTTTGTAAGGAGTTGTAAGAATTCATGCTTAATGGAAAAGTTGGTTTAGCCCCAATGGCGGAGTATTCAGACTACCCTTTCAGGAAGATCTGTTCCAGATTCGGCGCAGAGTTTACTTTCACGGAAATGATATCTTCTGAGGGAATAGTAAGAAATAATTCAAGAACATATGAGATGCTTCCGCAGGATGATGAAAAAAATATTGGAGTACAGATATTCGGTTCAAACATTAGTGTTATGGTAGAAAGTGCCAAGAAGGTTCAAAAATATGGTGATTGGATAGACATAAATGCAGGATGCCCTGTTAGCAAAGTAGTACGAAGAGGAGCAGGATCAGCATTGCTTTTAGATCCTGATAAGCTTGCACATATGATACGGGAGATAAGAAAGAGTGTATCCAAACCATTAGGAGTGAAAGTAAGAATCGGTTATGAAAAAGATAATATGCAGCAGATTATGGAATCTTTAAAGAAGGTTGATTTAGATTATATTATAGTTCATCCGAGAACCAGAGAACAGTTGTATTCTGGAAAAGCCTACAGAGAGATATTATCATACGTCAGAGAAAACACTCATGTTATGCTTGGTGCAAGCGGGGATATATTCACCAGGCAGGATATTGATGAATGCTTTAACAAGTATAAGGTTGATTTTGTTATCGTCGCACGTGGAGCAATTGGTAATCCTTGGATTTTCTGTGATAGGACTCCGACTCCTGATGAAATAAAAACCGTTCTTTTGGAGCATCTGAGAATGAATATCTCTTTTTATAAAATTGAAAGCATGGCTGTACGGATGTTTACTAAATTTCTTGTGCGATATGTGAACGGAATGCAGGGAGCAAGAGAAATCAGAAGACATCTTAACGACCTGAAGAGTTATTCTGATGTTGAAAATCTTCTTACTATGCTTAGATGAAAAAATTATGATATAATATATTAAGAATTAATTAATAAAGCAATTTCATAATGGGGGTACTTCGATGGATCTCAAGGTATACCGTTGGGTGAGGGCAGTATTTTTTGCCATAGCTGTAGCAGTGACTCTTATAATTTTTCCGGTGCACTTTATATTTGATAATTTTTTTCCTATAAAGATGTTGATTGTGACATTGCTTACGTTCTTTTCTGATAATCTTCCTATATACTGGAAAAAGGACAAAAAAGTTGTGAGCAATGCAATAGGATTTTTAGCGGCGTACTTTTTTGGTAAGGAATATATTCTTGCAGCAGCGGTTACAACCACATTCAGAATTAATTTCAGGCAAGATGCATCAGTAATAATATACAGATTTCTTGCATACTTTATGATGTACTATCCTGCAGCCATCATAAGCAGTCTTTTCAGTGACAAAATTTTTTCAGCTATTATTTATCTTCATCTTGTAGTTATCTTCAATATTGTTATAGTAAACATAATAGGCAAGCGAAGAATCGATAAAAGTTCTACTTTAATCGAATATCTTTTGTTCATGTCTTTACTGCCGGCAATTGTTGTTTTTTACAGTACCACTTCTATTCTAATTAATGTAATGGTTTTTATCATGGAGATAATAGTATTGTTTTTATTCTTCTTTTCTTCAAAGTACTTCTATGAAAGAAGAGAGGAAAAGATCAAGAACGATAGACTTAAAAAGTATAATACTGTTGTTTTTGATTTTTCTCAGATACTTAAAGCCATGGCACTAAAAATAGAAGTAGAAGAAATACTGGATAAGGTGGCTGATATATGTAAGAATCAGATTGGGTTTCAAAAAGTTCTAATAAGTTTGTTTAATTTAGAGGATGGAAAGGTCAAGAGAATTACTCATAAAGGTCTTACCAATGAGCAGTATGAGCAGATAATAAGTAGGGAAGTTTCTATAGAAGAGATAAGAGCTTTTATGGATGAAAAAAACAGGTATCTTGAGACTTACTTTATTCCTTCGGAGCAGATCGATCCGGCAAATCAGGTTACTTTCAGATTTGATGAAACTAATACAGTTCATGAGGAGGATGTACCTTCTACGGAAAGATGGAATTCAGATGATATGCTGCTGCTTTCCTTCAGAAATTCTAATGACAGAATCATAGGATATGCATCGTTGGACTCTCCTGTAAATGGATTGCGTCCAACGCAGGAGGATCTCACTATTCTATCGGTTTTTGCACAGACGATATCTCTTACTCTTGTAAATTCACAGGTCTATAACCAGGCTCTTGATGTAGCTTTTAAAGATGGACTTACAGGACTGTACAATCATTCGAAGCTTTTTGAAGATCTTTCAGTTAATTGGGGAAAAGGAGTTTTATCTTCAATAGCCTTTATGGATCTTGACAACTTCAAAACAGTCAACGATACCAAGGGGCACGTATATGGAGATAAAATATTAAAATCAATAGCTGATCTTTTTATGATACATGTAAGGATTCAGGATAAAGTTTACAGATATGGCGGAGATGAGTTCGTAATAATTTTCAGCGGAGTCGATAAATCTAGCTGCAGAGTTGTATTAGAAAGACTTTTATTAAAAATGAAAGAATCAATAAATGAAAATATCTCTTTCAGCGTAGGAATAACTGATTCTCAAGAAAGGCCTGATTATAGAGAAGCATTGAATCTGGCTGACAGGCGATCGTACATATCTAAGTTTACAGGCAAAGGGAAAATAATATCAGAATAAAAATGAAAACTCCCCATATGGGGAGTTTTCATTATGCCTTCTGATCGAAGATAATTCCTTCTATCTCGTTCATTGCTTTGGCTAGTTTAACAGCTTCCTCCGGCGGAATCTGCCGTATTAGTTCTTTTGACTCCTTATCGATAATCTTAACTACAATAAGGTCGGCTTCTCTGTCAATTTCAAACTTTGCTTCTCCGTTGAAAAGAAGCTTGACGTTTTCCATTTTTTTCTGAAGGATGTCTTTTACATTATCCAAAGACAGTTGCTCTCCTTCAGTGTTTTTTTCAATTTTTTTCTCAACCGGTGCCTGAATGGTTTTCTGCGTATCAAACAAGGGTTTTGAAGCAACGTGATTGATATCCATAAAGATCCCTCCCTGGAATTTTTCCTCCTAACGATTTCTTATCGTCTGATAATGGGTGTTACTTTAAAAGTATATAATAAATAATATTACTTTATATTTACAGTATTTTTTCCAAGTCTCTTTGATTCATACTGGGCACTGTCTGCGATATCCATGAGTGAGGAAACACTTCTTACATCAGGGTGAAGCAGATGACTTGTTACTCCAAAAGAAGCTGTTATACGAATTTTGAACTTTTCCATGCTTTTGCTCTCGAAGTTTCTACGTATTCGTTGGGCTATGGTAAAAGCTTCATCTGCCCCTGTGTTAGGCAAAAGGATTATAAACTCTTCGCCTCCATATCTTCCCAGTATATCAAAGCTTCTTATGCTTGATTTTGCAAGTGCTGCAACAAGCTTAAGGACGTCATCTCCCATCTTATGACCGTAAGTATCATTTATATGTTTAAAATTATCAATATCAAAAAAAATCAGCGAAAAATCCGAAGAATCGCGGATTGATTTCTGAAGCTCTTCTTCTATTCTCAAAATAGTAAACCTTCGTGAAAAAGCATTAGTAAGATAATCAACTATACTGTTTTCAAGATGTATTATCCTGTTTATAGCAGATGAGAGGAACATATCGATAATCAACAGGGAGTCGAAAATTGATTCAAACATCATAAAGTTCGTTGAAAGATTTTCATTGGAAAGTATGTAGCTTATAGTGTAACTTTTGTAATTTGATATATAAGAGATTTCAAAAGGATTTATAGAAAAAACTTCCTTTATCTGCGGTCTGTTATCTATATTTGTACTCTCTACTTCGAAGTTTGATGATTTAATTTTTATATAAAGGTGTTTTACCGGAAATCTTTTTTGTATGAACTTTCCAGTTTTTTCTACAATTTCTTGCGCATTGTCCAACGAAAGAATAGAAAGCGAGTAAGATACTATATCATCGTAAAATCTGAGCATATCGGTGCGCTTTCTGTTTTCAATAAGCTCAGGATCGACTGCTGAAATATCGCCAAATATCTTAGGATAAAGGTTTAAGTAAAACTTTGCCGAGAGACTCTTAATTTTTTCTCTAAAATTAAGAGTCTCATAAGTCTGTATGGCAAATCTGAAGAACTTGAACGCATCAAATTGTTTGTTTTCAAAGTGTCTGTAAAAATTTGCCAATCCTTCATAAGTGATTGCCAGACTTAGCTTTTGATCAGATTCTCTAAATTTTTCGATCAGTTTTAAAGATTTGACTTCAAAAAGTTCTTTAAGCTCTTGTGACAACAGAAATTTTTCATGCAGAAAAAGTATGGTTTCCTCTTGATAAGTTCCACTATCAAAAAGAGAGAGAAAGTTTCTTTTTATATCTTCAGGATTATCAAGCAGATAGAGATCGGTATAGGCTATTATATCATGCGCAGACATTCTGAACTCATCGAGCTCCTTGCGGTATGACAGAACAGACTGTCTCGCATCAATAGATATGGCGTACATAACCTTGACTATAAGATAATGAAGCTTGTACCTTTTTTGTAGATAATCAGGCATTTTAAGGCTTCCGAAAGATCGCGCGCAAGTTCTATGTTCATGTTGTTAAAATCACCGCTGTAAAAGTACAGAAGAGCCTTTATATAACGGCAGGTTGCATCAGCCTTTAAGTTTTTGGACTGTCTGGAGTATTTCTGTGATTCTTGTATGCCTTTAAGTGTTTCTTCCACATTTCCAGAGTAAAGATTATGGAATGAATGAGTTGCATATACGGTGGAAAGTCTTGAAAAATCGTTAGACTTATTTGAAAGGATAGTAATCTCTTTAAGCATATTTTCAAAAAGTACTGGGCTTTCACTGATATAGTTATGGGCTAAAGCAGTATTAAGAGCAATTTCAAATCTTTTAAGATTCTGTTGCTTGGCAAGTAAAAGAGCGCTTTCAAGGATATTTATCGATCTTATCCTGTCGAAAGCCTTTACTATGGAGTCGAATGCAATACATGAATCAAGGTATATTTCTGTGAATTTTCTTAGGTTGCGGTGCTTGTAGTATATATGTTTTACTGTTTCGAAGATCTGCTCAAGCTTGTTAAGATCACCAAGATTTTCCAGGAAAGAACACGCAAGCAGCTTCACATAGTTCAGATATAAGATTTGAAAGTCAGAGTTTCCTGAATTATTAAGTATTGAATCAACCTCATCTATAGTCCGTCTTGGAGAAAAAAAGCTCTTAGCCAGAAGGTAATAAAACCTCATCCATCTCTTTTTTTTCAGAGAATCAATGAGTTCTGAAATCTGAATATAATTTTCGGAAATGATTGATGTATAGACATATATGACTGTGGCACAATCATTTGTAAGTCCCATATTCTGAAGCTCATTGTAGCCAAAATCAATGAACTCAATATCGCTCCATGTATCGATACAGTGTTTCATTTTTTGTGTAAAGTTTAGGGCAATAAGCTTATCCTGCTTGGCTTTTTTTAGATGCCAGATTTTTTTGCTGAACTCATTTATATTTTTTGAAATCATTACATGAATTTTGTTTCTTTCAGTCTTGTCAAGTCTGTCATAAAAAGCTTGCCAATAAAGCGAATCAAAGAACCGGTAATGTTCTGCTTCTATTTGCAGTATTTCGGTTTTTAACAGGCCTTGTATGTCAAAGTCTTTTCCCAGAATAACAGAAAGTTCTTTGATGTCCTGTTTCTGGAAGTTATTTCCTAAAACTGAAAGAAGAGAAAGTTCTCTTTGGAAAACCGGTTCTATTTTTGAAATCTTTTCCAGGATAAACGAATAATAGTCGTTAAGCTCAATTTTATCAAAATCAACCTGCCAATCACCATTTTTGAAAAAAAGTGTTCCAGATTCCTCCATGTCATGTATAAGGCTTTTTATATTTCCTGGGAGACCGTTGGAAACATTTTGGATAAAATTTATGAAGTCCTGGTTTTTTTGGCAAATGAAGAGGATAGCATTGAAGTAAGAACAGTTGTCGTATCTTCAATCTGAAAAGGTCGTAGTTCGATCTTGATAAAAGTATTATACTGTTTTTTTAAGACCAGTTCATAACTGTTTGTACATACAATCAGTATTAAAGGAAACTGAAAATCTATGTTCTCCATGAGAGAAAGAAGGTCTGAAAAAACATTTTCATAGTCATGAAAGTCATCAATAAAAACTGCTATCTTAAATTTTTTATGCGTGTTAAGGATATTAAGAAGGTCGAAAATTTTTATATTAAGGTTTGATATATCGTTAAGTACAGTGTAATCTATATTTTCTATGGCACTTATTATCTGAAGAAGACCGGAATAAATATCCTGCTTGCTGTGAGCCTCTATAACAGAGTAATCTTCTGAGGAGATCATCTCGTTTTTTATTACGGAAAGCAGGGAAGTTTTTCCTGATCTTTGTGGTCCGTAGACAAGTAGTTTTTTATAAGATACGTTCTCAAAAACAATTTGGTTTATAAGCTCTTTTTCATTTTTCCTGTCGACAAAATACGGTTCTCTAGGTTTTATCTGCCATATGTCTTTAAAAAAGGAGTTGTAAAAACTGTAATATTCTGAAACACAATCAATTTTTCTTGATTGAATATCGTTGAAAAAGAGATCTAATCTCCGGGAAGTTCCGCGCATACGTATATCAGTGTCTTTGATTATTCTATTCATAACAGATATAAGAGCTTCTTCGGAGTTTTCAGAAAGAGTATAAACCGAGTGATCTGATATGTTTTTAAAGAAAGGGGCTATAAAATAAAAGTTCTGGTTATTATCGCAGCAAAGATCCCTAATGTCAAGACATTTAGGTATGAAATTTACGCCATGAACCACTTTATCTATCAGATCGAAAAAAAAGTAAAGTGAGCGTATGTAATTTTTCTTTGAAATATCGCCTGTAAAAGATTTTTCATTATGATAAGGATAGAATAGTTCAGGCCTTTCAGAATCGAACTTAAGAAAGTCCGGAAGCACAAGTCCAAAAATCTTGAATGGTTCCAGTTCGGTTTCAAACTTTGAAAAAGCAGCCATATCAAAAATTTCAGGACTGTTGAGTTTTCTTAAACGGTAAAACCGATCTTTAAAAGATACCAGAAAGTCCTGACAGTATGAGTAACTCCCCAAAATATCAATAATATTATACCGTTCCATCTATGCCCCCCAAGTTTATAAGCTTTTTAAAAGCTTATTTTATAAACATAGCATCCCCAAATGAAAAAAATCTGTAATGATCAGCCACCGCTTTTTTGTAAGCATTCATAACAGTATCATATCCTGAAAAAGCGCTTACCAAGAGCAGCAAAGAAGATTTAGGTAGATGAAAGTTAGTAATCAGACAGTCTACGTACTTAAAATCAAACGGAGGATATATATAAATATCAGTTTTTCCAACCAGTCTGTCAGGAAATCTTCCTACAGTCTCCAAGGTTCTTACTACCGTAGTACCTACAGCAATTACCCTTCCACCGTTTTTCTTGGTCTGGTCTATTATTTCTTTTGTGTCTTTGTCTATACTGTAATATTCTTCGTGTATCTGATGATTACGGATATCGTTTTCCTTGATTGGCCTGAAAGTTCCTAGTCCCACATGAAGCGTAAGTTCAGCAAATTTAGTTCCTTTAGCCTTAATTTTTTCTATTAGTTCTGAAGTAAAATGCAGTCCGGCGGTTGGCGCTGCTACTGCGCCTTCTACTTTTGCATACTTGGTCTGATACTTTTCAGGATCATCTATCTTTTCGTGTATATAAGGCGGAAGCGGTGTCTGACCAATAAGACAAATCTCTTTCCATACATCATTGCCTTCAAATTCGATAATTCTGCTTCCGTCCTGAAGATGATCAATTACATTTGCCGAAAGATTTTTGGAAAAAAGAAGTCTGGAAGATGCTTTTATTTTGCCGCCGGGTTTTACAAGGCACTTCCACATATTCGGTTTGTCTAGTTTTTCAAGAAGCAGAACTTCAATTTTAGCTCCGCTGTCTTTTGTCCCAAAAAGTCTTGCCGGTATTACTCGTGTGTTGTTAAGAACGATGATATCATCTTTTTCTATATACTGTGAAATATCTCTGAAAATTTTATCTTCAAACGTTTTTTCTTTTTTGTCAACGACCAAAAGTCTGCATGAATCTCTTGGCTCAACAGGACTCTGTGCAATAAGCATCGGATCAAGCTCGTAGTCATATTCCTCCAGATTATACATCCAAAAACCTCCGTATTTCAAGAATCTTTTCGTGATTTGTTTTGTACTCCTTAAACTTATCGTTAGATACTATATAGTAGTCAAACTTCTTTGATATGCTTAAAATAAGGTCATCCGCAGGTGAGTTAAAGTAAATAAATCGGTCGTTTATAAAACTTCGGAAGCTTTCTCTTTCGGATACATCCAAAACATATTCAATGTTTTTGTCAAAAACAATGACTGCAGGAAGGAAAATCATATCATCTATAAAGAGATTGTCTATAAGGTCAAGCAGTCTCTGAAGTTTATTCTCACAGTTATATCGTATGACATTGCTTCCGTCTATTACTACCCCACGGACTGTAGGACAGCTTAAAAGTCTGTAATGATAATAAGAGATACTGCTGAGTTGAAAGTCTATAATCTGGCGTTCAAGCTCACTGAATGAAAGATAAAAATCTTTTACCTTCATAAAGTAGTTCTTTTTGGTTTTCAACGGATCAATACATAGTACCTCATTTAAAAAATTCTTTATTATAGGACTGTCTGCATCATACGGAACAAACTTCATTAGTGCATAAAGATCAATATAATCTTTGAAACCAAGTTTTTTTAAGACGGCATCAGCGGAATAAAATTCAATGTTGTATCTTTTAAGATCGGTATTGAATCCGCCAGGTGCAAATTTTTTCGGATAAAGAAGAAATTTTATGGTCTGCAGCTCATCGCCCGTAAGTTTATAGTAATTTTTAAGATCGTTGAACCGGGATGAGTTTGGATTCTTTATTATGTGCATAAGAAGAAACTGAAAATCATTAATGTGTTTGCTGATAAACTTTTTTTCAATATTTCTCCCGGTAGTACGGTAAAAAAGGTACATCTTCCTTTCATTAAGGGTTCTTGGATCAATAAGCCAACTGTTGAGCCTTGTGATGTCGGATCTGATTCTTTGGCAGTGGTTTGAATAGTCGATATGCTCTAGAACCAGCTTTATATTTTGGATTGACATCAGGTATTTGCCCTTATGTTAAGGATGTCTCCATCTTGCACTATCTCATCTTTTCCTGCGAGTTTCCACAACCCTTTGGACTTAAGCGTTTCTTCGCTTTTATACTCCATAAGATCTTTTGATTTCATAACTTCAGCTTTTACAAAGCCTTTTTCAAGATCTGAATGTATCTTTCCCGCAGCCTTTTTCATGGAAGTATTTTTCTCTATTGTCCATGCTCTTACTTCATCTTGCCCTACGGTGAAAAAGGAAATAAGTCCAATATGATCGTATACAATTTTTGAAAGCATATCAATACCGGGTTTCTTTATGCCCAGTTCAGTCATGAAAACTTCTTTTTCCTCAGGTGAAAGTTCTACGAGGTCAGATTCGATCTTACCACATAGTTCCAGGTAAGCAAAGTTCTGTTTTTCACAGTCGGCCAGAATATCTTCACGTCCTTTATAAATACCATTTTTAAGCTGATCTTCGTCAATATTTACAAGGACAATTATTGGCTTAAGAGTCAAAAGCGCGAGGGAACTTATAAGTTTTTTTCGTCATTGTTTATCGATAGCTTACTTGAAAAATCTCCATTATCGAGTTCCTGTTTTATTCTTTCTAAAAGTTCTTCTTCTTTTTCCGTCTCAGGTGTAAGCTTCTTTTTCTTTTTATCTGCCTGGAGTCTCTCAAGTCTGTTTTCTACAACCTCCATGTCTCTTATTATAAGTTCTGTACGCAATGTTTCAAGTTGCTTTAAAGGAGTATCATTGTCCTCGGGCCATGGAATGACGGTACTTTCAAAGGCTCTTACTACTAGAATGATAGAATCAACAGCCTGTATCATCTGAAGAATCCTAGTTTTTTCTTTTTGATCGGATTTAGAATCAAATCCGGGAATATCTATGAAATTAAGTGTTGCATAAGTTGTTTTCTTGGGAAGGTACATGCCGGAAAAAAAATCAATTCTTTCATCTTTTACTTTAGCAGTTTTTTCAACTGCATCTGTTTTGTAAGAGCCATCGAAAACAGAGTCTGTCAGTAAAGAAAAAACCGTGGATTTACCGGTTGACTTAAGTCCCAGAATTCCTATTTTCATTGTTTTTCCTCCATTCATCTATGCTTTTTATTATACGAGAGTATTTTTCTGAATCAGAGAATATAGAGATATTTCTTAGTTCAACTTTATCTGTATAATCAATGTGGATTTTCAGATATTCTTCTGGTATAAGATAATCAAGGTACTGAGCCCATTCAATCAGATAGATCATTGAATCATCGGAAAAAATATCAAGGTACTCTATTTCATCTGGATCTGCGATCCTATAAAGATCAATATGAGAGGTTCTTGGTGTTGTATCGTATATACGCTGCACGGGAAAAGTCGGGCTAGATACGGTTATATGTGAGTTTTTTGAGAGCGCTTTTATAAAATGGCGCACAAAAAAAGTTTTTCCGCTCCCGAGGTCGCCGTAAAGCAGAATCTTCATCCCTGCAAAAGATTGGGCAGCTGTGATTTCAGCTACTGTCATCATTTTTTCTTCGTTTATATTGTAAAGAGTGATCATGGTGTCCTCCGATTTCTTTTTCACAAATAATATTTTATCATTAAATTCTCTGTTTTATAAGTCAATTAATTTTACTTGGGTTGAGAAACAAAAAATTTACATAACCAAGATATAATATTTACAATAGACTCAAAAACTAAAGGAGGAATCATTATGAAGAAGTGGCTGGCCCTTATTATATCTTTATTTTTTTTTGTTTCAGCAGTGACAGCACAGGAAAAATACTTTTATGTTGCAAGCGGATATGAAGGATTTGTTATATTTAAAATGAATGAAGATAAAAGTATAGTTCCGATTAATGTCTTTAAAAGCGGTGAAAATATTTTAGATCTGTTTGTTTCGAAAAACAAAATATTTACGGCTGAAGGTGCAGCCGGAATGAGAATTCTAGATATTACTGACAAAACAAATATTAAAGAGCTTGCCGTTTTTCCCTGTGAAGATTACTGTGAGGGGGTTTATGTAGACTCCAACTATGCTTATATGTCAGACGGTTATAAGGGTCTTAAGATAGTCGATATATCTAATCCATCCAAGCCAAGGCTGATAAGCAAGCTTTTTGTCAATGACTATATAAAGCATGCAAGAGTTTCTGATGGTATAGCCTATATGGGTAGTGCAGGCGGAAGATGGTATATGGCTGATATAAGCAATCCTAAAAAGCCTTTGATATATAATTTTACCAACTTTGGTGATTATGCATGCGATATAAAGCTTTACAAGAACTACGCATTTGTTTCGGATTCATCAAAAGGCTTAAAGATTCTTGATGTTTCATCAGTTGAGAACTCTTATGTAAAATATAATTTTATGGATCTGGATTATGTTAACAGCACATGGATAAATGGAGATACACTTTATGTTGCCAATGGAAGCAGTGGAGTAAGAGTGTACGATATTTCCGATATGCAGGACATAACTTATCTTACCGACATTGATACTGAAAATTATGCATTGAGTGTATATGCTTATGGTGAGTATCTTTATATAAATGATCAGTACTCGATAGCCGTATACGACATTAATTCACCTGCATATCCATCATTCGTTTCAATGGTTGGTTTTGACAGTATTGAAAATATGTATGGATATGGTGAAAGCCTTTATGTGTACAGCAACAGTTCAGGGCAACTCAGTCTTTTGGATGTTTCAGATCCATATAATCCCGTGCTGAAAAGTACGTTGATGCTTCAGTCATACTATGGACAGATGCAGTACATTAACGGCAATATTATTTTTTCATCATCAGACAACGGATTGGCTATAATAGATGTGAGCAATCCTGAAAACATTTATCTAAAGTACTTTGTACAGCTTGAAGATAATTTCGGATATACATCATTGTATCTTAATGATAGCAAGCTATACGCTGCTAGTGACTATTTTATTGATATATTTTCGCTTGAGGATATGAGCAATATTTATAAGATAACCAGCATCTACATGAATACATCTCTGATAAGTATGCAGATATCCGGAAACAAACTTTATGCAGCCTGTGGAGAAGATGGAGCATTGGTTTTTGATATAAGCGACGTCTCAAATCCGGTACTGATATCAGATCAGGTATGGATAAAGTTTCTTTCTATTGCTGAGCAAAAGTAAAATACTTACGATGGGTCAATCTTGAAAAGTCTGTGAGCATTTTTATAAAGTATATCAGACATCTCTGAAATGTCCATGTTCTTAATTGATGAGATTTTTTTAATTACCTCAACTATATAGGCTGGTCTGTTAGGTTTTCCCCTGTAGGGAACAGGAGGCATATACGGACAGTCTGTTTCACACAAGAGTTTTTCGTGTGGGCAGAATGTCAGAACTTGCCGCAGAGCATCATTTTTAGGGTAAGTAACAGGACCGTCAAAGCCAAGATAGAAGCCAAGATTCAAGAACGAACGAGCCCATGAGACATCTGATGAAAAACAGTGTAATACAGCGTTTTCCGATAAAAAATTATAAGGTTTTATAAATTCATAGAACTCATGATAAGCCTGCCTTACATGGAAAATAACAGGCAGGCTTCTCTTTTTTGCCAGATCAAGCTGAAGCTCGAGGATCTGGTACTGAAAAGATTTAGGACTTTGCCAATAAAAATCAAGACCTATCTCACCCACAGCGATTACTTTTGGAGATAAGGACAGACTGTTCAGACGAGAATAAAGCTCTTCGGGTTTTTCCGCAGTGTACTCGCTTGGATGTATACCAACCGATGCGTATATATCTTTGTTAGTCGCAGCAAGTCTTATGGCCGATTCTGAACTTTCAAGGGTATAACCGACTTCGATAATTTCCATATTAAGCTCAGAGCATTCCTTCAGTATCTCTTCATGCAGAGGGAGAAGTTTTTCCGAGCATATATGGCAATGAGTATCAATTATATTCATATGGCAGCATCTCCTTATAAAAAAGTTTATCATAAAGATGTTTTTTCTGTATTAAAAAAACCTCAAGTGTTTTGTTTTTCTTATTATGCAAAAGATGGTCCGAGATAGTATAATTGATTTTATATTAAGATTTATGATAGAATCTAACAGGAGGAAGTTATGGATTTGTTTGTTTTTGATATTGATGGAACTTTGGTTGACTCAAATGTAAGAATGAGTGGCAGAACAGTCAGAGCACTGGAAAGAATAAGTAAAAAGGCTGAGATTGTAATCTGTACGGGAAGAATGTATTCTTCAACGGTTAATATACTGAAAAAATATGTTCCTTCATTTTTGGGTAAAGCAAATCTGATAACGTATAATGGCGGCAGAGTCCAAGATGCAAAAGGTACGCTCATATATGAATCATTGATCGATAAAGATACTGCTGCGGAAATTTCAAAGTATTTCTTTAGTAATGGTATTTACTTTCAGGTATATATAGACGATCAGCTTTATACTTATGAAGATTGTGTAAAGATAAGAGATTATTCGTTACATGCATCAGTTGAATATATAATACACGAGGACTTAATTGAACTTATAAGATCTTCACCATCGGGACCAAATAAACTGCTTGTTATAGATGAGCCCGATAGACTCGGTACTATCCAGGAGTTCATTGGGAAGTACTTCTCGGGTGTACAAAGTGTAATGTCTTTCAGAAATTATCTTGATATTGTTCCGGTTGGTGTGTCTAAAGGAAATGCATTGGAAAAGATAGCTTTAAAGCTAGGAGCAGATATATCGAAAGCTTTTGTTTTTGGAGATTCACAGAACGATATTTCAATGCTCCGGCTTACAGAAAATTCTTTTGCGATGGGAAATTCTACGGAAAATGTAAAAAAAGTGTGCAAGTATATTATTCCTACAAATGATGAAGAAGGAGTTGCTCAGATACTTGAAAAAATTCTTGATTCTGATGATATTGATACTTTCCGCAACAGTTGCTACAGCAGTCGGAATTGATTTTTTTTGTTGTTCCGCAAGGGTTGGATGTATTTATGACAGCATAAATGACCAGGTGCCTACTCAAGAGTTGAGCGGGTATATTCTTGATCTATCGGAATTTGATCAGGATCTTTGCTATCTTAGCATAGGAGCAATGCGCAACTTTGAGGTAACTCAGAAGCTTGCGAGAGATATAGGAGTAATTCTTAAACGTAAAGGATTTGATTTTGTAATTTTTGGAAATTTACGGATACTTACAAAAGATTCAGAGAATAAGACGGAATTTTTCAACTCTTCATATTCTTTAATAGCAGAACATACCTACAGGATGATCCGCGGATTTGAAGCAGCCGGGATTTTTCCGGTAATTTCAGTGTCTCGCGGGGATGACAAAAATGCCTACAAGTCACTTATTCAAAAAAGCGGTAGTGTGATTACTTTTTCGTATGATGATGATTCAGCAGATATATTTTTTAAAGAGAATGTTTTTTTAAGTGACAAACAGAATATCCTTTCTCTTGATTGGGAGTATCCGACTGAAACTCTTTCTCAGAACATAATGGAAGTGTTTAAGGCTTCAATAGTATTGAGCGGCTACAGAAAAGAATTACCCATTCTTATTTACAGACAGCCTTCATATAATGACGATAAGTCCGTTATTTATTTTTCACAGAAAGTAAAAGATCTTGCAGAGCAGGCAGTTCAGGGAAAAATAAGTCCATCGGGGAATAAATTCTGGAATTGGTAAAATATTTGCAGGAGGTTAAACGGCCTATGAATAGTTCTGGGGAAGTTGAAAAGCTTAAGAGAAGAGTTTTGGAACTTGAGGGGGAAGTAGAACTTTATAAACAGAAACTTATGGAGATGGACTATCTGGTGGAACAGTATAATGAACTGGTGAAAAACGAGTTTAACTCTTTTGATGATTTTGTACAGAATTTGGTTACCAGAAAGATAATAGACGAAAACACAAGAGTTTATTCAAAAGATTTTTTTGATAAACTGTTTGCCATATACTATCAGAAGTCTTTTGAACTAAAAAAAGAATGCGGGATAATAATCCTTACTATTCCGGCTTTGAGAAGCAGCTTCGGTGAAGCTAAAAAACGTATGGAAAGAGAAATCGGAAAAGTTTTACGTGAAAGTGTAAGAATACCGCTTGATTTCATAGCCAGATACCGCGAAGATAGATTTGTAATACTGCTTACAGATATTGTTGATGAGGTGTTTGAAAAGATCACGGTTAGAATTCAGGACAGGCTCGAAATGCTTTGTGACAGATGTGGAAATATTGGAGTTCTTAAACACTACATACCGATAGAAAGAATAAGTCTTCAGGATATATTTGAAGAGCTGAATGAAAATAAAGGGGAAGATAGTTATGAAAGATAACGGTCCAATTACGGTAATGCAGATAAAAGGTCCGCAGAAAGCTACTGGTACGATAAAGGTGTCAGGTGCAAAAAATGCTGTACTTCCTATAATGGCTGCTACGGTTCTTACAGAGGATACGGTAGTTCTGAAAAATGTTCCTCAGATTGAGGATGTAAACACTATGATAGAAATATTGACCTTTATAGGCAAGAAAGTGGAAAGAACTGGTGACATGCTGGTCATTCTGCAGGATGGGCATATTAACCCTGAAGTACCTTACGAGCCGGTAAGGAAGATGAGGGCATCTTTTAATATATACGGTCCTTTGGTAGTGATGGCAAGAAAAGCTAAGGTTTCGCTTCCTGGAGGATGTGCTCTTGGCGCAAGGCCTGTGAACTTCCATATTGAAGGTCTTTTAAAACTTGGGATTGAGAGTACTGTAGAACACGGCTATGTTATAGGTGCTCTAAGAGCATCAGAAAAAAATGTAAGTATAAATCTTCCATTTCCAAGTGTTGGAGCAACTGAACATATTATTACTTCTGCTGTTCTTTTGGATGGAGTTACTACCACGATAAGCAACTGTGCGCTTGAGCCTGAAATTTTGGATTTAGTTAATTTTCTTAAGGGAATGGGGGCGGATATTCGCGGAGGTGGAACTCCTGTCGTAACAGTGAAAGGAGTAAAAAAACTTTCCGGATTAGAGTACTCTGTTATCTACGACAGAATAGAAGCCGGAACATTTGCCATTATGGGAGCGCTGCTAGGTGAAAATTTATGCATAGAAGGTATCGAACACGATCATCTTCAGAGCCTTTTTTCTTTGTTTGATGACATGAACTTAGAATATAGATACGACAAGCATAAAAAACAAATGATAGTCTCTGCAATGGATTTTTCAAATTTGAAAAGTGTTTCGGTTGAAACACAACCATATCCTGGTTTTGCGACAGATCTTCAGCCTCAGCTTATGGTAATGCTATCGCTTATTCCGGGGCGGTCCATTTTAACTGAAAATGTATTTAAAAGTCGTTTTAATCATGTTGATGAATTGAACAGAATGGGTGCAAAAATTAAAGTAGAAGGAAATACAGCCATAATAGACGGAGTTAAAAATCTTTCCGGGGCACGGATAATGGCAACAGATCTTAGGGCGGCTGCAGCACTTGTTATTGCTGCCCTTAATGCTAGCGGAGAATCCCAGATATCAGAAATAGACCATCTATTCAGAGGCTACGAAGATATAAAGAATAAATTCAACAATGTCGGAATAAAAGTGGATTTAAAATGAAAACAACCGCTGAGAATAGCTCTCGGCGGTTGTTTAATCATAATATTTTTTTGATATAAGATAAGCTACCTCTTCAAGAAAAAGCGTGTCCTTATTGTCAAAAGGCTCAATAAAATGAGAGTCTATATCTATCTCTCCTACTACAGTACTGTCCGATTTTTTTATAGGAACAACTATTTCCGAAAGAGTCTTTGGGCTGCAAGAAAGATAGTTTGCCTCCTTGGAAACATCTCCTACAACAAAAGTTGTCTTATTTTGAGCTGCTTGCCCGCATATCCCACTTCCAAAAGGTATTTTTATGTGTTCTGTGGGTTCTCCAACATACGGTCCCAGAACCAGGGTATCTTTTTGATTAGTATCTGTGAGATAAAAGCCTACCCAGTTGTAATAACTTATTCTTTTGGACATGGCCGACACAATTTTAGACATAGCCTGGTTTCTATCCGTGGTATCGTTTACTATCTTTTTAATCTCTTCCAGTAAGATACAAAAGTCGGCTTTCTTTTTATCAAAAGGTACTTTTGAAAGAAAATCAAGTATAGCCTGATCAACAATAGTTTCAAAAATCAGTTCCTTTTGATGATTGTAAAAATAAAGGAAATCAATCGCTATTATTGTTCCGGCATAAGTATCTATCATTTCATATGGCTTTTCTCCAAACATACATATTACGTGAACAGAATAATCTCCACGTTCAAGCTGATACTTCTGCGGATTGTCTGTAAGCATCTTAACTATACGATACTTAACTTCTGAAAAGCATTCCTGCCTGAACCAGAAAGCCATATCAATATACCTTCTTCCAAGCTTTAGCAACCTGCTTACTGCATCAGCATCAGATATACTGTTGAGGCGAAGGTATTCGCTTATAACTTTAGGCTTTTGTCTTTTATACTCATACCAGAAATCTTCCCAGGTTTCTTTTCTGAAAGAGATTATCTGAAAAAAATCTTCTGTAAAATCGCTGAAAACACTTCTCATTTAACACCTCGTAAAAAATGGTGCCGGAAGCGGGACTTGAACCCGCACAAGCCTGAGCTCATAAGATCCTGAATCTTACGCGTCTGCCAATTCCGCCATCCCGGCACAACTATTATATTTTACTATAAAAATTTAAGAATGTAAAGAGTTTTTTTAGAATCTTACTGCAAATACGTCAGGTTCTTTATCTTTATAGTAAACAGTGAAGAAGATAAAATTCCTGTCTTTATCAAAAGTCGGGTAATAGCAGTCATCATCAATGGAAGGTGTTTTTATAAAACTCTGTCCTTCATTGTAAAGGAGTATCTTATAACGGCCTTCTATAAGTTTTGAATAGACAATGTACCCACTGGAGTCTGACCAACAGTCTGTTTCATTCACTTGTGTATCGATCAGAGGAGATACCGTCTTGTCTTCATTTATAACATAAATTCCGGTATCACCAGTTATTAGATTAGTTCCACTGAAAATAATCTTATTTGAATCGTATTTGGCAGGAAGAAACTTAAGCATGTTATCAACATAGGTCAGCCGGTGCGAAGTTGCTTCTACCGTATCGTAGATCCAAATCTCCGAAGACCTGTCTGTCTCATCCTGAGAAAAAAGAATAAGAGTGTCGGAATAACAGTACGGTGAGTAGGCATTTTTATAGCTGCTTGTTGAAATTCTTTTTATAGACTTTTTTTCAGTCTCGTAAAGAACCACATCCCATTTTCCAAACATTGAACTCTGAAAAGCGATAAATTTTTTATCCGGTGTAATGTCGGGAAAGTATTCTGAGGACTGTTCCAAAGGTATTTTTTCTTTTATATTTGTATTCATATTCCAAATATAAAGCTCCCTGTTTCCGATATATCTGTCAGATATATAGTAAAGGACATTATCCTGAAAATAAGGGTATTCATCAACGCCTTTATAGAATGTCAGCTGGAGCAGCTTCCATGTACCGTCTTTGACAAGCCGCTGGGAAGCAATGTATTCAAGAGTCTCAACACTGAACCTGTATGCCCAATCGTCTGTCTCTAAAGTATCTTTTTCAAGATAAAACGAAGAATCCTTAAAGGATCCCCACGCCATCATTTTTTTTGATAAATCATCATAATCAATGTATAAATAGACATCTCCAATAAAGTTGAGATTATCGAAAACCTTTTCTGTCCACTCGGTCGAAAATCCGTCCTGAACTTTCTTAAAAGGTCTGACCAGATAACTGTAACTTCCCAATTCGCGTATTTTTTGTGCAACTTTTGAAGTCATATAGGTATCTTTCATTACAACAAGAATCATAGAATCCTTTGAAATACTTTGAGATATAGCTGTTATGGATAAAAATATCAGTGTAAGTATAAGAAAGGTTTTTCTCATAATCTTAGTGTAAAAGTCCCTTTAATATCCCGCTTATTTTTGAGTTGTCTGCTTTTCCTTTGGTTCTTGCCAGTACTTCTTTCATGACCTTGCCAAAGTCCTTTGAAGTTGTTGCATTCAGTTCTGATACAACCTGCTCGATGATAACTTTGAGCTGATCATCTGACATTTCCTGCGGAAGATACTTTATTAAATACTTAAGTTCTTCTTCTTCATTCTGTACCAGGTCAGTTCTGCCGGCAGCATTATACTGTTCTATAGATTCTTTTCTCATTTTTATCTGTTTTTTAAGAACCTTAACCACACCTTCATCATCCAGTACGGTCATAGTATCAACTTCTGTTTTCTTTATGTCCGTCTTTAAAAGTTTTACAGCATTAAGTGCTGCAACATTTTTCTGTTTCATGTAACTTTTCAGGTCTTCGTTTATTAGATCTTTAAGCATACTTCTCCTCCTTTAGCAAAAAACGCATATAATATATTATATACCGAGATTTTTCATTTTTCATAAAGTTCATCTGTATTTTTCAAAAAATTCTTCTTCCGACATAGATGGGATCAGCCAGTTTTTAGCCTTTTCTACTTTAGAAGATGGATTTTGGCCTATTACCAGTATCTTGGTTTTTTTGGTGAGGTTATCCGAAAACACTCCTCCGCGTTCGTGTACGTACCTTTCAAACTCTTTTCTTTTAAATCGGATAAGTTCCCCCGTTACCGATACTATTGTATCTTTAAGTACATCAGAAACTTTTTCCTGCTTATAGATAAAGTTTACTCCTGCTTTTTCAAGTTTTTCTAAAAGTACGAAGCTTGCTTGGGAAGAAAAAAAAGAGCGTATAGAGCGTGCCATGTCCTCTCCGATTCCTTCTAAGTTTGTCAGTTCATGAATACTTGCTTTGGCAATTATTCTGAGATCTTTAAAATGTATTGCCAGATCCCTAGCGGTTTTTTTACCTACCAAAGGTATTCCTAGACCACATAAAAGTCTTTCGAGACTTGAACTTTTAGATTTTTCTATCTGATCCATAAGATTAGTTATAGTTTTAATGCCTATACCGCTTCCGAGAGAAGCTAGTTTCAGTTCATCAAGATAGTATATGTCGGAGATATCCTTTATGTATCCTGCCTGAGTAAGCCTTTCAATTATTTTAGGACCCATACCGTCTATATTCATGGCATCTTTGGATACAAAGTTTTCAATGTTACGGATAGTTTTTTCCGGACAAAGTGGATTAAGGCATCTTACTGCAACTTCTTGCGGAGAAAGTTTTCCTGTAGGATGACCACATACCGGGCATGACAGTGGATAGATGATTTTTTTCTCCTGTCCTGTTCTTTTTTCAGGTATTGGGCGTATTACCTGTGGTATTATGCCTCCTGCCTTTTCAACCAGAACATAATCATTTTCCATTATATCGCGTTCTGCTATATACTCAAAGTTGTGAAGACTTGCCCGTTTTACTGTTGTACCTTCAATTTGTACCGGTTTAAGCTCTGCTACTGGAGTAATTATTCCTGTGCTACCTACCTGCAAGCTAATTTTGGTTATTCGTGTAATCTTTTTCTCCGATGTGTATTTATAAGCTATTGCCCATCTCGGAGATCTTATGGTTTGACCTAAAATCTGTTGTTTAGCGAATGAATTTACTTTTACAACAACGCCGTCAGTTTCATATGGTAAAGATTTCCTTTGTGTATCCCATTTTCTCCAGTACGCAATTACGGAATCAATATTTTTTGCGAGCATATACTCTTTATTTACGCTAAAACCCATTTTATCAAGATACTCAAGAGCCTGAAGCTGTGTTTCTATTTTTAAAGCAGAAGGATCAATGATATAGTACATAAATGAACTAAGGCGCCTCTTGGCAACTTCTTTGCTGTCAAGGAGTTTTAGAGTACCTGCTGTTGCGTTCCGGGGATTAGCAAAAA
>Ga0116185_1000409_pt1 | contig 52194 bp, 48 predicted proteins | sample AD_JPNNA7_MetaG_FD_89754 | JGI IMG/M metagenome (GOLD analysis project Ga0116185, IMG submission 89754) | Active sludge microbial communities of municipal wastewater-treating anaerobic digesters from Japan - AD_JPNNA7_MetaG | ecosystem: Engineered > Bioreactor > Anaerobic > Digestate | place...
AATAATTATGAAAAATTGCATTTGCTTAGAACATCCTTAAAAACAGAATTAAAGATTAAACAAAAGAAAGCAGCCTGATAAAATGGAGTCTCTATTTTCAACTAAGTTTGACTTTTTGCCTAAGGTGATAAAATGAAAGCAATAAATAAAATAGTTTTAATTGTATTTCAGATAATTTTCTCGATAACAATTTATGCACAGGAATCTGTTCAAATAAATAATAAGCTTTATTCAGATTCAGATTGTCCTGTTGGAGTTCCATCAAATCCAAATCCACCTGATGGAACAACAAATATAAGATGGAACGCAACTACTTTAAACTGGACAAATGGTACCGGTACAACAAAAAATGAGATATGGTTTGGAACACAAGGAAATCTGGTTAAAATTTATGACGGACCGGCAATAACATCTTGTGAAATATCAGTACTTCAAGATTCTACACAATACTATTGGTTTGTAATTTGTAAAAATGATAGTTGTGGAACTCAAGGCCCATTCTGGACATTTACTACAGAAAAACGATACACTACAGTTTGGGATTGGGAAGATGAATTTGATAATTTAAATAACTGGACTATTGTGGGACCTCAAGGTTTGATAAATTGGTATGCGTTCCCATCCTCAGTTGCTGGTAGTAATGCACCTGAATTAAGAATGAGTTGGACTCCTTCATTTAATGGGAAATCTTTAATAAGGTCAGTACCAATTTCCCTCCCATACAATTGGCCGGTCGCATATTCGTTTTTTTTCTATTTGGATTACTTTACTGATCCAAGCGGCACTGTAACAGTTAGTGTTACTTATGATGGTGGTTTAACTGAACAAATCTTGTATCAATTAATCAATCCTACTGCAAATGTTGGCCCGTATTTTATCAGTGATCTTTTTGTAACTCCTGCATCAGGTTCATACAATGCGCAACTTCAAATCTGGTTCGAAGGTTATTCGTTTAATATCGATTACATATATTGGGATAGAATTCAATTAAATGCCTGGACAAGGGATCCACCTTATCCTCCGGAAAACCTTACTGCTCAGATAATTTTTAATTTTGCTCCGCAAGTAAAACTTAACTGGCAAAATATATTATTGGATGAATTAGGATTTAAAATCTATAGAAAGTTTGGTTCTCAAAACGATCCCGGTTATTATATTTTGATTGGGACTGTTGGTCAAAATCAAACTCAATATATTGATACAACTGTTCTTCAGGGAACAATATATTCATATCAAGTCTATGCGTACGATGAATATATGCAAACCGGAAGCAATAAAGTAACAATTAATGTCCCTATTCCGGTAGAGTTAATTTCATTTACTGCGGAAGTTGAAGAAAGTACTGTTAAACTTTTCTGGCAGACTGCTACTGAGACGAATAATTCAGGATTTGAGGTTCAAAGATCGCAAGATTATAAAGATAAAAAATTATCCGAATGGATTTCTTCAGAACAAGATTGGGAAGTAATTGGATTTATTGCAGGGAAAGGAACAACAACAGAGGTTCAAAACTATTCATTCACAGATAATCTTTCTCATAATCTTAATCAAGTAATTCATTATCGCTTAAAACAGATAGATTACGATGGTTCATTTAAATTTTCGTCTGAAATCGAAATAGAGATACAAGCACCGGATATATTTTCACTTGAACAGAATTATCCTAATCCCTTTAATCCGACGACGAAAATAAAATATAGTATACCGACAGTCACTCTTCGACAAGCTCAGAGTGACAACTGGGTTACATTGAAATTGTACGATGTATTGGGGAATGAAATTACCACACTCGTTAACGAAAGAAAGCCGGCAGGAAATTATAAAGTTGAATTTTCAGGAAGTGATCTGCCGAGCGGTGTTTATTTTTATCAGCTTAAAGCCGGTTCGTTTATTCAAACAAAGAAGATGATTTTACTTAGATAGTATCAAAAAAGTAAACGATAAAATATTATTTAGCGGATTGTCAGTATAAGAGCTGACAATCCGGATGTTTTATCAAAAACAATTTTATTTATTTTTCTTTTGCCCTTTAAATACTTTGAAAAAGGTATATGTAACCAGAATAATTATTATTGTCCAGGCAGTGATCAAAAAGATATAGCCGGCAGTTGTTAAACCCATTATTTTACCTCCTTATGATTATTATCCCATGCTTTTTTTACCAGCCATAAAAATATTAAAGCGATAGTAACCATTAATAATCTTGATCCCCAGATATATGGAACATTTTCAGGTTTAACATTTTTAAGCAGCAATGTTGGTAAAGCACTTTCAATAAACCACCAGATCATTAATATCATTAAAATTACAGGCGTTATGTATTTCATAATGTAATAAAAGAAAAATGGAATTTTTATATCGCCTCCGTAATTCATTTCTTTCCAGGCTTTATCTGCACCAAACACCCACATAAAAAGTATTGTTTCAATTAATGCAAAAACAACAAGTCCGAAAGTGCCAGCCCAGTAATCCATTTCATCTAAAAAACCGAATTTCAGAAAGAACACGACAAACTGAACAGCTATTAGAACTCCTATTGCTAAAAATGCCACTGCTTTTTTTCTGTTCATACCAAGTTCATCTTCTAGGAAAGCAACAACCGGCTGACCCATTGCGACTGAAGATGTTATACCCGCAAAGAATAAAAGCAGAAACCACATAAATCCAAAAATACTGCCTTGCGGAAATGCTTCACTTCCAAAAATTGTTGGCATCGAAACGAAACCAAGATTAAATGCTCCGCCTTTTGCAATTTCTTTTGTTGCTTCTAATCCAAAAAATGCTACTGCAACCGGAATTGCTATTGAGCCTCCAAGAATCACTTCTGCAAATTCATTAGTAGAAGATGTTGTTAATCCCGATAAAACTATATCATCATCTTTCTTTAAGTAACTAGCATAAGCTTGTATTGTGCCCATTCCGACTGAAAGAGTAAAGAAAATCTGTCCGGCAGCAGCTAACCAAATATTTGGATTTCCAAGCGCAGAAAAATCCGGATTCCAGATAAAAGCAAATCCATTTGCAACTGAATTTTCAGGATGAGCAGGATCAGGAGCGCCTAATGTTATAATTCTGATGGCAAGAATTATTGCAAATATAAAAAGCAGCGGCATAGCAATCTTAGCAAGCTTTTCAATTCCTTTTGATATGCCTCTGTACAAAACCCAGAAATTAATAAAAAAAGTAAGAAGCATTAAAAGATATGCTGTCCAAATTGAACTAAATGTTTCAGAAGTTGTTATACCCTGATAGCTTGATAAGAATCCCGTCATTGTTTCTTTTGTTTCATTGGAATACATTCCAAGAATTGAAAACAAGCTGAAGCCAAGGGTCCAGGACTCAATGTAGGTATAGTAAATAAGAATTGTTATTGAGATGAAAAGTCCAAGTGCACCAAAGTATTTTGCGAGTTTATTTTTCCATAAAACATCAAACATACCGGGAGCACTGCCATGCTTGTATGAGCCGCCGTATCTGCCTATTCCCCATTCAATCCACATTAACGGAATACCGAGTAAAATAAAAAATGTAAAATAAGGGATCATAAAAGCACCGCCGCCATTTTGAGCCGCCTGAACAGGAAACCTTAAAAAATTTCCTAAGCCAACAGCATTTCCAGCAACTGCAAGTATCAATCCTAGTTTTGTTCCCCATTGTTCGCGCTCTGTATCTTGGGCCATCACACCTCCTGATATCAAGGATTTTAAAATTTTAATGCTGAATATTATGACTTTGAATATTAATTACAACTAAAACAAAGGATTGTTTTTTAGTGAGTTAAATCATTGATAAGCTTAGATAATGTAAAGGAATTTTCAATTTTAAGATGAATTATTAAATTTGCACAGAGGAAATATTGAAAGGAAATAAAATGGCAAAAAATTTCGTATCCAATAAAGATGAAACTGTAAGGATGTTTAAAAGTGATTTTATGGAAGCTCTTTCAAAAGTACATCCTTCTGTTCCGGTGATAATTTATTTACCTGTTATACTTTATATGTTTTACCTGTCGATTTTTGAATATAGTATTTCGGCAGTTAATATTATTGGTTTATTTGTATTTGGAGTTTTTATCTGGACACTAACAGAATACCTATTGCATAGATTTGTATTCCATCTGAAACTTAAAGGTGATTTGGGTGAAAGGATTCATTTTATTTTTCACGGTGTTCATCACGATTACCCGAGTGATTCAAAAAGATTAGTAATGCCACCGTCTGTAAGCATTCCTCTTGCTATTCTTTTTTATTTCTTATTTTATTATTTGATCGGAAACATTTTTGTATTCCCGTTTTTTGCCGGATTTTTAACAGGATATCTCTTTTATGATATAACCCATTATGCAGTGCATCATTTTAATATGCATAGCAAGTTTTGGTTAGCTATTAAGCATCATCATATTAAACATCATTTTCAGGATCCTGCAAAAGGCTATGGTGTAAGTTCTCCTGTATGGGATATGATATTTGGAACAGCATTTAATAAAAAAGAAGAACCAAAGTCTTAAAGTCTGATTAACAAAACCTGGAGTAAAGGAAATCAATAATAATTTAATAGTAAAATTAATACAGGCGATCTTTACTCTTTTAATCGTTTTCGGTTGTAGTTCGGTTAAACCGGGTGAAATATTTATTCATTCTAATCAGACGGGTTTTTTACCACAGGATGTTAAAACCGCTTTGATACTGTCTGATATTGATCTCTCTAAAAAAAGCTTTTCTATTTTAGATGCATCATCCGGGAAAACTGTATTAGAAGATGTAATTGATTCTTCGCCACATTCTTATGGAAATTTTAATTTTTGTTATGAAATAGATTTTTCAAAACTGAAAGAAACTGGCAACTATAAAATAAAAATCGGGGATAATGAATCGTTTGATTTCAGAATAGATGAAAAAATATTTAATCCTGTCAGAGATTCATTAAGCTTGTTTTTTAAGGTTCAAAGATGCGGTCCAACTAATCCAATCTTACACAAGCCTTGTCATTTATCTGATGCTGCATATTTAATTGGTTATAAAGATTCATTAAACAGAGATCTTACCGGCGGATGGCATGATGCCGGCGATTATGTTAAGTTCCTTAAAACAACTGCTTATACAACCTATCTGTTATTGTTTAGTTATGAATTTGATAATGAAAAATTTGATTTTGATCTTGATGGAAATAATGTTCCGGATATTCTTGAAGAAGCAAGAGTCGGATTGGATTGGTTAATGCGGGCTAACATAGATAATCAAAAGTTTGTAATTCAGGTTCAAAATGAAACTGATCATTCAATCGGATGGAGGATACCTGAAGATGATTCATTACAGTTTAACAGACCAGGATATGTAAGTATAAGTAAGAACTCAATTGGATATTATTCTGCTGTAATGGCTTTAGCCTCACGAATATGGAAGGAAAGATTTTTAGATAACGAATTTTCATCTAAGTGTTTAGAGCTTGCGATTAATTTTTATAACTTAAAAGATAATGCTCCTGATTTTGATTCTATATATTCTAATCATTATCCGGATAATGATTTTAATGGCAAATTAGCTTTGGCAGCAATTGAGTTATTTATTACAACTGGCAAAAAAAATTATTTAGATGATGCTGTAAAATATGGAAATCTTGCAGGTGCAGATTATTGGTGGAGTGTCGGACAGATTAATTCTTTAGCTCATTATAAAATAGCAAAATTCAATCCTGAGTTTGCAAATTATATTTATCAGAATTTAAATGCTGCTAAGACAAATGCTGATAAAAATCTTTTTCATTTAGGGTTGGATTTTTCCTGGGGTACTACTAATTGTTTATTAGGTGTTAGTCTCCAGTCAATTCTTTATAAAAAATTAACTGGTTCCAATCTATTTGATTCTTTAAATATTTTTCAGCGTGATTTTGTACTCGGCAGAAATGTCTGGGGAGTTTCATTTATTTATAATATTGGTAAAAAATTTTCCAAACATCTTCATTCACAGATTGCATTTTTTAATAATGGATATTTACCGGGCGGATTAGCTGCCGGACCTGCTCCTTATTCAATATTAAAAACCAAAGAAATTTTAAGAGATAATTTTGATTATGATCGTTTTAATTCAGATGAAATAAAATATTATGATGATTATAAAGATTTTGTAACTAATGAACCAACGATAGCTGGCAATGCTACTGCGTTATTTGTTTTCGGATACCTCAGTTCACCAGAATAACTAATTAATCTTATTTTCCTGTAAATTCCTTGAAAACTAAGGTTGTAGCATTATAATACACAATAAACTTTTTGTCTCTGTTTAATTCAAAAATTAATAACGTTTTGATTGTTTTGAGGCGATAATTAAAAGCTTTTGCGGTATAATTATTGGTAAAAATAACGAAAAAAACATAATTCATGAAAAAAAGCGTGCAACTATTTCGTTCTGGGATTCCTATTGTCGATAACGCATGGGGAGGGTTTTATCATGGAGGAACGTATTTGCTTGTCGGAGAACGTAAGACCGGCAAGACTCTTTTAAGTTTACAATATGCTATTGAGGCAGCAAAAAATAATGAAGTCTGTCTGTTCTTCACAAGTTCACGTCCTAAAGATTTAATAATTCATGCAGCTTCTATTGATGTTGATCTCGAAAACTATATCAATCAAAACCTTATCATTGTAGTCAGAGTTGCACATCCAACCGATTCAGAAGAATTTAAAACCAGAGATGAATTACTAAATGATTATCTAAACGATCTGTTGTCTGTTATAAATCAGTATAAACCTGAAAAGATTATTTTTGATGAGATAACACCGTATGTGGAATTTGAAAATCTTAACAATTTACAGGAAGCATTTGGGTCTTTAATTGAATCAATTGAAGAATCAGGTATTACCAGTTTATTGATTTTACGTGAACCTGCAGCTCAAAGTTCAAAGATGATTTTTAATGTTCTTAATTCATTTGCTACAGGTATCATTCATCTTCATAAAGCAAAAGAATCTGACGAAGAGCAGCCGGGAATAATTGAAATTAAACCAAATATCGGACACACTGAAGGTTATTTTAAAGCAAATTATTTTATTGAGCCTTATAAAGGAATCACAACAGATTTTAAAGCACCCAAAAAATCTACAAAAGAAAATAATTTGTTGGATATTACTGAACTTCAACCGTCAAAAACTTCACTGAATGCTATTCAGGATTTGTCAATCCCTAATATCTATTCAGTTAATGATTTCAAATTAATTGTAAATAATCAGATTGCTCTTTATAAAACCACTGGTCAGCCTTTTACAATAGTTTCATTAAGATTAAATCAATATAGCAGTGCAGAAACAAAAATCAATTTTGACCAATTATATAATGCTGTAAAAACCACAGCGGACAAAAAAAACAAGATATGTGTAATAGGGGAAAAAATATTCATTCTCTTAACGAAATCTGAAAACGGTATTATTGAAGAGTTTATTAATAAAGTTCATGGTGCGTTAAAAGTAGAAACGAGCGTAAATGTATCTTATCTTGTTCTTAAGGTTAATCAGTTTATGAATAGTGTGGAGGATATTTTTAACGAGTTTGATCTTGAAGCAGCAAGAACTCAATTAAATCAGAGATAAAAGTGATAATCTGCGATGAAATCATTTTACTCTCGACAGTTATTTTTGTTAATTTTTTTAATTAACCCCTTTATTTTTCCTCAATCTCAAAACCCTGAGAAATTTAAATCTGAAGCTTTGCAATTAATGGATTATGGTCGTTATGGCGAAGCTATTGACCAGTTAAATAAATATGTTTCGGCAGTGCCAACATCTGCTGAAGGATTTAACCTGAGAGGTGTATGCTATGAAAAACGTGGGAATTATGAATATGCTGTCTATGATTTCAGAACTGCTAAAAAACTAAAACCAGATGATAAAGAGATAAATTCCAATCTTAACAGAACGATATCCAGTTGGTATAAAATCCTTTATAATAAAATTGAAGGACATAAAAGAGAAATAGCTATAGATCCGAACTCGGCAAAAAATTATCTTGAAATAGGGAAGTGCTTTAAACATTTAGGCAATTGGAGTGAAGCAGAAATATGGTATGATCAGTATCTGGAAAAAGAAACAGCATCTGCTGATGAGATAATCAGGTATAGTGAAATTCTAGCTAAGAATAACCAATTAGTTAAAGGCGAAAAGGTTTTAAAAGTTTATACAGAAAAATATCCGGATGATCATAGATTACTTTCTAGATATGGATATTTTTTATTATGGTTAGGGAAAAATAAAATTGCCGTTGATGTTTTTACTAAATCACTTGAAATAAGACCTTTCTTTAAAGAAGCAATGGATGGACTCGATTTGGCTAAAGGCAAGGGTTACATCTATTCAATAAATGATACAACTATCCGTTATAATTATGGTATTACACCTGAACCAAAAGAGTATATAATAGATAAATATTACAGATTATTGAAAAAAGATTATGAAGATGCTGAAACGAGATATAAACTGATTGAAGAATTAATTAAAGCAAATAGGTTTGAAGAAGCTAAGGATCAGTTAAAGTTTTTAACTGCAAATACAGATTATCTGCAAAAGAGTGTTGAACTATCTCAAAGAATTTCATTACTAAGCAACTCGTATTATTCAGATAAAGTTAATTATTATGAAGATATCTTGAGTAAGAATCCTGATAATAAAATAGCTTTGTTAGAGCTTGCTAAATATTATTCATATAAGAAAGAATATGATAGTGCAGTTAAATTATATAAAAGATATTTAAATCTTAATCCTTCTGATAAGGAAGTGAGATTTCATTTAGCTCAGGTCTTAATGTGGCAGAATAATCTTTGTGAAGCGCTTGAAATAATTGAATCTCTTGTCCAGCAGGAGAAAAACAAAGTTGAATACTTATTATTTGCAGCAAAGTTAAATTACTGGCTTGATTCTGATCCAGCTAAAATAAAATCCATTTATGAAAAAGCGCTTAAAATTGATCCAGCAAATTATGAAGCAATGATTGGGCTTGCAAATGTGTATTTAGCAGCTTCAGATTTTAAGAACTTTGAAGAGGTTGTTAATAATATTTCCAGGATTGACAGTTTATCAGGTGAGTATAAAAAAATATTACAGGAATATTCTGTTATTCAAAAGAATATTGAAGAAAAAGAATTAAACGCAAAGCTTGATAAAGCAAGGTTTTTAGCTGCTGATAAAAATTACATTTCAGCAATCAAAACATATAATGATTATTTATCTTCTGTTGATTCAAATGACAATGTTAAGATGGAACTTGCTGGCATTTATATTCTTAATAACCAAAAAGACAAAGCAATTTCAATTTATAAAGGTCTGTTAGCAAATAAATCTGATTATGAAGTCAGGAAAAAACTTGCCAAGTTATATTTATGGTCAAGTGATTCAAGTTTAGCTTTGAATGAGTTTATTGATCTGCATTCCCAAAAACCTGATGATGTGGAAACCAAAATATTGTTAGGTGATGCTTATTTACAAAATCATCAGATAGAATCAGCAAGAACTATTTATTCAGACCTGCTTAAGGAATCTCCAAACTCACATATTATTAAAACCAGGTTAGCGTGGATTGATGGCACTGAAAAATTTTCATTTGCTCAATTTCCAACATATATACAATTAATTCCAAGAGCATCTTACTTTAATGATAATACGAACTTCAGTTATTCAAACATTGGTCTTGGTTTTGATTTAGGAGTTACTGGTTTTTTAAGTCTTGGGTTCTCAGGATCAGCAGGTACACTTGCTTCTAAAGAACTGAGTGTAAGATTTAATCAGTTTAAAGGTACTGCTTATTTTAAAGTTAACCGTTTTATTTCAGGTTCAGCTTCAATTGGACAGAATAGATTTATTGATGAAAAGAATTCTAATTTATATGAGCTTACTTTATCTGCTGGTAAAAAAGATGTTTTTAATTTCACTACATTTGCAAATTATTCAGACGCAGTATTTATACTCTATTCACCATTTCTTGTCAATAACCGAATCAGTGTAAATCATCTCGGTATAATGGGCTCCTATAAATTCAAAAATAAATTGATGGTTTCTGGTAAGTTTCAATATTTTGATCTTTCTGATAAAAATTCTGGAAACCAGTTGCAACTAAGATTAGGGAAAGAGTTTGAAAATGATCTTAGCGCTGGTTATGAATATTTTTATTATGACTTTAAGCATACAATTCCATTATACTGGAGTCCTGAAAATTTTGAATCTCACTCTCTCTGGGCTGATTGGAATTTGTATAAAGATGAAGAAGTAAGATTTACTATTGGAGGTAAAGGGGGATTAATTCCTGAAAACAATTACCTGTTATCTGAATTCTATGCTGAGTTCGATTATTTGATTATTAAATCACTAATGTTTCAAACCAGATTTACAACAGGTAGTTCGTTCAGATCAGGAACCGGTTATCGATCAAATTCTATTTCCGGAAGTATAATCTGGAGTCTTTAATTTCCTTAAAATATTTACGATTTAGCAATTTTTGTCGCTGTTTGATAATGATACAATTCAAATCAAAATCCAAAATTGGTAATCAGTAAATAGAAATTCATTGTAAAAAATTCCCTAAAAAAAATGCCTTTAATGGCATTATTATTGAAAATTTATGGCAAACTATCTTTCGGATAAATGAAATTTAATCAACTCGTTACGCGTGCTATAATAACTATTTCAAACCGAGAGGAAGAAAAAAAAGGAGAAAACCTAGAGCAAAAGTATTTACGAAGGATCCTTGTAAGCGGAATAATGTCTTTATTGCTTATTCTGATTATCATTTATTCTTTGCCTTATACAATATTATCGTATAGTTCTCTGTTTGAGTACTCAACGATTGTTGCTATGGTAATCTTTCTCTTCATCCTTTTGGTAAGATATTTTGCAATCCTTATATCGGCATACTTGTATATAAACGAATATACATTCTCGTCCGTTAATGGATATGCACCGTTCGTTTCAATTATAGTTCCGGTTTATAACGAAGGTAAGGTTATCCGTAATTCGATTTCATCATTATTGAAACTGGATTATTTTCATTATGAAATTATCATTGTTAACGATGGCTCTACTGATGATACGAAACAAATAGCTGAATCAATGGTTGGATATCAGGATGGTCTTTATGGAAAAGTATTGGTTTCATTAATAAATCAGCCTAATCTTGGTAAAGCAAGGGCATTGAATGCTGGTATATTTTATTCTAAATCAGATTTTGTTCTTTGTATGGATGGTGATTCACAATTATCTCCGGAATCCATAAAAGTTGCTGTACGACATTTTAAAGATCCTAAAATAGGCGCAGTTGCCGGAAATGTAAAAGTGCAAAATAGAAAAAGATTTTTTACTGATCTGCAGGCACTGGAATATATTGAAGGATTAAATATGGCCAGAAGTGCTCAAAGTTACTTCAGACTTGTTAATATAATACCGGGGCCAATTGGAATTTTTAGAAGATCTGCTATTGAACAGGCAGGATTTTATTCAAGTGATACTTATGCAGAAGATGCTGACCTGACATTGAAACTGCTATCAAAGGGCTGGAAAATTTATTATGAGCCAAAATCAATATCATATACTGAAGCGCCGGTTACTTTGCAGCAGTTATTAAAACAAAGATACAGATGGACAAGAGGAATATTACAATCTATAAGAAAACACAAAAAAATAATGCTTAGCCCTGCTACACATTTTGCTCAGGCATTTATTCTCTGGGTTATGTCTTTTGAGGCATTGATATGGCCTACAATGAATATTGCTGCTAACGCTTTTTTTATTTTTGCAGCTTTGTTTTTTGGATTTTCTCATTTGATTTTCTTTTGGTGGGCAGGATTAGCAATATTGGATCTTGTAACTGCACTTTATTGTGTTGCGGTTGAAAAAGAAGAATTCAGACTTATTTGGTACGCCATTATTTATAGAATGTTTTTTATTTTAATCATTGATATTTGTAAAACCATGTCAACAATAGAAGAATTTTTAGGAATTAGAATGACATGGGGTAAATTAGAAAGAACAACGTCCGGCAAATCTGGAAAGATTGCTGTTAATACTGTAGGAAATTAAATGGAACTTATACCGATATTGTCCACTATAATTCTTGTTGCCACTATATGCACTTTTATTCTGGCTGTGGGGGCTTATATCCTTTATAAGATTAGAGAAGGCAAACAGCAATATGCATATCAGACAAAACCTTCTACTATAAAAGCTGAATTGGTTGTTCCAAACGAGACAGCAATTGGAAAAGTTTCTGTTCAGCCTGAACAAAAAAGAACACTATCAGTGGAACCGGGAATTACAAGAGAAGAATACACCAAACAACAGCAACCATCTCAATCAAAATTAACTCCTGAGCCAAAAGAATACAAAGCTGAGGAACCTAAAGTTGAAAAACAAAAAGTCAAATTGCGTACAACTACTCGGCTAAGTGATGAAAATAAATTCCTGAAATATACTTCTGAAGGGTATATCCCGACTCAGGAAGATAGAAGTTCAGGGGAACTAAAGTGGCGGTAAATAAAATCTTTGGGGTAAAGGTTAATCAATTCTTTATTATTTTATCAGGAATAGTAATACTCATTTCAGCTTTTCTGATTTATTATTTTATTTTACGCAGTATATATGGCCGCTTTGATGTTGACGATGTTATTCCCAATCAAACTGTGATAGAAGATTTCTTGTTCGGGAAATCACCTGAAGTTGCAATACTTTATTCCAAATACACAGAAAACACTTTACCGGTTGGAAGTACCTGGCTAAATGATAATTTATCAACCTGGAAAAAATTTCTTGATAATCTGAATATTAAGTATGATGTAATTTCAGATCAGACTATTGAAAACAGTCAACATTTCAAATACAAATTAATTGTTCTGCCGGGCACAAAATCAATAAGCAATGAAGAAGCGTTACAATTAAAAAAATATCTGGAAGATGGTGGAAGCATTTTTGCAACAGGCGGAATAGGTTCTTACTCTGATGATGGAAAATGGAGAGGTTGGGAATATCTTAATCAGGTTTTTGGAATTCAATTTTCGTACGAACTTAAACCCAATGAGTTTTCAAAAATTCACACCGTTTGTGGTAGCTTGCCAATCACAGCTAATATTCCCACAGGATTTCCATTAAAAGTTGCTACATGGGATAGACCAATGGCTGTTGAAGTATTAGATCCAAGAACAACACAAGTAAGTTTTTGGTATAATTATCGTCTTGATGATGGTTTAGTTCGGGAAGAAATTAAAAAGTCTGCCGGTATTGCTTTTGGCAATTATGGTAAAGGAAGATTTATGTGGATGGGTTTTGAACTAAACTCTATAATTGGTGTTCAGGAAGACTACATATATTTTGAAAGACTATTTAATAACTCAATCAAATGGCTTTTATATTCACCGATTGCTTATGTAAGAGACTGGCCCACAGGATATGAAGCAGCTGCGGTAATTATTCCTGTTCTTTCAGATAGTATCGCAAACATTAATAATTTGCTCCCGGTTTTAAGAGATGAAGGATTGCCTGCAACTTTTTTTGTTGATCCGCTGACTGCAGAAATGAATAAAAGTGTAATTAAAAATATTTCCAATTATGGTGAAGTAGGTGCGTTGGTTGATATTGGTTTTATGAATTCAATTAATGATAAAAAGAATAAACTGAATAATTACAATTTACAACTTGAAAAAATTTCAAAAGCCAAAAGTGTTCTTGAAAATATTGTATCCAAAAGTGTAACTGGTTTGCTTCCGTTGTACGGATTGTTTGATAATAGCACCTTAAATGCCGTTGTAAATGCTGATTACAAATATGTATTAACTGATTCACTTACAGACCGCTCCGTTCCGAAAACGATTATTCGCGGTGATAAACGAATTGTCACAATGACTAAAACAGCAAGAGATGATTATGAAGTTATAAGGGATTTTGGATTAACACTTCCTGGTTTTCAGTTCTATACTTATCAGGAAGATCTGGACCGCACTCTATTCGAAGGCGGGATGTACATCTTTAAAGTTCATACTGATTATCAATGTAAAAGTGAAAATATTGGTGTTCTAAGAGATATAATTAAAGAGTTGAAGCGGAAAAGATTCTGGATAACAACTGCTTCTGAAATCCAAAAATGGTATGAAAAAAGAGATTATATTGAAATAAGATCTGATAGAAGAGGGAAAACAAGAGTCGCAGTTAAAGTCTCAAATCCCGGCGTGGATAATATTAATAATCTTGTTATCGATATCGATTTAAATGATTTTGCAAATAATGTTACGATTGGGTCTGAGTTAATCGGAACAAAACCGGCAAGTGTAAAACACAGCAACGGTTCACAAATGGTATATCTTTTTATAGATGATCTTAAACCAGGTGAATCAAGACAGTATTATTTGGATTATGATCAGGTAAACTAATAGCAGAAAAAAATTGAATATTCAAAAAAAAATATCGTTTTTCATTATTTTAATTTTATTTGCTTCGGTTGAATTAAACGCACAAACCCGCATTGCTGTTTTATATTCGGAGTTCTCTCAAAAGTCATTTTATTCTGATACTAATAATTATTTAGATGAATTTACTGCATGGGAGATTTTCTTAATGCAGAATAAAATTAAATACAAAGTAATTTATGATGAGGATTTGGATTCTGATCTGGCTGATGATTTTGATATTTTAATATTACCGAGATACAATATTCAATCAACTGAGAAATACTCAGTAATAAAGAATTTTTTACTTTCAGGTAAATCTGTTCTATCTGTAAACTCTTTTAACTCAACTTTATCAAGTATTAATACTAATGAGTTAAAAGATTTGTTTGGTATAACATTAAAAAATGAAATATTTAATAACAACCTTAGTTTTACTCAAACAATATTTGCAAGCCCGATAAATTCGTTCAAAAGCCCGGCAAGTTTTTTAGTCTCAGCAAAAGGCAAGAATCAGTATGTTGATTTAAAAAGATTTAATTATTCTGCAGCCGGATTTGTATTGGGAACTGATGTAAATTCTGAAGTAAGTTCAATTGTATATGGATATAATAATTCCGGCAGATTTGTTTTTATCGGTTATGGATTAACAGATCTTATTGGCGGATCTGAAGAATATAAAAACTTTGAATTGTTTCTGCTTGATGCTTTGAAATGGTTGAATACTGAAGTTGATGCATTCCCATATTTAACTATAAATAAAAAGGAACAGTTCAAACTGCTTCTTGTACAATATAATAACGCTCTTAGCAAAGATTTTATTGATGTGCTAATACAAAATGATTTTAATCCGCATATTCTTATAAACGAAACATCTCAACTGGAAAAAATTCCTTTAGAAAAAATTTCAGAAGATCAGATTATTTTGGATTTAAGAGCATTTAATCAGGGGAATAAAAATCAAAACATCATTGAGTATTTAAGAAGTTTTGAGATGCTTGGTGAATTAAAAATAAAATCAGTGTTTATTACCTCTAATTTTGCTACTTCACTGATTAATCAGATAAAAGAATACGGAGTAAATAATTTTATATTCTCTGATAAGGAGATTACCGGCACACAGTTAAATAATGATAAAAGTTTATTCATATTTTTTAATCCTGCAGAGCAATCTTTAAAAAATAATTCAATAGAAATAATTTATTTTCTTCCAAAAATTGATTGCAATAAAGATATCGAAAATGACTTCCTGATAGATCTTAAAAATAAAGTAAATGACAGGACAGTATTTACAGATATATCCTCGCTAAGAGATAAACTGATGCTGGAAAGAAAAATAAAAATAAGAGTTCAAAAAAATCAGAATGTAGAAATTAATGTCATAAATGATAACCTGGTAGAGATTAAGGACCTCATTTTGTTCGTGAAGATTGATGATTTTAATATTGTGACTGATAGTCGAAAATCCATTTTAAGTTATACCACTGATCAAAGAAACGGGATGAAAAAAATATTTATAAATAAGATCTTCCCAAGATCAGAAGAAAAAGTTATCTTCAATTCAGGCAGATAATGAACAAAAATATCCGGAATATTTTTTTGAATTTTAGTAAGTCCTGTTTTTCTTTTATCAAAATAGTTTTCGTGCTGCCTTTTTTTTATGTTTCTTGCGCTGAATGGAGCAGTGAACCTGATAATAATTTCAATGATGGTAAAAAGATTCAGATTACTTATCCGAAAAGCGGAGATACCATTTCTGAAGGTTTGATAAATATTTACTATAATGTAAATCAGCCTTACTCAACAAAGTTTCTTGAATTATATATAAATGGAAATTTTGTAAAAAATATTCCTCCTAATTCTGACGGTACACTTCCGGCTATAAACTACTTTTTTGATTCTGCTTGGATAAATAAAGTTTTTAATCTGTATTTGATATATTATGATAACGAAGGAAAGTCCTATAAAAGCAATATTATTTCTGATATAATTATCATTAAAGATAATCATATTCCGTTTAAGCCGTACAATGTAAGGCTTATTAATTTTAATAATGATTCGTGCAACATTAGCTGGAAGGACTCTTCAAAATATATTGAGCAGTACGAGTTGTGGAGAAAGACGGATTTTGATGGTGAGTATCTCTTACACCAGACATTATCAGGTACATTTTTTAATACAAATGATAATGGACTAGATACAAATAAAACTTATTATTATAAAATACGAGGAATAAAATCATCCGGCGTATCTGAATTTAGCTCTGAAGTAAATACTTCCGGAATATTTAGTTCAGGTGATTTATTGCCAGCAACTAATCTTACTTTACAAATTCTTGAAGATCTTTCGATTCAGGTTAACTGGACTGACAATAGTGATAATGAAAATTATTTTTCAGTTGAAAGAAGTACTGATAATAATTTATTCAGTTCGGTTGCTTATTTACCTCCAAACACAACTCAATATATTGATCCTAAAAACGGACTGATATTAGGGCAAACCTATTTTTACAGAATAAAAAATTACAGCAGCACTGATTCAGCCGTAAGTACAGTGGCAAGTATTGTATTAAATTCTGTAATACTTAATCCGCCGACAAATTTATCCGCAAATTATGATAATACAGTACCTGTTGTCGAACTTAGATGGACAAATAATGATAATAAAATTCTATTTTTTGATATAGAAAGAAAAACAGAAAATGGTAACTTTGCTTTAATAAAAAGAGTGAATGCCGGAAATAATTTGTATCTTGATTTCAGTATTGTTCCTCAACAAAAATATACTTATAGGATAAGAGGATTTGATTTGATCAGATATTCCGATTATTCAAATGAAGTAATAGTATCAACTTATTGATTTTAGGATTAAATGTGTTAACCTTAAATAAAGAATGGTTAGATTTTTTTAGTAAGACTGCTGATAAACTTGGCAGTCCTTTGATTATTCTGGATGACTCACAAGAAATTGTTTTTACCAATCAAAAAGCTATCTCGGATTTTCTGATTGATGATCATAATGTTACTCTGGATCAGGTTTTTGAATCTGAAACAGTAATTGAGTTGAATGATTTAATCGGAATATCTGTAAATACCTCAGCTAAATTAATAGAAAGGAACATTTCTCTTAAATTAAAAACCGGTGCGATTGAAGATTTTGAGTTAGTACTGGAAACAATATCATCTGAATTTGGCGTTAATACAATTCTTTTTTTCATGAAGAAAGATGGAATTGGCAATGATCAGACAAGTGTTATAAAAACTTCTGTTTCGATTGAAAAAATATTGGCATTGTACCCCGAAATTAAAGTCCTGTATGATGCGGTTAGTTCAAATTCACCGCTTACTATTCTTTCGTTAAAAAATGTTCAAAAAATAGTTGATACTTTTCCTGAACCAGTGTGGATTAAGACTCCGGATGATAAACTGATCTGTGTAAATGATTCATTTGCTAATAATCTGGATATAGAAAAAAGTTTTGCAACAGGTAAAAAACATGAGATGTTTTTACCGCTTCATAAACAATTATCCTTACAACTTGTAAATCAATTTGTAAATCAAAACAAAAAACCATTAATTTTAGAAGGATTTGTAAAAAAAAATGCAAATTTTAAGGTTTATCAGGACCTGTTACAGATACCGATAATTGATCGGAATAATAGAGTAAATTATATACTTGGTCTGATAGTTGATAATAAGAAAGATTATAGCGGGACAGGCAAATTAACGGATTTTTTTAGAGAAGTATTAGAAAATTTCAGAAATCCATTAGCAATAGTTGATTTTGATGAAAATTTTAAGTTATGTAATCAAAAATTTCTTGAGATTGTTAATCAAAATTCTAATGAAATATTAGATAAAAAATTCAGTGATTTATTTTCTGATGATTTAGTTGAAAAATTTGTTTCATTTACTGAAAGTGAATTTACAGACCTAACAACCGAAACTAGTTTATTTAATGATAGTAAGAATGTTGAAAACAAATATAAAGTGTATTTTTGTAAACAAGTTTCTAAATTCAACGCTGAAGAAGTAATAGTAATTACACTTGAATTGATAAATGGTGAAAAGATTTATGAAGATGAAATAGAATTCATTTTAACTAAAAGAGGAAAAATGTTTGACGTTTTAATTGAAAAGAATCCAGATCCGGTTTTTATATATGATAAAGAGAATTTAAAGTTTCTTGAAGTTAATGAAGCTGCCGTAAATTTATACGGTTACACACGTGATGAATTCCTTCAGATGGATTTAACTGATTTGTACTCGCCCGAAGATATTCAGACTCTTCTCGATTCCTCCGGTGATGAAACTTCAACAGCAAGTTTCGGTAAACCTTTCAGACATAGAAAAAAAGACGGAACCATCATTTTAGTTAAAATCAGCAAAACTTCATTTATGTTTAACGATAGAGAAGCTCATTTTAATATTGTAAATGATATCACCGATAGCGTTGAGAAGGATAAGCAGAATCAGATGCTTCGTGCAATTTTTGCACAATCAGATTTAATGGTACTAACCACAGATGCGGCTGGTTTTATAACTTATATTAATCAGAATTCTATAAAAACACTTGGTTATACTTCGGATGAATTATTACGCTCGTCGTTTGCGAGCCTTGTAATAGATGACGAAAGAGCATTGATCAATACTTCGATATTTCAATATCATTTAAAAGATGCTATTGAGCTTGAAACGACAATCAAATCAGCAGAAGGCAAAGTTATTGATTGTCATCTGTTTGCTTATCCGATTATGGATTTTGAAGGGGAGATAGATTCATTTACTTTGATATTAAAACCAAAAGTAACTTCATCTGAGCCTAAAGAAATTATTAAGGAAGTTGTAAAAGAAGTTGTAGTAGAAAAATCTGAAGCAGAAGATAAAAAAACAGTTTTACTTGATTCAAATTTTCTATCGGGAATGTTTCATGAAATACTAACCCCGATAAATGTAATAATTGGTTTTTCTCAGGAGTTGATTAGCAGTACTGAAAATCCTACTGAAGAACAAAAAGAAGCAGCAGAAATCATTAATCAAAATCGCATTAAGATGATGGATACAATGAATTCTGTTGTTGAGTATTCAGATATTCTTCAGAACAAAACTCCTCTGAAAATTGAAGATATCAGTATTACTGAGATTATTGAAAAACTAGATGAAAACATTCAGAGTATTTCTGGTATTAATGATATTCAGTTTTTATACGGAAAAATCTCTTCTTCTCTAAAGTTTAAAAGTGATCTGCATAAGTTTGAAAGCTTTGTTCTTACAGTCATAAAGGTTGTTTCAAGATTAAGCAAAGACAAAAAAGTATATTTTTCAGCATTCCCGCTTGACAATGATACATTTTTAATCGGCTTAAGTGATCAATATGGTAATCCGTCTGAGTATGTTGCAAATGTACTTGAGCAGGTTTATGAAAATTACCGTGATCCCAAAGATTTTGGTTTACCAAAACTAACTACATATTTATCAAGAGTGCTTCTCGATTATCTTGGCGGAAGGTTTTATCGTTCATCAGCTCAGACTTTGCGGCCTGAAACAGGCTTTATTTTCAGTTTAACACTATCACCAAAAAACAGATTTGAAATTATCAGAACTCAGCCTGATATTAAGGCTGAAAAAAGTGTTGCTGCAGAGGAAGAAAAAACTTCTAAAGAAGTTGATTTAACAGCTGAACCTGAAATACCGGAAACAGATGAGGATATTTTTAAACCTGTACAACCAGTATCACAGGAGATAATGAGTAAGCTGTCTGAAAGTATTCCAGAAGAAGATGTAACAGATGAAGAAGCAGAAACCCGTTTTGAGCAGGATGAATCTTTTGAAAGAAAGACAGAAACTACAGATGAAAGTGATAAATTACCCGAACAAGAAAGTATAATACCTGAACAGGAAGTAAAAGAAGAGGTTCCTGAGATTGTTCCTGTAAAATCATTGGATCTGTCTAAACTGAATTGTTTATACATAGAAGATCAGGTTGATTCCCAGCTTTTATTTAAAGTTCAGTTAAAAGAATTACGCGATGTAAAATTTGCAGTTAGTTTTGAAGAAGCTCAATTGCTTTTATTCAATCATCAGTTTGATTTTATTGTTATGGATATAAATTTACAAGGCGAATATAACGGACTCGATGCGCTTAAAATTATCAAGTCTATGCCGGCATTAAGTTCAATACCTGTTATTGCTGTTACCGCTTATGTTCTTCCTGGTGATAAAGAAAAATTTATAGCTGCCGGATTTGATGATTTTATCTCTAAACCTATTTTCAGAGAGAAAATGATAGCATCTCTTGAAAAGATATTTCTTTCCCAATAAATAGACATTTAATAATTTTTTAAGTTCCTCTTAGTTTTTTCAATTAAGAGGATTTTTTTTATCTGAACTTGACATTTATTCCATATCGATTTAGATTACCATACAAAAGTATGGTATTTTTGTTATAGGGATAAATTATGAGAAAAGAATTAACAGAGACCCAAAAAAACATTCTGGATTTTTTAATCGATCAGATAAAGGGCAAAGGAATTCCACCAACTCTTGCTGATATTGCAAATTATTTTGGATACGCAAACAGAGCAACTGTTCAGCAGCACTTACAGGCAATTGAGAAAAAGGGATATATAAAGAAAACTCCAAAACTTTCGCGTGGAATAGAGCTAACTCTTGAAGATAAATTTTTTGTTCCTAAGCCTATACTTGGAGAAGTTGCGGCTGGTAATCCGTTAACCATATATCCAGATGCGATTGATACAGTTAAACTTCCTACAATAGCTAAAATGCCGCAGGATTCATTTCTGCTTCGTGTAAAGGGCGATAGCTTAAAAGATGCTTATATTTTCAGCGGCGATATTGTAATCGTTAATCCAAATCTGGAACCGAAAAACGGACAGATAGTTGTTGCAATACTTGATGATGCTGCAGTTGTGAAAAGATTTTATAAGAAAAAAAATGAGATAGAACTGGTTTCTGAAAATCCCGAATACAAGCCAATTGTTATTGACAAAAAATATGCATCATTTAATGTTGTTGGAATAGTTATCGGTATTTACAGAAGTATGGACAAACGGGCAGGATAATGAAACCGAAATTTAACATTGGCACAGCAGGTTGGTCGTATAAAGATTGGGTACCGAATTTTTATCCTAAAAATCAATCTGCAGGATTTGACTGGCTGCAATTCTATGCACATTATTTTAATTGCGTTGAAGTTAATTCAACTTATTATACTTACATAAGCCCAAAAGTAGTTGATGGATGGATAAGAAAAGTTGAAGATTCAAATGATTTTGTTTTTCATATTAAGCTTCATCAGGATTTTACACATAAAAGGAAGTTTGATGAACAAAATATAAAAGCAGTTCGTTATAATCTGGAACAACTAAAAAAATCTGAAAGACTTGGAGGATTATTAATTCAGTTCCCTTATTCTTATTCCTTCGATGGTAGCTCTGTTCAGCATATACAAAAGCTTAGGAATATTTTTTCGGATATAAGCTGTTTTGTTGAGGTTCGGCATCAAAGTTGGAATAATAATCGTGCGTTGGATTTTTTTAAAGAGAATGATCTAACTTTTTGCACCATTGATCAGCCGCAAATAGGAAAGGCGATCGAGTTTAATCCGGTAGTTACTAACGACAAAGCATACATTCGTTTTCACGGAAGAAATGTTGAAGCATGGAAAAAGTCCTTAGCTAATTTTGGCAAGCCGCAAACTTATGAAGAACAAAGCTCCCGCTACAGTTATCTTTATTCACCTGGAGAGTTGATAGAGATTGAACAGAAAATAAAATCAATTCAGAATAAAGTGAAAGAAATTAATGTGATAATGAATAATCATCCGCATGGCGATGCAGTTGCAAATGCTTTTGAGCTTATCCATTTACTTGAAGAAAAAAGAAAAGTTGATATGCCGTCAACAATTGTTAAAGCCTATCCGAGACTGGAAGAGATGTTAGTTAATTAATGAAATTGTTTTATTGCTGAATTGATATATTGTTGAAAGAAAAATCCAATAACTACAAATGACCAATGACTAATTACCAATGACCAAATTATGAGAACAATATTTCATCTCGATCTTGATGCGTTTTTTGTTTCTGTAGAGAGAATCCTCGATCCAAAGCTTAATGGAAAACCTGTAATTGTTGGCGGCGATCCAAAGTATGGAAGAGGAGTGGTAGCTGCCTGTTCTTATGAAGCAAGAGTATTTGGATTACATTCAGCGATGCCGATCAGAACCGCATATAAACTTTGTCCGCATGGAATTTACTTACACGGACACGGTGATGAATACACAAGATTTTCGCAAGCTGTGAAAAATATTTTAGAACAGTATGCCCCTTTAATCGAACAAGCATCAATTGATGAGTTTTATCTTGATATGACAGGCACACAAAAAATGTCTGGCTCAATGTTTGGATTTGCATCAAGATTACAAAAAGAAATTTGGGACAAACTTGGGCTGCCTTGCTCGATTGGCATCGGCAGTAATAAAACTGTTGCTAAGATCGGTTCAGATTGTATGAAACCGAAAGGAATAACTTATATAATTCCCGGATTAGAAAAAGAATTTTTAGCACCTATGCCTGTTGAAACAATTCCCGGTGTTGGTAAAGTTATGAAACAAAGTTTAAATGAAAGAGGGATATATTTAATTAATGATATAACAAAGCTTCCTTCGGATTATTTTGGAACTGCGTTTGGCAAATACGGAATTGACCTATGGCGGAAAGCTCACGGTGAAGGAGCAGAATATTTAACAATTCAAAGAACAAGAAAAAGTATCTCGCGCGAAACTACTTTTGATAATGATGTAACAAGTGAAGAAGAGCTTAGAAATACTTTATTCTATCTGACCGGAAAAGTTGCACAATCATTACGAAAAAGAGCTTGGGAAGCATCTACAATTGATATAAAACTTCGCTATACGGATTTCCAAACTTTAACCCGCTCTAAAACAATTAAGCAAACTGATGATGATAAAATTATTTTTGAAACAGCCTGGGATTTAATGAAGAAAGCAAGAACAAGAAGAGTTGGTGTAAGATTAATTGGTGTTGGTGTTACAAATTTTTCTCCTTTAACTGAGCAGGAATATTTATTTGAAGATTATGAAATAAAAAGAAAGAAAATGTTAAGAGCAGTTACAAAAGTAAGAGATAAGTTTGGATATGAGTCCCTGATGTTCGGAAGAACACAAGAAAATAAAGAGTTAAGAGGGATGGAAAATTATTTTCAGATTTGATTTTTAGATGAATAAATAGTAACCTTTAAGAAAGGAAAGGAAAATCTACATGAAAGTAAATGAAAAAAGAAGAACAACGATGATAAAAAAGCCATCTGTTATTGTTCCATTAGAAGAATATGAGAGCTGGCAAGAGACATTGGAGATTCTATCTGATAACGATTTAGTTAAATCAATATTTAAATCGTTGAATGAAAAAGGAGAAAGAATTTCTCACGAAAAATTGACTAAATCGAAATGAATTGGAAAATTGAATACAATAAAGAAGCAGTTAGAAATTTAGAAAAAATATCACTTTCTGATAGAAACAGAATATTTAAAAGAATAAGTCTCTTAAAAGAGGATCCAGATCTTGGGAAACAACTTATTGGTCCTTTAAAAGGGTTGCGATCGTTGAGAATAGGAAATTATAGAGTAATCTATAAAAAAGAGACACACATTATTACAGTTATAATAATTGCAATCGGGCACAGAAAGAATATTTATAAAAAATAAAGATCATCCCGGAGGCCAATTCATTTTTCTTCCGCCAAGTAAATGTAAATGCAGATGATAAACTTCCTGTCCCGCATTATTTCCACAATTAAAAACCAATCTGAATCCGTCTTCTGCTATTCCGAGATCTTTTGCGATTTTATTTGCAGCATCAATCATTTCTCCAAGAAGAGCAGAGTGTTCACTTCCTTTAATATCAGTTACTTTAGGGATTTCAATTTTAGGAATTATAAGAATATGAATCGGTGCCTGAGGTTTTATATCTTTAAATGCCAGCACATTATCAGATTCATAAACAATATCAGCCGGTATTTCCCTGTTAATAATTTTTGAAAAAATTGTTGACATTATTCCTCCTTTTCAATTCCATACTTTTTCATTTTATTATAAAGATGGCTTCTTTGGATATCAAGCATTTCTGCCGTTTTACTAATGTTCCAGTCGTTTGCAATTAATTGCTTTAGAATAAAAACTCGTTCTGCTTTTTCCTTAAACTCCTGAAATGAATTACTTGTATCAACAAGATCATCAACTGACTGCTGATTACTTGCAAACATAAATTCAATATCTTTTCGGCTTATTTCTCTTTTATCTACGATGATGATGATTCGTTCAATAATATTCCTTAACTCACGAACATTGCCTGTCCAGGACTGATTTTTCAGAACTTGAATTGCATCATCAGAAAATTTTGTAAGAGGTTTTTTATGTTTTAAAGAAATATCATTTGCAAAGTGATCGACTAAAATAGGAATGTCTTCCAATCTTTCACGGAGCGGTGGAACATTAATTGGAATCACATTTAATCTGTGGAACAAATCTTCTCTGAATGTTCCTTTTGAAATTTCATCTTTAAGATTTTTGTTAGTAGCAGCAATTAAGCGAACATCAACATCAATTTTTTTCCCGCCGCCAACTCTCTCAATTTTTCCATCCTCAATTGCTCTTAACACTTTTGCCTGAGCCTGTGAAGACATATCACCAACTTCATCTAAAAATAATGTGCCTCTATTTGCAAGTTCAAATCTGCCAATTCGCTGCTGAACAGCACCGGTAAAAGATCCTTTTTCGTGTCCGAACAATTCAGACTCAATTAATTCATTAGGAATAGCAGCACAGTTTACTTCTACAAAAGATTTTTCTTTTCTCTCACTCTTTTTATGAATAGCACGGGCAACAAGTTCTTTTCCTGTCCCGTTTTCTCCTGTAATTAAAACACGTGTATCAAGCGGTGCAACTTTATCAATCATTTGTAAGATATTTTGAATGGCTTTGCTTTTACCAAGTATCTCGCCATCGCCAACCCAGACTTTTTTTATCTCTTCGTATTCTTCTTTTAACGAAGCACTTTCAGTTGCATTGCGAACACTTATTAATAGCTTATCTCTATCAATAGGTTTTTCCAGAAAATCAAATGCACCTAAACGGGTTGCTTTGATAGCGTTTTCAACACTGCCGTGAGCAGAAATAATTATTACGGAAGCGGATTGCTTTTGCTCTTTTATTTTTTTTAAGACTTCAAAACCATTCATCTCCGGCATTTGGATATCCAGAAAAACAGCAGCAAAATCTTTTGACGCGAACTTTTCAAGTCCTTCAACCGCACTTGTTGTGAATTCGACATTATATCCTTCATATTCAAGGATCATATTAATGCTTTCACAAATCTGAAGTTCATCATCAATAATTAAAACAGATTTCATAATGTAACTCTTAAAAATTTAAGTGACCTAAATAAAAAAATTTGCGATGGTAAAATTGAATTATTTTCTTTAAGTAACTTACCAAATATTCTTCCGTAATCGTTAACATCTAAGTCTCGATAATCAATACTTGACTGCACTTTAAAACTTTCTTCAAACACTTCTACAAAATAACCAATTAGCTTTCCCAAATCAAAGATTGATGGTTCATATGATAAAAAAGCACTTCCAAAAAAATGAGCAAGTTTGTCCTTATCACCGTAATTATTGTTAGGTGAGTCCAGAAACAAATATCTCGGGAGGTTATCATTTTTTTTTAGAAAAGTTTCTTCATCTGCTGATGTTAATGGATAATAAACAACAGAATTAATTAATGGTAAAGTGATTGGAACTTCTCTATAAGGAACGGTCGCAAGCATTAAGCCAAGTAAAGCATCTCCAATGTTACCGTTGCAATATTTCACTGCTTCTAAAAAAATAGAATCACTTGCAGCCAAATCTCCTGATTTATTTCTGATTGATATAAAATTATCTGATGCGATATATTCTGATATATAATTTACTGTTTTGGATATTTTACTTTGCTGTGGGTAGAGTAATGAAGTAAACAGAATATTTAGAATTATCAGAAATAATATTGATAATTTATTTTTCAAGGTATAATTAGATTTATATAAGTATATTATATTTGCTTAAGAAATCTAATAACAGATTACAAAATATTTAAGTTAACTGATGAAAAATTATTGTTGTGCCAGATTAATCGTAACATTTCTGATTTGTAATGCTTTGGTTTTTAGTCAGAGTAACAAGCATGATATTGATTCAATTAATTTCATCAGTTATGAAAAAGTAGTTTCAAATCTTGGAAAATCTGCTGAAATATTTACGAAAAACCTGAACAAAGCCCGTGCTATATCTTATCCTCGCGGAGAAGGAATTGCGTTAAGTAACCTTGCACTCGTTTATTATTTAAAAGGCAATTATGATAAATCGACTCAATATCACATTGAATCTTTCAAGATCTTTTCTGAAAACAAAATGTATAGTGAGTTAAGTAATGCTTATGGTGAATATGGTTATCAATTGAAAAGACGCGATTTGAATAAAGCTGTTGCATATATGGTAGAAGCATTAAATATTGCTGCTGAACACGATATTCCTGAAAGTAGTTTGGGAAAACTTTTTGATAATTACGGTGTCTTAAAAGAAATGGGATCAAATCCCGATAGTGCGTTACTTTTTTATAATAAGGCACTGGAAATTAAAAAGAAAAACAAGGACTATATCGGGATACCTTATAGTTTGAATAAGATAGCTGTTTTAAAAGCTTCTCAGGGAAAATTCAGCGAAGCAAGAAAATATTTAACTCTTTCCGATCAATATCGTAGTAAAGAATCCGGTGACTTTGGCAGAGTAGAAAACCTGTCTATACATGCAGATTTTTTAAAAATGCAGGGCAGGATTGATGATGCAATTAGTGCTTACGATAAATGTCAAAAGATGGCTGATTCTTTGGATTATAATTATATGGTTTTGTATTGTTATCAAAATCTTACTGAGTTATATAAACAAAAAAATAATTTTTATAAGGCACTAGATACATACCAGAAGTATTCTGCCTATAAGGATAGCATTATAAATACAGAGACAAATGAAAAAGTAGCACAAATAGAGATTGCTTATGAAACGGAACAAAAAAATTTACAGATAAAAGAAAGTCAGTATAAACTTAATTATCGAAATCAGTTATTAATATTTGCTCTTGTTGTTGTTATTCTTTTAGTGCTGCTGTCAATTGGAATTTACAGATATCAGCAATTAAAACGAATTAAGTTAGTTAAAGAAGTCGAATTTAAAAGTCAGTTAAAAAACACCGAACTTGAAAAAGAATTAGCTGAAGAAAAATTAAATATTTCCAGAGAACTGCACGATAACATCGGTTCTCAATTGACTTTTATAATTAGTTCATTAGATAACCTTACTTATTCTGCTCAAAAAAATGATGTCTATCAGAAATTAGATGTTTTAAAAAGTTTTAGTAAAGACGCACTTTATGATTTAAGAAATACTATCTGGGCAATGAAACAAGAAGAAGAGGATAGTGAAAAATTGATAATTAAATTGAACGAAATGATTCAGAAATTGAATGCAAGTTTATCTTCAGTTAAAATTTCTTTTCAAAATAATTTTAATGGACATCTTAAACTATCTTCAGTGCAGATACTTAATCTATTCAGGATTGTTCAGGAAGCAATTCAAAATGCCTTAAAGTATTCATCGGGAAATGAAGTTGATATTATATTTAATAATTACGAAGAAGGTCTTGAAATAATTATTAAAGATAATGGAAAAGGATTTAATGTTAACGAAGATTGTATAGGGAATGGACTTGTTAATATGAAATCAAGATGTGAGAAAGCCGGTGCCGAATTCAATATATCCAGCGATGAAAATGGAACAACTATAATTTGTAGAATTAAATCCTTTCAAGAAAAAGAAAAAACAATTACTACATCTGCCTTATTGAGTCAGCAGGATTCTTGACTTATTTTTTATTAAGGATAATTAGATAATATGAAAATTAAAATTGCAATAGCTGAGGATAACGATTTTCTTGCTAAGTCGTTGATAGAAAAACTTGCTTTAATACCTGAAAAGTTTTCTATGAATTATCGCGCAAGAAATGGTTTAGAGATGGTGGATTATCTTAAGACTTCAAATCTTCCGGATGTGATTCTTATGGATATTGAAATGCCTGTAATGAACGGTATAGCTGCAACTGCGCAGATCAGCGAAAAATTTCCTGATATAAAGATTATTATGCTTACTGTATTTGATGATGAAGATAAAATATTCAAAGCAATAAAATCCGGTGCGAGTGGTTATTTACTTAAAGATGAATCAGTAGAAAAAATTGTTGATGGAATAGATTCGGTTTTAAATGGCGGTGCTCCAATGTCCGCTGCAATTGCTTCTAAAACTCTTAAGTTATTAAAACAGTCATCAAATATAATTACGGAAAAACCAACTGAAGACTTTAATTTGTCAAATAGAGAAGTTGAAGTATTAGATTTGCTAAAAGAAGGTTTTGATTATAATCAGATAGCTGAAAAATTATTTATCTCACCTTTTACTGTCAGAAAACACATCGAAAATATCTATAAGAAGCTGCAAGTAAATAATAAAATGCAGGCTGTTCAAAAAGCTACGACAAACAGAATTATTTAAATTGTTAAACCTGTATAACTCCTGGATTAAATTTTGGGATATCAGGATTATTATTAGCAGCCTCCAGACAAATTGAAATCCATTCACGAGTTTTAGAAGGATCAATTATTTCATCAATCCACAGTCTTGCTGCTGCATAAAGAGGGTAGCTTTTTTCATCATAAGATTTTATTATATCATCAAGCAGCTTTTTCTTTTCAGCTTCGCTAAACTTTTTGCCGCTTTTTTCTTCCTGTTTTACTTTTATGTCAAGCAAAACACTGCCAGCTTGATTGCCCCCCATTACAGAGATTCTTGCGTTTGGATATGCAAAAATAAATCTTGGATCATAAGCTTTGCCGCACATTGCATAATTGCCCGCACCATAACTGTTTCCGATTATGATTGTAATTTTAGGAACAACTGAATTTGCAACGGCATTAACCATTTTTGCACCATCTTTAATTATTCCGCCGTGTTCTGCTTTGCTTCCAACCATAAAGCCTGTTACATCTTGTAAAAAGACTAATGGGATTTTTTTCTGATTACAGTTCATAATAAATCTTGTAGCTTTATCTGCTGAATCAGAATAAATTACTCCGCCAACCTGCATTTCTCCTTGTTCAGTTTTGACAACACTTCGTTGATTGGCAACGATTCCAACTGCCCAGCCATCAATTCTTGCATATGCAGTAATAATTGTTTTTCCGTAACCAGCTTTGTATTCATCAATCTCTGAATTATCAACAATTCGTGAAATTAATTCATAAGTATCATAAGGTTTAATTGTATCTTCGGGCAATACTCCTAAAATTTCACTTGTGGGATATATAGGAAGTTTACTTTCAATTCGGTCAAATCCGGCAGTTTCTTTTTTCCCGAACTTTTCAACTAAGCTTCTTATTTGTGCTATACACTCATCATCATTTTTCATAATGTAGTCAGTAACACCGGAAATATTTGATTGAACAACAGCACCGCCAAGTTTTTCATTATCAATTACTTCTCCGATAGCAGCACGAACCAAATGAGATCCTGCAAGAAAAACAGATCCTTGTCCTTCAACTATTAAAGATTCATCGCTCATAATCGGAAGATAAGCTCCGCCAGCAACACACGGACCCATTATAGCAGCTATTTGCGGAATTCCCATTGAAGACATTTTAGCATTATTCCGAAATATCCTTCCGAAGTGTTCTTTATCAGGAAAAATTTCATCTTGAAGAGGAAGAAATACTCCAGCGCTATCTACCAGATAAATAATTGGCAGATTATTTTCCATTGCAATTTCTTGTGCGCGAAGATTTTTTTTTGCTGTAATCGGGAACCACGCACCAGCTTTTACTGTAGCATCATTTGCAACAATTACACATAGCCTGTTATGGATTTTACCGATTCCATAAATTGTTCCTGAAGATGGTGCACCGCCGTATTCTTCATACATTCCATAAGCAGCAAAAGTGCTTAACTCATAAAAATCCTTTGGATTATCAATAAGTTTTTCAATTCTTTCGCGTGCTGTTAGTTTACCTTTGGCTTTGTGTTTTTCAATTGTCTTCTTACCGCCGCCTTCTTTTACCTTACCTTTAACAGCATTTAGTTTTCTTAACAATTCTTTTTGGAAATCTTCTCGTTTAAGAAAATTATTATCTTCAGATATTCTGCTTCCAATTTGCTTCATAGGTTAATCCTTCAACAAATCTCTTGCAATAACTATTCGTTGTATTTCTGATGTTCCTTCTCCGATAGTCAGAAGTTTGGCATCACGGTAAAATTTTTCAACGGGATAGTCTTTTATAAAGCCATATCCGCCTAAAATCTGAACAGCTTCGCTTGCGGCTTTTTCAGCAATTTCACTTGCAAATAATTTTGCTTCAGCAGCTTCTTTTGTATTTGGAATGCCGTTGTCTTTCATCCAGGCAGCACGATATGTAAGCATTCTTGCAGCTTCTATATTTGTTTGCATTTCAGCAAGCTTAAATTGGTTGCCTGAAAATCAGCCAGGAGTTTCCCGAATTGCTTTCTTTCTTTTGAGTATTTAACAGCAGCTTCTAATGCACCCTGCGCCAAACCCATACTGTTTGCTGCTATAGAAATTCTGCCGCCTTCAAGAACCATCATTGAATTTATAAATCCCATTCCTTCTTCGCCCAATAGATTTTCTACTGGAACTTTACAATTTTCAAAAGCTAATTGGGTTGTATCACTTGCACGCATTCCAAGTTTGTTTTCTTTCTTGCCGATAATTAATCCTTCCATTCCTTTTTCAAGAATAAAAGCGGAGATGCCTTTTTTACCGGCTTCTTTGTTTGTAATTGCCATAACAACATAAGTTTCGCCAACAGTTCCGTGAGTTGTAAATTGCTTGCTGCCATTTAAAATCCAATAGTTTCCATCTTTTATTGCATTGCTTTTTAGTCCTGCTGCATCGCTTCCTGAAACAGCTTCGGTCAAGCCCCACGCACCAATTTTTTTTCCGCTTGCTAAATCAGGTAAATACTTTTTCTTTTGTTCAGGATTACCAAAAAGATTGATATGATTTGTGCATAAGCCATTATGTGCTGCAACAGAAAGTCCGATTGATGGATCAACTTTCGATATTTCTTCAATGATTAAAGCATATTCAACATAGCCTAATCCTGCGCCGCCAAATTCTTCAGGAACAAGTATTCCTAAAAAACCAAGTTCGCCAAGCTTTTTCATAATCTCCATCGGGAATTCCTGTGTTTCATCGTATTTCATAACGACAGGGCGAATAGTTTTCTCTGCAAACTCTCTTATAGTATCTCTAATAAAAATTTGGTTTTCTGTTAGCTCGGGTATAAAAGGTATTTGTTCCATTAAAACTCCGTTTAAATTCTGTCTTTAAAATCCTGAATTATTTTTTCTGCAATATGATAAGGTGAAAGATTGCCCAAAACTACTTTTTGTAAAGAAGTGTTTAGAGATTTTTCTCCGGTTTCACTCCACAGTTCATCTTTAAGTTTATTTTCAACAATTTCTTTAATTCTTGTTTTAGCTTGATTTTCTCTTTTAACTATAAAAAGATTTTTATCCTTCATATACAATTTATGGCGCTCAATTTCTTTTGCTATTTCCTCTATCCCCGTATTTTCTGAAGCAATTGTTTTAATGATGTCAGGTCTCCAGGAATTTTCATCACGATCTTTAATTAATAATATTGTTTGCAAAGCAGTAAAAGCCTGATGAGCGCCCGGTCTGTCACTTTTATTAAGAACAAAAAAATCAGCTATCTCCATCAATCCGGCTTTCATTGCCTGAACAGAATCGCCGCTTTCTGGAACAAGAACAACAATTGTTGTATCGGCTGTTTGAGCGATATCAAGTTCTGATTGACCAACACCAACAGTTTCAAAAATGATAATATCAAATCCTGCAGCGTCCAGAACATCAGCAGCATCAACTGCTTTTTTTGATAAGCCACCTAAACTGCCTCGCGTTGCCATACTTCTGATAAATACATTATCATTAGTGCCAATATCTGTCATTCTTACTCTATCACCAAGTAAAGCGCCGCCCGTAAAAGGAGAGGTTGGATCTACTGCAATTATTCCGACTTTTTTATTATCGCTTAAAAAATATTTTGTTAGCTGATTTGTAATTGTGCTTTTGCCTGCACCAGGAGGCCCTGTAATTCCAATTCTATATGCGTTGCCGGTTTTGCTGTAAATTTCTCTTAAATATTCTGATGTAAGAAGATTATCAGATTCAACAATTGAAATAATACGAGCTATTGATCTGCGATCATTTTTAAAAAGATTTTCAATTAAATTCTTATTAATCATTTCTTACATATTTGATTTAAAGAAATCTACCGTTGCTTTTAATCCGTCTTCAAGTTTTGTAGTTGGTCGCCAGCCAAATTTATTAAATATTTTTTCTGATGTAATAACGCTTCTCATTTGTTCACCGGGAGCTGCGGGTCCGTGTTTTTCATCTTTGTTGGCATTAGTAATTTTATTTAGATAATTAAATAATTGATTAACATCCGTTTCAATGCCTGTTCCGATATTGTAAATATCAGAATTGTTATCATTAAGTGTGATAACATTTGCTTTTACAACATCTCCGACAAAAACATAATCACGGGTCTGTTTGCCATCTCCGTTAATGATTGGCTGTTCGCCTTTTAATAATCTTGTTGAAAAGATTGCAACTACACCTGCTTCGCCAAATGGATTTTGTCTTGGTCCATAAATATTTGCATAACGCAGTATTGTATAATTTAATTTGTATTCAGAATTATAAAAGAAAAGATATTTCTCAACTGCAAGTTTAGAAATTCCATAAGGTGATTTGGGCTTTGTATTATGTTGCTCATCCGCAGGGTAGTAATCCTGCTCTCCATACACAGCGCCTCCGGTTGAAGCAAACATAAATTTCTTAACATTGTATTTAACACAATTCTGCAGCAGGTTTATTGTGCCGAGAATGTTAGTTGTAGCATCAAATTCCGGATCTCTTACAGATCTTCTTACATCCATTTGAGCAGCGTGATGATTTACAACATCAAACTTTTCTTTTTCAAAAAGTTCTGCCAGATTTTTATCGCATATATTAGCTTTTATGAACTTTGCTTTTGGGTTTATATTTTTTTCAAAACCGGTCGATAAATCATCTAGAATTACAACCTGATGTCCTTCATTAATAAAAGCATCTGCAATTTGAGAAGCGATAAATCCCGCTCCTCCTGTAACAAGAATTTTCAATCAACTATCCTTATATAGATTATTCTTATTTATATATTCTAAAACTTTTTCAGGAACTAGATAATAAATCGGTAAACCAGCGTGAACTCTGTTTCGGATATCTGTAGCGCTTATTTCAATTCCGCGGGTCTGAACAAAAGTTGCAGCTTCAACATACTTATCAATATAATCAATTGGATGTGAAGATTTTCTTCTCAATACAACAATGTTTGCAAGCTTTAGTATTTCATCAGGTTCTTTCCAAGTATGAAACTGGAAAATATTGTCATAACCGATTATCAGATCAATTTCATTGTAATATTTTTTAAACTCTCTTAAAGTGTCAATTGTATAAGAAACATTGTGTTTTTTAATTTCAAAATCTGAGCATTCAAAAAAAGGAACATCATCCAAAGCAATCCTTAACATATTTATTCTATGTTCTGCGCTGGACGCTTCCGTATTTTGTTTATGCGGTGAAATATATGTTGGAACAAAAACAATTTTATCAAGTTCTCTGATTTCTCTGACAGATTGTGCAGTGATCAGATGTCCATTATGTATAGGGTCAAAAGTTCCCCCGAAGATTCCTATTCTACTCATTTAAGTAAATCCTTATATTCAACAAACAAGTGTGTAAACCTTTCATGCATTTCCTGAGAACAGTATTCCAAACTAGTCTTTTGTGACAAATCAATATATAATTTTTTAAAGTCGTTAATATCTTTTACTTCAAAAAGATCCTTTGCTAAAGTAATATAGTATTCGCAGGATTCATTAAAACCGAGAAACTTTTGAATTGATAATTCTGATTCAATAAAAAATCTTAATAATTCTTCTGTATATCCGCAGAACCCAAATACAGATATTTTGTCTGCTGCTGATGATTTTGAAATCAGAATTGTTTTTTCATCTACTCCAAGCAAGTTCAGATATTTATCAATATCAGATGCACTTAAATTTACAACATTACCTGCAACTAATATATTGTATTTATGATTAATAAACTCTTTAGTGAGCTTTTCCGACTGAAGAACTTTAATTGAATTTTGTTCTGAAGTAATTAATTGAAAATCGTTTACTGATGCAAGTTCTGAATACATCTCGTCCTTGGACAGAATAATAAAGAAATCAGTTTTATCTTTTCTCTTAAGTGTATTTTCCATCAGATTAAGATACAATGTGGTTCTGAAGTAATCTGTATCTTTTTCATTAAAATTATTTATCAGATTATCATCGCCGGAGGCAAATAGCAAAGGAGAAAAGATATATATTGCATTCTGATTCATTTACTATGTTCTTCCAGAATTAGAAAGTAAAGTCCCGATAAAATTTCTATAATTATCAACATCCATTTGATAATATATTTTACTTACACCTTTTGCATTCCGAAGCTGCATTTTTCTGAATGCCAATGAAGTTGCTGCGTTAATGTAAATATTTCTTTTTGATTCATCCATCCAGCCTTTACGTTCCCGGTAAGCTGAACTTAATATTTTAAGATGAGCTTTCGGTATTAAACCTGATTCAGATTCCTCTTTAAGCTCATTGTAAATTAACAATCTTTCTTTTCTTATTGAAATAATATAAGTAATTATAAAAATGAAAATTGAGAAAATCATAAAAATAAATCCAATAGGAGCAGTTCTTTCAAAGCTTGCACTGAAATTCCAGATAAAGTGAATAAACATAGCGATTAACAATCCGGTTATACTTAAAATTATTTTGCTAAAGTTTGAGTTAAATTTAGCAAGTGCAAGAAACGCTCCTAATGTTGCAGTTGAAACACAATGCATAACTGCCGAAAATAAACTCCGTATAATAACTAATACTATCCAATCATAGGTAGATTCACTGAATGTAACAAAGTAAAGAAAATTTTCTGTCATACCGAATCCCAGACCAATTGCACCTCCGTAAACAATACCATCAGTCAGATTATCAAACTTTTTACTGGAAATAGTAATTAAAAGAAAAATTCCCTTAGTGATTTCTTCTACAAAAGGGGCAACTGCTATTGAGCTGAATCTGGTAAGACTTTCTTTATCAGCAATAAAAAATGAAGCAATACTTGTTAAAATAAAACTGCCGATCAGAGCTAAGAATATTGCTCCTAAAGCACCCCATAAGTAATTGATTAGAACAAATTTAAATGGTTCTCTGTCATATCTGTCAAATTTCCAAATCAGAAACAGATAAAAACTCATTGGGATTATAGCCGCAATGGCAGAAAACATTATTAGCATTTAATTATAATTAGAGTAAATAAATAACTTGTTCAAATTATCTATTTAGTGTTAAAAATACCAAATGTATTTTTAGTTATTATTGCTAGCAGGAAAGATGATTTTTTTAAGAATATATGTGATAAAAAACAGGTTGGTTTTCAAATTACTCAGCATAATAAAAAAAATGATTATTTTGCATTTAACACGAAAGAAGCTTAGAATTAACAGCATATTTTATAATTAACCCTGATATTTTAACATATCCGAATGTTTGATTATCAGGTCATACAGTTTTATATTAAGCCTCGTTTTTTGCACATTTTTGCTATATGATTATTAAAATATCAAATTTAAGCGATGGGGTGCATAATTTCGATTTTGAAGAAAAGATCAACACAATCGAACTTGGTGAGCCTTTTTATAATAGCTTTAAATCGAAGGTTAAATTAGATAAACTTCACGATCAGATTATTGTTGATGTATCTTCAGAATTTAAAGTTAAATTTGAATGTGATAGATGCGGAAAGGTTTACAGAACTAAGCTTAAAAGCGATTATCAGATGGTTTATTTGATGAATGAACCACCGGCAGAAACAGATTCATTAAACGTAAGTTATCTATCCAGGGATGCTGTGAAAATTGATATTTCATCTGATGTAAGGGAATATGCTTTACTTTCAATTCCGATGAAAAAATTGTGTAAGGCAAAATGTAAAGGATTGTGTCCTAATTGTGGTAAAGATCTTAACAAAGAGCAATGTTCCTGTAAAAATGATGAAATTGATCCCAGATGGAAACCACTAATAGATTTGAAAGATAAATTAAATTTAAATTAAAAATATAACGGAACGATAATATGCCAAATCCAAAACGTAAGACATCAAAGACGCGCAGAGATAAACGAAGAACACATTACAAGGCTGTTGCACCTTCATTAGGTACTTGTGCAAATTGTGGTGAAATGAAATTAGCTCATCGTGCTTGCCCTTCCTGTGGTTATTACAATGAGCGCTCTATGTTTATTCCAAAAAGCTAATAAAGCTTTCCCATCCGATGGATGATTCTAACAATAAAATTTCAAAATGCAGAATTGTAGTTGATGCAATGGGGGGCGATTATGCCCCTCAAAATATTGTTACAGGTGCTATTGAAGCTTATAATCAAAGTAAGGATTTTCAACTTTATCTTGTAGGGAAAAAAGAAGAAATTCTTTCTGTAATAAAAACGAATCAATTGTCTTTTAATGAAAGCTACATTATTGATACACCTGAAGTTATTGATATGGAAGATTCACCAACTTCAGCGTTAAAGTCAAAACCAGATTCATCCATTGTTAAGGGATCTCAATTAGTTAAAGAAGGTAAAGCTGAAGCTTTTGTCAGTGCTGGCAATACAGGAGCAGTGATGAGTGCTGCAACTTTAATTATGGGTAGAATAAAAGGTGTCGGGCGCCCAACAATCGGAGCTGAGATGCCTAATGTTAACGGAATTTGTTATTTATATGATGTAGGTGCCGGAAAAGATGCTAAGCCATCTCATTTGTTTGAGTATGCTGTAATGGGAACTATTTACGCCAGAGAAATGGGCGGAATCTCAAATCCGACAGTTGGAATTTTGAGTATGGGCGAAGAAGAAAGCAAAGGTAATGAAGTATCTACTATTGCTTTTAAACTTTTAAAGGAATCAAAATTAAATTTTATTGGTAATGTTGAAGGAAGAGATATTTTAACAAAAGATGTAGATGTTGTAGTTTGTGATGGATTTGTTGGAAATATTATATTAAAGTTCGGTGAATCTGTTCCAAGATTATTAAAGCATTTACTAACCCAAACAGCAAATAAAAGTTTTATTGATAAGCTTAAAGTAGGCTTTGCTAAAGGGACTCTTAAAAAAGCTTTAAAATCTCTGGATTATCAGGAACACGGTGGTGTGCCCTTGCTTGGAGTTAATGGAATATGTATAATTGGTCATGGTTCTAGTACACCAAAAGCAATAAAAAATATGGTTTTAAAAGCGTACGAAATGTATAAAACAGATTTAGTTAAAAAAATAGAAAACTCATTTAAAGAATATTCAAAATAATTTTAGATATCTGATGGCTGAAAAAAAATATACTGCAAAAATAACAGGCGTTGGAATGTATGTTCCTGAAAAAGTTCTTGATAATAAATTTTTTGAAGCTATTGTCAATACAAATGACGAATGGATCAGAACAAGAACGGGAATAAAAGAAAGACGGATTCTTGAAAACGGCGCAACAAGTGATTTAGCCACCAAAGCCGCTCTTGATTTATTAGAAAAGCATAATGTTAATCCTGAAGAACTTGATGCAGTAATAGTTGCTACAGTTACTCCTGATATGTTTTTCCCTGCAACTGCTTGTCTGGTTCAGGAACGAATCGGAGCAAAAAATGCCTGGGGTTTTGATTTATCAGCTGCTTGTTCAGGATTTTTATTTGCATTTCAAACGGGTGCTTCATTGATTGAAACCGGCAGATATAAAAAAGTTCTGGTTATTGGTGCTGATAAAATGTCTTCTATTGTTGATTATACAGATAGGAATATCTGTATCCTTTTTGGCGATGCAGGTTCAGCAGTATTGTTAGAGCCATCAGAAGATGAATCAATCGGAATGCAAAAATCAATTTTAAGAATTGATGGCACTGGTAAAGATACTTTATATATGTTAGGAGGTGGTAGCTTAAATCCTGCCACATATCAAACCGTAGATAACAAATGGCACTATATCTATCAGGATGGTAAAGCAGTATTTAAAGTTGCAGTAAAAGGTATGGCTGATGTATCTGCCGAACTAATGGAATTAAGTGGATTAAAATCTGATGATGTTGCTTATCTTGTGCCTCATCAGGCAAATTTAAGAATAATTGATGCTACAGCAGAAAGAATGGGATTAAGTAAAGATAAAGTTATGATAAATATTGATAAATATGGCAATACAACTGCAGCTACAATTCCGCTGTGTTTAACTGAATATTACAGAAACGGAAAACTTAAGAAAGGCGATAACATTATACTATCGGCTTTCGGAGCTGGTTATACGTGGGGTGCTATCCACGTTGTATGGGCAATTTAATTAAATTAAATATTATTTGATCGATGTCTAAAAAAGCATTTATATTTCCCGGACAAGGTTCTCAATATATCGGAATGGCGAAGGACCTTTATGATAATTCTGTTGAAGCAATAGAAATGATAAAAATTGCTGACGATGCTCTGGGAGTTAATCTGTCTTATATTATGTTTAATGGCCCTGAAGAGCAATTGAAACAAACGGAATTCACTCAGCCGGCAATCTTTCTTCACAGTGTTGTATTATCAAGCCTGATTAGAACTTTGCAACCGGATGCAGCAGCAGGTCATTCACTTGGTGAATATTCAGCCCTGGTTTCTGCTAATGCAATTCAGTTTTATGATGCTGTTAAACTTGTGAGAGCTAGAGGTAAAGCTATGCAGCAGGCTGGGATAGAAAATCCGGGAACTCTTGCTGCTATAGTTGGATTAGAACCGGAAAAAGTAGAAGAGTTTTGTAAAGAAGCATCTTCTGAAGGTATTGTTCAGTGTGCTAATTTCAACTCGCCAGGACAAATTGTTATATCAGGATCTTTAACAGGTGTTAGAAAGGCAATGGAACTTTGTAAAACTGGCGGAGCGAAAATTGTAAAAGAGCTTGTTGTCAGTGGTGCATTTCATTCTCCTCTTATGAAATCTGCAAAAGATATTTTATTAAAAGAACTTAATGATACGCCATTTTATAATGCACGATTTCCTGTATATGCGAATGTAACAGCTAAACCGGTTACTCAAAAAGATGAAATAAAAAAAATATTGTATGAACAAGTAACTTCTCCAGTAAGATGGGAAGAAACTATTAAAAATATGATTGCTGATGGATTTGATGAGTTTTATGAAATTGGACCGGGTAAAGTTTTACAAGGTCTTGCTAAAAGAATTAATCCGGATGTAAAAATATTTGGAATTGACAAATATGAAGATGTGGAGAAATATCTTTGATGAAACAGATTTCACACCCAAAATATTCTAAATCAATAAATGGAATTTTTATAGACCCGCAGATATTTACTTTTCCATTTTCCTGCAGATGTGCCGGAGAGTGTTGTAATTACGGAGTATATACTGATTTAAAAGAACACGATTTAATTCTTAGCATAAAAGATAAAATCATTCCTTTGATGGATGAAACACAATCTAAAAATATTTCAAAATGGTTTGAAGCGCCTGAAAAAGATGAGGATTTTGAAAGTGGAGTAGCTGTTGGGACAGAAATAATTAATGGGAAATGTACATTCTTGGATAAACATGGATTGTGTACTCTTCAAAAGCTTGCAATGACGGAAGGCGAACACAAATGGAAATATAAACCGATTTATTGTGTACTTTTTCCGCTTACTATATTTGAAGATGCATTAACTATAGATGATGAGCATATTGATAGATTAAAAACTTGTAATAAAAACGGGGCACAAAATACTTCAATATTTGAAGCTTGTCGTGAAGAATTATTATATTTTTTCGGTGAAAAATATTTTGCTGAGCTTGAGGATTATAAGGATGAATATCTTTTACAATTATATTCAGGAGTTGTAAAAAATGGCTGAAACACAACAGGGAACTCATAATAAGCGTGCGATAGTAACTGGCGGTACACGAGGCATAGGCAGAGCAATTGTTAAAGAATTAGCTTCCGGAAGTTACAGAGGTGTTTTATTTTCTGATATCGCATTTATTTATAATAGTTGTGATGAATGTGCTGAAGAACTGAAGAATGAAATAAATTTTCCCAATGTTAAAATCCATAGCTTTAAATCGGATGCGGCATCTTTTGAACAAACTCAGGCTACTGTTAATGAAATATTAAAAAAGCTGGGCGGAGTTGATATACTGATTAATAATGCCGGAATTACAAAAGATAATCTGCTATTAAGAATGACTGAAAAAGATTTTGATGATGTGATAGCTACTAATCTTAAAAGTGTTTTTAATTGTACCAAAGCTGTTGTTAAATCAATGGTTTCACAGAGATATGGAAGAATTATTAACATATCGTCAGTTGTTGGCTTAATTGGTAATGCCGGGCAGTCAAATTATTCAGCTTCAAAAGCCGGAATAATTGGATTTACTAAATCTATGGCTCGTGAATTAGCATCAAGAGGGATTACGGTTAATGCTGTTGCTCCGGGATTTATTCAAACTGATATGACAAGCAAACTTAATGAAGAACAAATAAACAAACTTGTTCAAAATGTACCGATGTCACGCTTGGGTAAACCGGAAGATGTTGCTAAAGTAGTGGCGTTTTTATGTAGTAATGATGCTGATTATATTACCGGACAGGTAATAGCGGTTGATGGTGGAATGACAATGTAATTTGTTAATTCAGGTTGTTTCTTAATTTTTAATTTTATTAAATTTAAACTAATAATTATAAATTCAAATATAAATCAAAAGAGGAGAAAACTATGGATGTTGCAGCAAAGGTTAAAGAGATCATTATTGATAAATTAGGTGTTGAAGAATCTCAAATTACTCCCGAGGCATCCTTTACAAACGATTTAGGTGCTGATTCTTTAGATATTGTTGAATTGGTAATGGGATTTGAAAGTGCTTTTCAAATTTCAATTCCTGATGAAGATGCAGAGAAAATTGGTACTGTTGGAGATGCTATAAAATATCTTTCTGAAAAATTAGCATAATTAAATAGTCGGGATTGACCTCCCGACTTTTTCCTACTATGTTTATTCCATCAAAGAATGGCAATTCTTTAATTGTAGTTAAATGACTAAAAAAAGAGTTGTAATTACCGGGTTGGGAGCAGTTACACCTATTGGAGTTACTGTCATGGATTTTTGGCAAGCACTGCTTTCGGGGAAAAATGGCGTTGCTCCTATTACGCTTTTCGATCCTGCAAAGTTTGATACTAAATTTGCTGCAGAAGTAAAAGATTTTAATCCGGATAATTATTTTGATAAAAAAGCTGTTAAAAGATTAGATCGCTTTTCACAATTTGCTATTGCTTCCGCTGTTCAGGCAATCGAAGATACAGAATCAAACCTTGAAAATTTGAACAAAGAAAGATGCGGTGTTGTCTTTGGAAGCGGTATTGGTGGATTAGAAACCCTTCAAAATGAACACTGGAAATATTTCCAAGATAAAAATCCCGGAGTATTAAGTCCATTTTTTATTCCGATGATGATTGCAGATCTTGCAGCAGGTCAGATTTCTATTCGCTTTGGATTTAAAGGTCCAAATTATGCAACTACATCTGCCTGTGCGACATCTTCACATGCAATTTCTGATGCTTTTATGTTAATTCAACGTGGCTCAGCAGATTTAATGATTTGCGGCGGAAGTGAAGCATCTATTACAGAAATGGGTGTGGGCGGATTTAATGCAATGAGGGCAATTTCAACCTGGAATGACAGATATCTTGAAGCTTCGCGTCCATTTGATAAAGATAGAAATGGATTTGTAATGGGTGAAGGAGCTGGTACACTGATTTTAGAAGAGATGGATCACGCTATTGCCAGAGGTGCTAAAATTTACGCTGAGCTTGCCGGAATCGGATTAACTGCTGATGCATATCATATTACAGCACCAGCACCGGGCGGCGAAGGTGCTACAAGATCGATGAGAATCTCAATTGAAGATGCTGGTTTAACGATTACGGATATTGATCACATTAATGCGCACGGAACATCTACACCGCATAATGATGTAAATGAAACAAAAGCTATCAAAACTGTTTTTGGTGATCACGCCTATAAACTGGTTGTTAATTCTACAAAATCCATGACAGGGCATTTACTTGGGGCTGCTGGTGTTATAGAAGCTATTGCAACTATTTTATCATTAAAAAATAATTTAATTCCTCCGACTATAAATCTCGATAATCCTGATCCTGAATGCGATCTGAATTACAGTGCTAAAACTGTTACTAAGAAAGAGATCAGAGCTGCGATAAATAATACATTTGGATTCGGTGGACATAATGCTTCTTTATTATTCACAAAGTTTAGAGAATAGTTTTGATTGATTTTTTTTCCCGCTTATTAAAATATTTTGGTGTTCTGGGAAAAAATAAAGGTTCGAGTCCGATAGAAAAAATTTTAACCGCTGATAAGTTTGCCCAATTAGAAAAAATCCTTGGCTTTCCAATTAAAAATAAATCTTATTATGTCCAGGCATTAATGCACAGATCTTTTCTTGAAGAACTTGAAAGCGGAGATATTTCAAATGAAAGAATGGAATTCCTTGGTGATTCAGTTTTAAGCTTAATTGCTGCAGAATATTTGTTTGAAGTCTTTCCCGGTGAAGACGAAGGATTTTTAACAAAGACCAGAGCTAAATTGGTTAATAGATTTGCATTATCAGATGCAGCTGAATCAATTGGATTAGCGAAGTTTATTTTAATCAATCAAAATCTTTCAAATAGTTTTTCTAAAGCATCCAAAACAGTTTTGTCTGATGCATTTGAGGCTATTGTTGGTGCTATTTACCTTGATAATGATATCTGTGTAGCCAGAAAATTTATTCGTAATGTTTTAATAGAACCTCTGATTAAAGAAGGAGAATATTTAAAAGACGAAAACTATAAAAGTCAGCTTCTTGAATATGCTCAGGCAAATAAGCTGGAAACTCCAAGTTATGTTGTAATTAAAGAAGAAGGTCCTCAGCATGACAGAATATTTACGATAAAGGTTACAATAGGAAAAGATAGATCGGGAATCGGAACCGGCAAGAATAAAAAAACTGCAGAACAGAATGCAGCTAAATCCGCTTTACAACAGATTTTTAATTACCATTCTTAATAAAATAAACGACCATTTCTGGTTTTAATCGGACAAAATGATAAAGATTTTCTTTAATTTTGTTAAGGAAAAATTTTAATAATCTAACCTAATTAAAGAGTAAAGACATGAAGAATTTTCAACACCCAGATATTTTTGAACAACGACATATCGGTCCTGATCAAGAAGAATTAAAAGAGATGCTGAATATTTGCGGAGTAAATTCACTTGATAGGCTGATAGAAGAAACGGTTCCAAAAGATATCAGATTAAAAAATAAATTAAACCTTGATAGCCCATTAAGTGAACCTGAATTTATTAAACATCTTAATTATCTTGCTTCAAAAAACAAGGTTTATAAAAGTTACATTGGTATGGGATATTATCCCGTAATTTTACCAACAGTTATTCAACGAAATATTTTGGAAAATCCAGGATGGTACACTCAATATACACCTTATCAGGCTGAAATTGCTCAAGGCAGATTAGAAGCACTGCTTAATTTCCAAACAGTAGTTTCGGATCTTACCGCTTTACCAATTGCAAATGCTTCTTTGTTAGATGAAGGAACTTCTGCTGCTGAGGCAATGGCTATGTTTTATCATAATAGAAAAAAGGATAAAATAAACTCCAAAAAGTTTTTCGTATCAGATCAGGTTTTTCCGCAGACGATTGATATTTTAAAAACAAGATCAAAACCATTAGGTATTGAGCTTGTAATCGGCGATCACACTCAGATAAAATTAAATAATGATTTCTTTGGTTTGCTGGTTCAATATCCCGCAATGAATGGCGAAGTATATGATTACGCCACGCTTTTTGAAACTGCAAATTCTTTTAATATTCTTAAAGCTGTAGCAGCTGATATCTTAAGCTTGACTCTACTCGTTCCGCCGGGTGAGTTTGGTGCTGATTGTGTTGTCGGAAGCACTCAAAGGCTTGGTATCCCAATGGGCTTTGGTGGGCCGCACGCAGCTTATTTTGCTACAACCGAAGATTTTAAAAGAGTTATTCCCGGAAGGATAATTGGTGTGTCAATAGATGCACAAGGTAAACGTGCTTTGCGAATGGCACTTCAGACACGTGAGCAGCATATTAAAAGAGAAAGAGCAACCAGCAACATTTGTACTGCTCAGGTTCTGTTGGCTGTTATGGCAGGTATGTATGTCGTTTACCACGGACCAAAAAATCTGAAAGCAATTGCACAACGAATTAATAATTTAGCATCAGCGCTAAGTGATGCACTGAAAAAGCTGGGATTGAATCAAATAAATAAAAACTATTTTGATACTTTAACTTTTTCATCGGATGAATCAACAAAAGAAAAAATCAGAACTGAAGCTTTAAAACGAGAGATCAATCTTAATTATTTTATTAAAGATTCGATCAGTATTTCTTTAAGTGAAATAACTACTGCTGAAGATGTTATTGAATTGGTTGATTTAATTTCAAATGCACTTGGTAAAACAAATCCATTAAAGTCTATTGAATCTTTAACCATCGGTAAACAATCGTTTGAAGATAAATTTAAACGAACAACTGATTATCTGACTCATCCTGTTTTCAATTCTTACAGATCGGAAACAGATATTTTAAGGTATATGAAGTATCTTGAAAACAAAGACCTTTCTTTGGTTCATTCAATGATTCCTCTTGGTTCGTGCACTATGAAGTTAAATGCTACAACGGAAATGCTTGGAGTAACGATACCTCAGTTTTCTAATATCCATCCTTTTTCTCCGCTTGATCAGGCAGCAGGTTATTCTGAGATGTTTCAAAAATTTGAAAAAGATCTTGCAGAAATTACCGGCTTTGATTCAGTATCCCTTCAACCAAATTCGGGAGCACAGGGAGAATATACTGGTTTATCGGTTATTAAAGCTTATCTGGATGATATAGGACAAACGCAAAGAAATATTGCTTTAATTCCTTCGTCGGCTCACGGAACAAATCCTGCCAGTGCTGTTATGGCTGGAATGAAAGTAGTCGTGGTTAACTGTGATGATAAAGGTAATATTGACTTAACAGATCTTAAGAATAAAGCTGAAGCTAATAAAGATAATTTAGCAGCTTTAATGGTTACTTATCCATCAACTCACGGTGTGTTTGAAGAATCAATTAAAGAAGTATGCGAAGTTGTTCACAAATTTGGCGGACAGGTTTATATGGATGGTGCAAATATGAATGCGCAAGTAGGATTAACAAGTCCCGGAGAAATAGGTGCTGACGTTTGTCATTTAAATCTTCATAAAACATTTTCGATTCCGCACGGTGGCGGTGGTCCCGGAATGGGTCCAATTGCGGTTGCAAAACACCTGACTCCGTTTTTACCTGGTCATTCGTTAGTTAATATAAATAAATCTAAGTCAATTACTTCGGTATCTGCAGCACCTTTTGGCAGTGCAAGTGTAGTTGTTATTTCTTATGCTTATGTAAAAATGATGGGAGAGGTGGGATTAACGAATGCGACTAAGTTTGCAATACTTAATGCAAATTATATCAAAGCAAAACTTGAGCCTTATTACAAAGCACTTTATTTTGGTTCTAAAGGAAGAGTAGCTCACGAATTAATCTTTGATATGAGAGAGTTCAAACAATCTGCTCATATTGAGGTTGAAGATATTGCTAAAAGATTAATGGATTATGGATATCACGCTCCAACTGTTTCATTTCCTGTTGCAGGAACTTTAATGGTTGAACCAACTGAAAGCGAATCAAAAGCAGAACTTGATAGATTCTGTGATGCAATGATCAGTATCCGTCAGGAAATTAAGGATATAGAAAGTGGTGTACTGGATCAAAAAAATAATCCGTTAAAGAATGCGCCGCATACTGCTAATGTTGTTATATCTGATAATTGGAGTTATCCGTATTCCAGAGAAAAAGCTGCTTATCCGATAGAGTGGACGAGGTATAATAAATTCTGGCCAAGTGTTAGCAGAGTTGATAATGCTTATGGTGACAGAAATTTAGTTTGCAGTTGTTTACCTGTTGAAGAATATAAATAGTATAAGTAATCAATAAATTTGAAAATACAATAACGTTAGTGATAGCAATAATCCGAAAGTTAAAATATACTCTATTACTCTTCGTTATTGTATTTTCATTTACTTTAACTGCGCAAACGACTGACTCTCAGTTCTCCTCAGAACTTTATCCTTTCGTTGTTGATTCAATTCAAATTACCGGTAATGAAATTACAGAACCATTTATCATTCTAAGAGAATTAAATTTTAAAACCGGAGACACTTTAACACGATCAAATGCAATTTATAATCGTGAAAGAGTATATAGTCTTGGAATTTTTAATCAGGTTTATTTTAATCCCATTATTATTGATTCAATTAATATTCTTAATATTGATGTTGATGAGAGCTGGTATATCTATCCGATACCTTTTATTGATGCTAATGAAAGTGATCTAAAAAAATTATCTTATGGAGTCTATTTAAGATTGAAGAATTTTAGGGGAAGAAATGAAGATGTTATGGCTACCTTTGCACTTGGGTATGATCCATCGTTTTCACTAAGTTATTACAACCCTAATCTTGATTACAAAAATAATTTATTTTTCAGGACTTCATTCAGGTACGCTAACATAACAAACAAAAGCCGCATTGCTAAGGAATTATATGGAGCAAATTTCTCTCAAAAATCTATAGGAATGAGTTTGTTAGTTGGTAAAAGACTTGATTTGTTTAACCGTATATATGCAGTAACAAGCTATAGTTATATTGAAACACCATTCTACATTCCCGGCGTTAATGCTTCGGATAACAGAATTGATAATTTGCTTGACGTTGGTATTGGATATGAACACGATACACGGGACCTTGCACAGTTTCCGAAAAACGGAATTTTCTCAAGTGTGAGTTATAATTTGAGAGGACTTGGAATTGATGGAATTAATTACAGTGTTGGCCGAATTGATTTTCGTGAATACAGAAAATTTTTTTACAATCTTATCAGTAAATGGAGGTTCTCTACAAGAGTTACTTTTGGCGATAATGTGCCTTATTATGATTGCTCAATTATCGGATTAGATGAAAAAGTCAGAGGTCATCTTACTGAAAAAATTGAAGGCAAAGAATTTTATTTTGGCTCAATTGAATTATATTATCCGATAATCGAAGAATTAAATCTGGATTTAACTTTTTTGCCAATTATTCCAAATCAATTATTGAATTATAGAATAGGATTTTACACCCAGCTATTTGCTGAAACAGCATTAGCAAGATTTAAAGATCAGCCATTCGCATTAAATAGATTTAATTCTGGTTATGGTTTTGGACTGACATTTTTAGTTTTGCCTTATCAGATTTTAAGAGTTGAAGTAGCATTTAATGAAAAATTTGAATCACAATTGGTTTTAGACCTTGGAATATCTTTCTGATATCGAATTATATTTTTGTAAAACCGTCTATAAAGAACAGAATTATTTTCTTTTGGAAGACGATGAATTCAAGCATTGTATTAAAGTAATGCGCAATAAAAAAGGTCAGAAAATCTATGCAACCGATGGAGCAGGAAATTTGTTTGAAGCAGAGATTTCAGAAATAAATAAAAATTTTTTAAAGGCAGAGATATCTGGTACTAAAACATTTCAGAATCCTTATACCAATTTTACATTTTGTATTCCGAATCTAAAAAATCCGGAACGCCTTAAATTTGCCTTAGAAAAATGCACTGAATTAGGAGTAACTAATTTTATCATCTTTAATTCAGAAAGAACTATTGCAAAGAATATTAATCTTAGCAGATTAAATAAAATAGTATTTTCGGCATTAAAGCAATCGCTCAGGACATATCTTCCGGAGATTCATATTGCAAATCAGTTAAAAGAAATTGATACTCATAATAAAAAAGTCATTGTCTTCGATCAGAATTCGGAAGTATATCTAAAGGATTTGACATTTAATCAAAATGAAGAATACTTGTTCGTTTTTGGTCCGGAAGGAAGTTTAACTAAGGAAGAAATAAAATTTCTAAATCCAGATAAAATTGTTAAGCTATCTGAAAACAGATTGAGATCAGAGACTGCTATAATTAAAGCTGCATCAATTTTATTATAAATATATGAGATTGAGAATTAAACTGATTTTATCACTTTGCTTTTTATTGATCCTTGCCGCTTGCAGTTCTACATCACGATACACTAAAACTTATGAGGATAATGATAATAAAACAGAATACAGATTTTTAGAAGCTCGAACGGGTATTGCTTCATTTTATGCAAGTGAGTTCCAGGGAAAGAAGACATCAAGCGGTGAGATTTATAATATGAATGAATTAACAGCCGCACATCCGGATTATCCATTTAATACCATTGTTTTAGTTACTAATCTTAAAAATAATAAAAGTGTTCAGGTTAGGATAAATGACAGAATGCCCAATTTTAAAAACAGGATAATTGATTTGTCTTTAAAAGCTGCAGAAAAGATTGATATGATAAGAGATGGTATTCAGGAAGTAAAGGTTGAAGTATTAAAATGGGGAAAATAAAAAACCCGGATAAACCGGGCTTTATAGATTAGAAATTTTTCCAGATTTCATTCTTGATAATATCGTATTTAAGTTTTTGTTTTTTATCCAACAAAGATTCTAATTTAGTCTGAGCTTGATTGATAGATTGACTTTTAGATTCCGGATTAGCTGAAATTTTATTTTGTAGTTCGTTTATAATTTCTTTTACTTTGGATTCCTGTTCACTTGTAAGTAATACTTTTTGCTTTAGAATATTTGTTATCTCATCAGTCTTTTTTCCATTTTGCTGAAGACCGAAAGTGTAATTATTTGTAAAAAGAACAAAAGTAAATACGATTAGTAAAACCTGAATAAAATTTATTTTTATAGCTTTCATCGTTTTCTCCTTTGTAACTATTCGTAATATAAATTAATTTTAACCAAAAAAATAATCAAACTTTATAACCTATCTTATGCAACATCTATTCCAAAAAGGCGCACAAGCAGAAATCAAGAAAATTGAGCAAAAACTAACAAATTTAGGTTTTCAAGTTTCTGAACTGACTACAAAAAACTTCAATTACGAAATAATAGTAAACAACAATAAAGAGAATGTCAAGGTATTAGTTTATTTCGGAAAGAAAGGTGTAAAAACTGTTTTACAGGGCAATAAGGAATCAGAAATCTATAAACTGGTTTTCAACCAGCTATTTGGAGAAGAATTATTTGAAGAAAACAATAATTCCGATGAAATTAATTTTGATGAATATATTGGTACTGACGAATCAGGCAAGGGAGATTATTTTGGACCATTAGTGACTGCTGCAGTTTATACAAATAAACAAATCAATTATGAGTTGGAACAAGTAGGAGTTAAAGACAGCAAGCTTATTCCGGATAATGAAATAAAGAAAATTGAAGTTGATTTAAAAAAGATTGTAAAGGATAAGTATGATATAATTACTATAAATCCGGAAAAGTATAATTCATTATTTGAGCAGTTCAAGAATCTTAACAAGATATTAGCCTGGGCCCACACCAAAGCAATACAAAATCTTATTGATAATGTTAATTGCAAAAATGTGATAAGTGATAAATTTGGAAATGAATTTCTTATAAAATCGGAACTATCTAAAAAAAATATTGATATAAATATTTATCAGACTACAAAGGGAGAAAGGTTTACTGGTGTAGCAGCAGCATCGGTTCTTGCAAGAGCAAAAGTAATTGATTGGTTTAAAACAAAAAGTAAAGAAATCGGATTCGAAATTCCCAAAGGTGCAGGAGAACAAGTAAATTTAATTGCTCAAAAAATTTTACAAAAAACAAATAAAGAATATTTATCTAAAATGATTAAATTTCATTTTAAAAATTCTCATAACATTTTTATGAAATAAGAGGAAAAAAATTATGCCCAAGAGAAACGAAATAAGAAGAATTGGATTATTAACGGGCGGTGGCGATTGCCCCGGATTAAATGCAGTTATAAGAGGAGTAACCAAACCAGCCGAAGATTATGGAATGTCGGTTTATGGCCTTCTTGATGGATTTGAAGGATTAGTAGAAGGTAAAGCAAGGGAGCTTAAAAATTCAGATGTTTCAGGTATTCTTGCTCGTGGTGGAACTATCTTGGGTTCATCTAACAAAGGTGATCCGTTTCATTGGCCTGTTGAAGTAAATGGTAAAATTGAAATACAAGATAAATCAGATGCAGCAGTTCAGAATTATAAGACTTGGGGATTAGATGCTCTGATTGCTGTTGGTGGCGACGGAACTATGCATATTGCTCACAAACTTTCTCAAAAGGGAATAAATGTAATAGGGGTTCCAAAAACAATTGATAATGACCTTGATGCAACAGATGTAACATTTGGTCATGATTCAGCAGTATTTGTTGTAGCCGAGGCTTTAGATAGACTGCATACAACTGCTTCATCACATCATCGGGTAATTGTAACTGAAGTAATGGGTCGTTATGCTGGTTGGATTGCACTGCACGGTGGATTATCGGGCGGGGCAGATATTATTTTGATTCCGGAAATTCCTTTTTCTTGGGATAAAGTAGCGGAAAAAATTCGCGAAAGAGAGTTGAAGGGAAAAAGATTCTCTTTAGTTTGTGTTGCTGAAGGGGCTAAGCCAATTGGCGGTGAAGTTGTAGCAAAAGGCAGTGATATTAAAAGAACTGATCCGGTACAATTAGGTGGAATTGGAAAGGTAGTTGCAGATAAGATTGCAGAATTAACCGGCAGAGAGACAAGAGTAACAGTATTGGGACATCTTCAGCGTGGTGGAAGCCCAACACCTTATGACAGAATACTATCTACAAAATTTGGTGCATTTGCGATTGATCTGGTTGCCAATAAGAAATTCGGGAAAATGGTAGCCTTAAAAGGTAACGAAATTAAAAGTGTAAAAATTGAAGATGCTATTTCCAAACAAAAACTAGTTCAATTGGACGATCAGGGTGTTTTTGCAGCCAGAGCAGTTGGTATTTCGTTTGGGGATTAACATTTTGAATTATTAAGCAGTAGCTATATATTTGCCGTGCGAAAAAAAAGGGGTCGTAGTTCAGTTGGTTAGAACGCCTGCCTGTCACGCAGGAGGTCGCGAGTTCGAGTCTCGTCGGCCCCGCATTCTTAAAACCCTGTAAGTAAAGCACTTACAGGGTTTTTGATTTTAAACAATGTGAATTCAAAAATAATTTTTGCAAATGTTCTACGTTAAAGAGAGGTATTTAGTTTCTATCAAAGGGTCGTTTAAATTATGCTTGAGTCAATGCAGTTTATTAATCTTAAATCCGAAATAGAAATACAGAAAGGACTATTTAAATATCAAAAAAAGGGATAAATTAGAGAAAAAAATATTCACCAATTGGGTGAAATAAATTTTCAACAATACTTATTCT
>Ga0116185_1000412_pt1 | contig 51950 bp, 52 predicted proteins | sample AD_JPNNA7_MetaG_FD_89754 | JGI IMG/M metagenome (GOLD analysis project Ga0116185, IMG submission 89754) | Active sludge microbial communities of municipal wastewater-treating anaerobic digesters from Japan - AD_JPNNA7_MetaG | ecosystem: Engineered > Bioreactor > Anaerobic > Digestate | place...
AGAAATGGATAAGTCCATATTCGCACTGAAAGGTTATCGTAATGCGTCATAATGAGATGCATCACGCTTCTGTCAAAACGACACACCATTTTTCAAGCACTTACGTGTAGGAAAGATTAGTAATAGATTACTTGGGATAGGGCGCTTCAAATGGTCATTGTTGGCTTTTGGAGCGGAGTTCTGATCCGGATAGAATTGCGTTTTTCAAGCAATCCGGACCTATCCTTGGATACGTTAAAGGAATAAAGCTTGGTATGTATGCTTCGAGAGGATTGTTTAGGCAAGGATGATTCTATGGACGACAAGGTTAAATATGTTGTGGTGATTTTTTTGGCCCTGCTGGTGACATTTGTGATGAGTTATTCTCTGAGGCCGGTGTACCTGATTATCAGGATGTCTCTTATCAATTCAGATCTTTTTTGGCTACCTGATGTTATAATGGTACTGGGCATTTTAGGTCTCTTTGTGCTGTCTGTGTTCATGATTTTGGGGTTGTTTAGCCTGTTAAAAGGTGAAAGCCACAGGTCTGGCAGCGGAATCTACTATCCAGGCCGCAAATCTACAAAGCAGATTCTGGCCAATTCTTTTCTCAAACTATGGCCGGTGTTGGTGTTGATCATCATGATCGCCCTGTTCTTTAGCTACGATTATCTGATGTCGCTTGTTCCCAAACCAGCTCCGGTTAATAAAGACTATCCTGTTCTGCCCCAAGATATAATAAACACCAGAGATTCAAGTTACGCCACCCGAGCGGACTCACTCAAGCTATAGCGTGGCCTCTTTCTGCGTGAGCCCGTGTCCCAGCTTGAGTGTGCTTGTATTTCATGATCCGCTTTTCTGCTGGGCTGCTCCCATTTCCATCCTTTGGGCAAGCTTGGATCATCCTGGGGTCAACCTTAACTTTTATAGGGATGACCTAAGGATGATGACCCTAACTACTTATGGGGCAAATCTCAGAGGGTAAATCATGGCATGGGGGAATGCCATGTTTCATCGCTTATGCTTGGGCTGCTCCATTTGCGGCGACTAACTCAGATGCAGAGCCAGTGTCACGGATTGTTTTATCCCAAATTATGCCTTCTTCCTGTTGCTGTGGCATAGTCACTTTTTTCAGTTGCCAGAAAGAGATAGACACACTAACTCTATCTAGAAGGAGTTCCGGTTTTGCCTATAATGCTTTGCTTGCGATCCACCATACAGATAAGATGGTCAAATTAAAGCTGGACAAAATCAGCCCCCCGTCTGATTTAGTTTCCAACGATACATACAAGGGAATCTTTGATGGATAACCCTAACCAGAATAACTGGTTGCTCAGCCGGGACAAGACCGGCTGGAAAAAACTTTCGGACACTGAGCAAGTGACCTGGCGGGAGCTTGGCTTCAAATGTGGCCTGGAAGTTCACCAACAACTGAAAACCTCTCAAAAATTGTTTTGCCGCTGTCCCGCGGGAATCTATCACGACTTTGAGGATTTCGATGCGGAAGTGGTGCGCCACATGCGCCCGACCCTTTCTGAACTGGGCGAATACGACGGCACCGCGCTGATGGAGTTTAAGACCCGCAAGAAGATCATCTACCGCATCAATAATGACAGCGCCTGCACCTATGAGGTGGACGATACGCCTCCTTTTCCTCTCAACAGGGAAGCTCTCGCACACGCGATGCAGGTTGCCCTGTTGCTCAAAATGAAGATCGTGGGCGAACTGCATATAACCCGTAAGCAATATCTGGACGGAAGCATCCCCACTGGCTTTCAGCGCACAGCCATCCTGGGTATCGAAGGTGAGTTTCCCATCACCTCCAAGACCATCAGCGTGATCCAGTTTTCCATCGAAGAAGACAGTTGCCGAGAAGTCAGCGATCATCGCCACACCAGGACCTATTTCACCGACCGCTTGGGTATGCCTCTGATCGAAACGGTTACCTATCCGGACATGCTTACTCCCTGGGAGGCTGCTGAAACTGCCCAGCACATCCGTTTTATCGCACGCAGTTCCGGACTGGTCCGAACCGGTATTGGCGCGGCGCGTGAAGATGTGAACGTATCCATCACCGGCGGTACCAGGGTGGAGATCAAGGGTGTGGCTCACATCACCTGGATTCCCAAACTTACGCACAACGAAGCTTTCCGGCAGAAATCCCTGCTCCTGATCAAAGATGAACTAAATGCCAGAATGGGAGACCCGGCCAAGTGGAAGATCAGCCACTGCCTGTTGGACGCCACTGAATGGCGGCATATCCCTCTCCTCAAACAATGCGCTGCGGATGGCTGGAAACTGGTCGCTGTCAATTTGCCAGGCTTTGGCGGCATCCTGAGTTGGTTCAATCAGCCCGGACGCTGTTTTGCCAACGAGATTTCAGACCGGCTCAAGGTAATCGCCTGCCTGGAATGGCCCAACATGTATCACAGCGAAGATCTGCAACCCAGCCTTGCGGAAAGCGATTGGGAGAGGATAAGGCAGGAGTTGAAAGCTGTTCCGGATGACGCGCAGATACTTTTTTGGGCGCCTGAGGAAGACGTAAAAACTGCCTTGGAAACCATCGGGGAACGCTGTCTTATGGCCTTTGCGGGAGTGCCCAACGAGACCCGCAAGTCGTTGCCGGATGGGACCACACTCTTTGAAAGGGTGCTACCCGGTGCAGACCGCATGTATCCGGATACTGATTCCGCTCCGATCCCGGTTACGGAAGAGATGATCGAAGACGCCAGGGCCGCGTTGCCCGTAGGCCTGGAACAGAGATTGGAGCAACTGGCGGAATGGGGAGTTCCCCGCGATGCCTATATCTATTTGCTGCGCAACAACCTGATGCCTGTGTTGGTGGAACTTTCTGACCAATACTCATTCCCGCCCAAACGGCTGGCTTTGCTCTACGCGCATCTGCTCAAGAGTTTGCAGGGACGTGATCCGCTGCCCTTCAGCCATCAACGTGTTGCCGATCTGCTCAAATATACCGCTAAAAACAAGCTTGCCCCGGATATTCTTCCAGAAATGCTGAAAGTGCTCTTCGATCAGCCCAATATGCAGTTTTCCTCTGTGCTGGCTGTGCTGAACTTCAAAAAAGTTAGCCGCGAAGAGATATTGGAACAGATTCCCCTGTTGAAAAGCATGTGGAGCCGGGCAAGAACTCGTGGCTTGAAACGGCCGGACGCCCAGACACGGTGGATGATGGGACGGCTTCGCCCTATTGCCTTGGGAAATATCCCTCTGGCTGAACTGCGCCAGGCTGTTGATCGTGAATTGTCCACAAATCCTTAATTATCTTAAGGTATCGAAACTGAAATTGGGGCTACTGATCAACTTTGGAACTATACCAGCCAGCAATATGAACGCGTACTACTTTAAGTGCATAATTCGTTTAAATTCGCGTAATTCGTGGAAAAAGAAATAGATGCTGGATCTTTTTAAAGGCTACAAAGGTCGCGCCCTGGAGGTGCTGAAACATTTCCAGGCAAGGGTCTGGGGCGACAATACAGTTCAGACCACCCGCGGCACATTCCAGGGCATCATCCTGCCCCGCAGTGAAAACGACGACGACCGTCATATAGTGCTCAAGTTGGCCACCGGTTATAACGTGGGCATTGATGTGGATACAATTCTGGAGATGCGCGAAACAGGATACAAAGAAGCGCATTACAAGATCCCGGAAAAAGAGTTTCCCACCACGCCGGGTCTGCCCAAGGTTAAACTGCTGGGTACTGGCGGCACCATCGCCTCGCGCCTGGACTACCGCACCGGAGCCGTGATCCCTGCTTTTTCGCCTGGCGAACTCTACGGAGCAGTGCCGGAACTAGCGGAGATCTGCAATCTGGAAACGGAAAAACTCTTTGCCGTCTTCTCAGAGAACATGGGGCCAGAACAGTATAAAAAGCTGGCCGCCTCCATCGGCGAAGAGGTTGGCAAGGGCATCGAAGGGATCATCATCGGGCACGGTACAGACACCATGCACCACACCGCGGCGGCACTTTCCTACATGCTGCAAAACCTGCCCATCCCCGTAGTGATGGTGGGTTCGCAGCGTTCAAGCGACCGCCCTTCCTCTGATGCCGCGCTCAATCTGATGCACGCGGCCTTCACCGCCGGTCATTCCGACATCGCCGAGGTGATGGTCTGTATGTTCGGCCCCACCAGCGATGAATACGGACTGCTGCATCAGGGCACCCGGGTGCGCAAGATGCATTCCTCCTATCGCAGCACTTTCCGCACCATCGGCGACGTTCCCATTGCCCGCGTCACCAGGGATTCTGTGATCCCTATAAAGACGGAATATAACAAACGCCGCTCTGATAAAAAAGTGACTGTGTTGCCATTTTTCGAAGAGCGGGTTGCCATCGTCTATTACTATCCAAACATGCATCCGGACATCATCGATTCCCTCACCGAGAATGGCTACAAGGGCATCGTGATCGCCGGCACCGGTTTGGGACACGTCAACAAGCCAGTCTATCCCGCCATCAAGCGCGCGGTTGCCAAAGGCGTGCAGATATATATGACCGTCCAGACCCTCTGGGGCTTTGTGCACATGTTCGTTTACGATACCGGCCGCGACCTGATGAGCATGGGTATCGTGCCAGGTGAAAACCTGCTGCCCGAGGTTGCCTATATCAAGCTGGGCTGGGCTTTGGGGCAATCCAGCGATCCGGAAAAGGTGCGCGAACTGATGCTTACCCCCATCGCTGGAGATATCACTACCGGTGAACCATACAACGGCTACCTCATCTACCAGGGCGGGCTGCCTGAAGTGGAGGAGTTCATCAAATCGTATCATAAATGAATTCAGTGGAATGTATTAGTTATTTAAGCGATAATATGCTACGACCAATTAATTGTTTTGTTTAGGCAGTACAATCACAATTAAGCAAGTTATACTGAGGTATTATGAAAGCCATCATTCTGTCAGGAGGTCTGGGTACACGCCTGAGGCCATTTACGGAAGTGATTCCAAAACCGCTACTGCCCATTGGCGAAAAAGCTGTTTTGGAAATACAGATCGAACACCTCAAGAAGCATGGTTTTGACCAGATATTTTTAGCAACCAACTACAAATCTGACTACATTGAGAACTTCTTTGGTGACGGCAGAAAATACGGAGTGAAACTTCAAATCAGCAAAGAAGCCAAACCACTTGGAACGGCGGGTCCGGTGAAACTGCTAAAAGAACATCTTACGGAACCCTTCTTAGTAATGAATGGTGATATCTTAACGCAGTTAAACTACGGAGATCTTTACGATTATGCATGTGCCAGGGACTCGTTACTGACGATTTGCACAAAAGAACTAATCACACCGTTCCATTTTGGGAATATCTTCACGGATGGTGACTATGTTACTGGGATTGAGGAGAAACCCAACATCCGCACCAACATACTTGCGGGGGTGTACGTTTTTAAGGCTCCACTTCTTGAGCTTATACCCGATGATACATATTATGGTATGGATACACTGATCAACGACATGATATCCGCAAAGTTGAAAATAACTCATTATCAAATCAAGGAGTATTGGTTGGATATCGGGCAGGTTAAGGATTATGAGCTTGCCCAAGATATATACAAAGAACATTTCCAGAATAAATAAGAAGCTCACTTTCTTTCAAAAATCATATTAAGGTTTTGGTTTGATTTAAACGAGTGATAGTAGGTCATTAAATCTAGTCAGAAAATGCTTGCCGAGGTTAGCAGTCTCAGTGATGAATGAAAACAATACTTTTCCCCTTGATCAAGCTCACTATAGAATCAGTGTTTATGATAGGGAAGAGCATGATGTCGGCATCGCTGGAAAGCTTAAGGAATATTTTTTTAAAACAGAACGATTGTTTGTCCCGCCGATAAGCCAGAGAACAGATTTCGCCAAGTACTTGGATAAGTTGTTTTCTGAATCCAGCATTCTATATGCACAAACGGATGACGGCTCAATAGTTGGAGTGGCATCATTTTATTGTACACCATCGGGTTATGAATACGCGTTTCTAACTTATATAGCTAGTTCTAAAGCTAAGCTTGGTATAGGTTCAGGACTGGTCCAGGCAATGATTGAAATTGTTAGGGACAACAGAATGGTTGGCATTGAAACACAGACATGGGAATCCAATGTTAGCTCAAGAAGACTATTCCAAAAAGCGGGGTTCAAAGAGTATGGAAAGGTTCGTAACCGAGATAATGGTGAGTTTAGCATTCTGCTTAGGCTGAGGTTTGATGAATTACAAGCTTAAGTCGATCAATAACGGCTCGTTTCTTCTTGATGAAAGCATCATCCATGGCCTTGTTGGTGGCAACAAATATCGCAAAGTCAAAGCAATCATAGGCCAAGCTAAGAATCTTAAAGGTATAACTTCATTTGGCTCTCCATTTTCTAGCCACATTGTAGCCTGTTCCTATTGGGCTAAGTACTACGGAATCCCATTCGATGGAATTGTTATTACCGACCGAACCATTGATTTTAACGAATTCCCAAATTTGCGGCTGGCTTTGCGGCTAGGGGCTCATTTGACTATAACATCACATTCAGACGCGTATCAAAGCATCCAGGCTCTTAAAGATAAGCAGTCAGACTACAAGTGGATACCAGGGGGAGCCCATACAGTTGAGGCTGCAAAAGCATACGAAGAGCTTTTTTTGCAGATCAGCAGAGAAACGGATGTTTTACTGAAGGTGACTGCAATAATTCTGCCTTTTGGGACAGGCACTACAGCTTATGGAATATGGAATGCCATAAGGAAATTGGATTTGAACACCGAAGTGATAGGGATATCAGTTTCCAGAGACATTCGGAGATGTTACTCTGCGCTGAGTGAATTGGAAGGTATTACCGAGTTTCCAGGTTTGAATATTATAGATTCATTTGCTGGAACCTATGGGCAGCGAAATCCTGACACCGAAGAGGCAAGGCAACGCTTTTTTTCCGATACTGGGGTACTTCCAGATCCCATATACAACTCTTTGTCAGCTTGTTATTACTACAAACAAAAGCATAAGAAAGCTCTCATCATCAATACAGGGGGGACGCTAAACAACCTGATATGAATATACTATTTACTAATGCCGGAAGAAGGACCTATATAATAGAATACGCTGTCGCGCTGAAAAATGAAGGATATGATATAAGTGTTTTTGTAAGTGATGCTTCGCCCTATACGGCTGCCTTCTATGTTTCAGATCAGGTTAAGCGGATCATAACCCCGTATGTGGAAAACAACGAACTGGTTTATGTGCAGAATCTGTTAAAAGTGTGTATCGATAACGAGATTGACATTGTGATCCCTTTAATGGATTACGAGTTGCCGATTTTGGCAGAATACAAAGAACTTTTCAGTTCTCACAAAATCATTGTAGTGGTTTCGGAATCCAAAGTTATCGATAATTGCTTAAACAAAGACTCGTACCACTCGTTAGCCGCAGAATTTGGCTTCAAATGCCCCCAAAATTACAAGATAAGTGATGATTTTGCCTTTCCGGTTATAAAGAAAAGAACAATGGGTAGTGGCAGCGTTGGTTTGCAGCTTGTTTCAGACATGGAAGAGCTGGAGTTGTTTTACGATGAAAAAAAGGATGTAATACAACAATACATATCGGGAATTGAGTTTGGAATGGACATCTTCAACGATTTAGATGGCAATTTCGTTCATTCTTGCCCCAGACGAAAGATAACCATGCGAGCCGGAGAAACAGATAAGGCAGAAACGCTTTATTCAGAAAGGTTCAATACTCTTGCCCAATTAATCAGTTCGTCATTCCGACATATTGGTAACATGGATGTTGATTTCATTGTAAACTCTGAAGGCGAAGTATATTTCATCGATTTTAATCCTCGTTTTGGTGGAGGTTACCCATTTACCCATATGACTGGTTTTAACTACCTAAAGGCTTTGATCCATATGGCTATGAATAAACCTTGTGACTTTCTGAATATACAAGGAGAATACAATACTTGGATGAAAAGCATTTCGATAATTGGCATGCCAAAGGGCATACTACTGACATGAAGACACTAATAGCGATCATCTCATATAACGAAGAGCGCAACCTGGAAAGGGTTTTTGGGGACTTGAAAAAGCACCAGGAAGAACTGGGTTACGATATTGTCCTGATTGATAACGGCTCAAGCGATGGAAGTATATCGGTCGCGGAAAGTAATAGTGTAGATTATGTTCAGCATTGCATAAACACAGGTTCAGCGCCTGGGACTGTGAGAGCATATTTTCAGTATGCCTGGCGAAACGATTATGACATACTTGTGCAGTTTGATGGAGATGGTCAGCACAACGCGTCCACCATTAAAGATCTAATTCAGCCCATCCAAGAAGGCAAGGCGGATTACGTAATAGGTTCAAGGTTTTTACAACAGGAAGGCTTTAAATCATACCATATTCGACGTATCGGTATTAGATTACTTTCTGCCATTGCCAGGATATTTACTGGCTACAATTTTACAGATATCACTTCTGGTGCAAGGGCATACAGCAGCAAGGTCATAGAGTTTATCGCTACACAATATCCTCATCAGATGTACGGCACACTTCATCTCACCCTGTTATGTAGCTACGCAAATGCTGTGTTTCAGGAAGTGCCCGTGATCATGAATGCCAGAAGTCATGGAAAATCAGGCTTTACTTTTGGCACTTCAATATCGTACGTAGCAAAATCACTGATCAATTGTGTCGGTTTCCTGATCAAATACGGTTTGAGGGGAAAACATGGGATTAAAAGTTAAACTGATCGCCCTGTTTCTTGGGCTTCTTTTCTCCATAATCATTTACAGGTCCATCAAGAAGTCCTACCTAACTCCAGTTTTATCTTTGATCTGGATAAGCCTGGCGGTTTTTTTCCTTTCCATCCCGCTTCTAGAACCTCTTTACAAATGGATCTCGGTCAAGATCATCGGTATTTCCGACGCCCGGCATCTGATCTACATAGCTATTATCGGATTGCTGCTGGTGTTCGTGTTGTACCTCAGCATCAAGGTATCCCGGCTGCATGACCAGAACCAGATGCTGATCAGTTTCACAGCCATTCTGGATAAAGAGATACGTGACCTGAAAAAACTGGTCGGCAAGGATCTAGAGTAAAGATGCTGGTAATCATGATTCTGGTCAGCATGCTGCTGACGACCAATCAGGTGATCCTTAAACGGGGTTTTCAGATCGCGGCGCAGAAAGGCGGAGGGTGGCAAAACTATCTGAAGACCTGGCAAATCTGGCTGGCAATGTTTTTGATAGGAGCAATGGGGATTATGTGGGCAATGATGCTGCGCAAATACGATTTTAGCAGAGTGTATCCCCTCATCTCACTTTCCTACGTCTGGTCGATCTTGGTTGCCAAGTACTATTTCAGGGAGAAGATAACCTGGAACAGATATCTGGGCATGGTTTTAATAATTCTGGGAGTGGTGCTGATAAATGTCTAAAGAGAAAAATACCAGATCCAAACTGATGGGAATTGCCGCACTGCTGATTCTCAGCTTCGCTCATTCTTTTTTCCTGGTTAGCTCTCAGGTTCTCTTCAAGATAGCAGCGTTGGCTCCAGTAAACGGTATCTGGAGTCTGATATGGGCTTTGATTAGTAATCCAACTGTAATCCTCAGTGTTTTTTGTTTTGGCTGCAGCACAGTATGCTGGTGGGTTATCCTGAGAAACTTCGATTTCAGTCTGGCCTATCCACTTGCCAGTATTCACTATTTATTCGCTCTGGCTTACGCGGTAATAGTATTGCATGAGCCGATTCCCGCAAGCAGATACATCGGAGTTGTGGCGATAATGGCAGGAGTCATGACCATGACTCTCAACGAGAAGAAGGGGAAAGCAGAATGAGCCTGCGCTTGTTTGTAAAAGGGTTTTTGGGTTATATAGCCTACTATCTGGTGTACCCCAGTTTTTTAATAGCGTGGATCCATAAAATAAGAGGTGTTAAATTCACCAATTATCGTTCTGTCTATATAGCATCCAACGTTATTATTGATTCCCTTTATCCAGAAGAAATTCAAATTGGGGATAGGGTCTTTATCACCAGGCATTGTATTATACTTAGCCATTTCAATCCTACAAAGCCCTTGAGAGTTCTAATGAAAAAGCAGCTGAACAATTCCATGTCCATTATCAAAAATGTGGTAATTGGTCCGGGAACTTTCATCGGTGTCGGCTCAATAATACTGCCCGGAGTTAGTTTGGGTAGTTGTTGTATCGTTGGAGCCGGATCTGTGGTTACCAAAAGCTTTCCGGACCGTTCAGTAATTGGCGGCAATCCCGCCAGATTGATAAGGACTATTGAGGAAGATGAGGGGGGCACAAATGCGTAATAAGGGTAAACTGAGCGAAAAAAGGGTTATCTGGATAATCTTCACTCTTGCGTTGACCTTGCACCTGGCTTTCGCGATTATGGAGTTTGAACGTTCTGGCACAAGTCACTGGGCTGATTCTTGGGAATATTGGGATATCGGGCGGCAATTTGCTGATGGCAACTGGTATCCATCCCGGATCATCGGAACAGGGGAATCCTTTGTTGTGGTTGCTCCCATGCTGCCAATACTGGTTGCAGGTGGCATATTGATCTTCGGAACAAGTTTTTGGCCGATCATAATCCTCAACGCTCTTGCCGCTGCTGCCATGGTGGTGGTGTTCTATTTATTGGGCAGGGAGCTGTTTTCCAAGACAACCGGATATCTGGCTGCGGGGCTGAGTATGTTGGATGTCACTTTTTATCGTTATATCACACAGGTTTTGAAAGAGCCTCTGGTATATCTGCTGGTGCCACTCACTGTACTTTTTTTGGTTAAATACGTCAAAAGCGATTTACGATTACGTTATGTTGCAGGTAGCGCGATATCTTTCACCTTGCTCATCCATACGGATGAGAGGTATTTTATCTACACCCCCTTCATTTTGCTGTTCTTAATGATTCCGCTCTTCCGAAAGCAGTGGCGGGCAATCAAACACTTGGCAATCTGGATGGTGATTCTAATTGTCACCATGATACCCTGGACGATACGTAATTATCGGCAGTTTGGCCAGGTTGTGCTGCTATCCCCCAGAACAACTGCTTTCACCAGTCTCGTTTGGGGAGACGCGATCACCGATGAGCATTTTCAAACAGAGATCACAGACCCCAGATTATCACCCCATTATGCCAGTGCGGTAGAGATGGGCCGGAAGTATGGCAAAAAACCCCGTATTTACGGTAGATATGAGAAATATCTTATTGCGTTCAAGCATTACTGGCAGCCGATCTTTCCCAAGCTGGAGTTTCAAACGTACGGTTTCAGGCCCATCAGGTGGTCGATGATGCACAATCTGACAGGTATGCTATTCTACGGTATCTTTCTGCCATTCTATTTGCTGGGCTCGCATAAGATATTGCGCAGAAAAGAGATCTTGGCATATCCTTTGGTTTTTTTGCCTCTGTTGCATAGTCTTCTGCACACTTTCACCCTCTATGCTTTGGAAAGATATCGGTACGCGGTCAATTTCTGCGTTGTGCTGATTGGAATTTGGATGCTGTGCGCGATCTTCCAATGGTTGAAACGCAAGCTGATCCATACTGCTCCGGCGGATTTGGTGGGATCATAAAGGCGAAAAGTACTCTGGACTTAAGATTTAAGGGAGGAACAATGATCAGGAAGTCAACAAAACTACAGATGCCAGGTATTTCACTGTTGCTGCTACTTGTTCTTACGATGCTGTTCTACAGCTGTTCTACCAAACCGGAAGAGATTAGTCTTTCCGGGACAGTGGTACTGGAAAACGATACAGGGAACCAAGCCAATGACCCACCTGATCACTCCGGTATTACGATCGCGCTATATAACACAGTGGCGCTGGATACCGCAATAGTCAGAAGTAATATCGAATATCCTGAGATCGGAGTAATAATCTCGCAGGAAACTGAGTTTGACCACCGTCGCCAGAATCCGGTTTTCTCTGGCAGCACTGGGGCGGATGGCAAGTTCAAGCTTAACGGGATCGCCAAAGGTAGGTACAATATTATGTATGGCAAAACTGGCTGGGGTTGGCGCTACATTTATAATTGCGAGATAGGTAACGGGTCAAACAACCTTGCCAGCTTTTTGGTGTCTGGCGAAGCAAAGTTGTTTCCAGAATATCAGATATCCAATTTTGACTCTCTGGACCTGCTCAAGGAAGACCATACCTACATTGTTCCAACCAGTGCCACCATAACCCATGGACTGCAGATCGAAAGCGGCGCAAATCTGCTTTTGGGATTGGGTGTTGATCTCACTATAACTGGAGATCTCAGCACACGTGAAACTGGCTCCGGGAGATATAGCCTGATCTCTGTGGCTGGCGATGTGGTGGATTACGGTCATTGTTTTGGCCGGATCTTGGTTCAGGGTGATGTGATCCTTACGCGTGTGCGTTATAGCAATACCATGAATGGTTTACAGTTTCGGTATGGTGATGTGGCGCTGTCACATATCCGCGGGCAGATTGGACCCACCAGTCTGCTCTTGCGTGAGAATAGTTCTGTCCACGCTTCCAAGCTGACGATCTCGGATATTGGTATTTTAGACACTACCGAAGGATACCTTGGCATTACAACCACAACGGAAGGTGGGATAGACCTGACCAGTTGTCAAAACACTCTTATTGAAAAGTCTGTCTTTATCCGCTGTCTGTCTGGGGTTAGAGTAAGGGAGTATTGTAAGGCAGAGGTGGCAAATTGCTATCTGGTCAACAACTCTATTGGCCTGGAAGTAGCAAATAACAACTCTCTTATACAAAACAATCACTTTGCTGGCAATTACTGCCTTGACACCCGGTTGTACGGTACCTGTTCACCCACTGTAACCAAGAATTGTTTTTACAGCAAGCGTGGAGCTAACGTGGGGTACAATGTAATTCAAACATTCATTAACTGTACTCCTGTTATTACCTTTAATAATTTCTCCTGCCAGACAATGGCGATCAGAATAATTGGATACAACAATTACGATGTTACGGCTAACTACAACTATTACAACACTAATGATCCAGAAAAGATTGAACAGTTGATAATAGATCAGAATGACTATAATCCCAGTGATATATCCAACATGGTCCACGTAGGCACCGGATATATTCTATACCTCCCTTACAGGACCAGCCGGGTGCCGGATGCCGGCATCCGGGGAGGTTCCTGAACGCAATGAAAGAAACGCAGGCAGTAACTGGCAGGATAAAGGTGGTGTGGCTTTGCCATTTTTCCACCCAAGAGGTGAGAAAACACCTGAATCCTAAGGGCAGTGTTTCCGACTTTGCCCCTTGGATACCAGGGCTGCTGAAAGCGTTTCAGGGACATGATGATGAGGTCGAACTGCACGTTGTTGCCCCACATAAGTACATTTCCGGCCTCAGACGTTGGGAGAGCGAAGGTGTTCACTACTACTTCTTTAATCCTTTCATTCCCATTTGGGGAAGACCATGGCCAGGCTTCTTCCGCTTGGACCTATGGACTGGATTTGCCAGCAGCAAGAGGCGGATCAGGAAGATTGTCGCTGAGATCAAGCCGGACCTGATCCACTTGCATGGTTTTGAAAATGCCTATTATGCCGAGGTTGTTCTTCAACTCAGGCATTACTATCCTGTTTTCACCACTATCCAGGGATTTGCCTCCCATATAGTAGCGTGGCAGGGGAGGGCGATCGAGTACCGCAAAGACGTGGAGCGTAGGATAATCCAAAACCTCAGGCATTTCGGCTATCGGACCCAAACCATGAAAGAGGATCTGCTGGCCATCAATCCAGAGGCGATTATGCACAAGCACAGATACTACGTGGACTATCCAGTATTTCCCAGGGACAGGATCCTTTACGATATAGTGATCTTTGCCGCTAACCCGGTTAGCAAGGGTCTGGCGGATATCATAAAGGCTCTGGCCATGCTAAAACAAACCGAAGGCTTACAGTACACGCTTTTGGTGATTGGCTCGGTGGCTCCGTCGGCAAGGCAGGAATTGGATGGAATTGCAAGAGAGGCTAACCTTGAGGATAAAATCACATATTTGGGCTACATGGAAACCCAGGCCGAGGTACTGGAGAAGGCTGCCACAGCCAGGATCTGCGTTTTGCCCACCAGAAATGACGTGATTCCGGGTACCATAGTCGAAAGTATGTATCTGGGGATACCTGTAATAGCCTATGATACGGGAAGCATCCATGAGCTCAACAAAGATGGCGAATACGTGATCCTAGTGCCGCAGGACGACATTGAAGGATTGGCCTGTCAGATTAAAAGGCTGCTCTCAAACCCGGAATTGCAGAAGTCCATGGCAGACAAAGGACGGATTCACATCAAAAGCTGGTTTGACAATGATAGCATCTTTCCCGATCTGCTGCAAGCGTACCGGGAAACGATCTCGGATTTTTGCAGCGGGCCAAAGTGATTAAACCTGGATGTTTACAGACACCATTTAACCGCTAATGGACGCTAAAGGTAACCACTGAGAACCTTGAGAGATCTTACCGGGATTGTATCGGTAGATCAAGTGCAGAAACTCAGACACCAGATACCGAAGTCAGCAGGTAAATGCAATAATCTGTTTTATTGGTTTTGATTAGTGTTGTTCTGTGTTCATAAGTTGTAAAGGAAAAATCATGAAAGTATTAGTTACCGGGGCCGATGGATTTATCGGTTCGCACCTTACGGAAGCATTGCTAAAGGATGGCCAGCACGTCAAAGCCTTGGCCCAGTACAACTCCTTTAATTATTGGGGCTGGCTGGAGGATATCAAATCCTGTGCGGAGTTGGAAATTGTCTGCGGCGACATTCGCGATCCGCATTTCTGCAAAACAATCTGCAAGGATGTGGATATAATCTTTCACTTGGCAGCTCTGATTGCCATCCCTTATTCCTACTCAGCTCCGGACAGCTATATCAATACCAACGTGAAGGGTACTCTCAATATTTGTCAGGCTGCTCTGGAGAACAATGTAAGCCGCGTTGTATGCACTTCTACCAGTGAGGTGTATGGTACCGCGCAGTATGTGCCCATTGACGAAAGGCATCCCCTGCAGCCCCAATCTCCTTATAGCGCAAGCAAGATTGGTGCTGACGCGATCGCCATGAGTTTTTACAACGCGTTCAAGCTGCCCTTGATTATTGCCAGGCCATTCAACACATACGGCCCTCGTCAATCTGCCCGGGCAGTGATACCTACGATTATAACCCAGATCGCTGCGGGCATCAAAGAGATCAGGTTAGGAGACACCAGCCCCACCAGGGATTTCAACTACGTTGAGGATACCTGCAGGGGTTTCCTTGAACTTGCCAAATGTGACGAAGCTGTCGGCGAGATTGTTAATATCGGCTCTAACTTTGAGATATCCATAAAAGAAACTTTGGATTTGATCAAAGACATCATGCACAGTGATGTGCATTTTGTGTCAGATGAGCAGAGAATACGCCCCGAAAACTCAGAAGTTTTCCGCCTTTGGTGCGACAATACCAAGATCAAGAACCTTACTGGATTCGAACCGAAGTATAGCATCAGGGAGGGTCTGGAAAAGACTGTTGAGTGGTTTGTCAAGCCGGAAAACCTGGCGAAGTACAAAGCTGGGATATATAATGTATAAAGGGTTTAGAGGGTTGTAACTTTTTATGATCCGCGTGTATGGCTTTGAAAAACTCAGCGCATGGCAAAACGCGAGGAAACTGGTAAAAGAGATCTACTGCCTCACAAGAATGATGCCAGCGGAAGAAAAATATGGATTGGTCAGCCAGATCCAAAGAGCCTCGGTATCTGTGAGTTCCAATATTGCTGAAGGAGCACCACGTATCAGCGAGAAAGATCAGAGCATTATTATCATACAGCATATACAAGCCTGATGGATGTTGTCTGCCAACCTACCCTCTGCTTTGATGTTAGCTATATCACAGAAACTATATATGAGGAGCTAAGGGAATCCATAGACATGATTGCCTACCAACCCACTCAACTGAGAAATGCAACTCTTCATAGACCCTCTCAACCTTCTAAACTTTTAAAACAATGAACTTCCAGCCTATAATTGATTTCATACGGTTCCTCTATCCTGGCCGGGAAACAATTCCCCTTCACGAACCCTGCTTTGGTGGCAACGAGAAGAAATACCTGCTTGATTGTGTTGACAGCACCTTTGTTTCCAGCGTGGGCAAATATGTGGACCAGTTTGAGGCGATGGTCCGGGACTACACTGGAGCCAAGTACGCGGTGGCTACAGTGAACGGTACCGCCGCCCTGCACATCGCTCTCAAGCTGGCTGGAGTGGAACAGGGGGATCTGGTCATTACCCAGCCCCTTACTTTCATTGCTACATGCAATGCGATATCCTATTGCGGTGCGGAACCTGTATTCATAGACATCGATCGCAGGACCTTGGGTCTATCAGCAGACGCGCTGGAGAAGTGGCTGGCTGAAAATGTGGATTTGGTCACCAATAGCGAAAAGCGTTTAGGAAGTTTAGAAAGTATAGAGGGTTTAGAAGGTCGTGGCACATGGAAATTCTATCAACCTTCCCAACCTCAATACTTCAGTCTTCACAAAGCTAGCCTCAGACGTATCTCCGCCTGCGTACCCATGCACACTTTTGGCCACCCCTGCGAGATTGACCGTATAGTCGAGATCTGCGACCGTTATTGCATTCCCGTGGTGGAGGATTCAGCGGAATCAATCGGCAGCTACTATAAAGGGAAGCATACCGGTACTTTTGGGAAACTGGGTATTCTTAGTTTTAACGGCAACAAGACCATAACCACCGGCGGCGGCGGAATGATCGTCACCGACAACGAAGATCTGGGCAAACTGGCCAAGCACATCACAACCACTGCAAAGATCCCGCATCCTTGGAATTTTGAACACAACATGATTGGGTATAATTACAGGATGCCTAATATCAACGCCGCCTTGGGCTGCGCCCAAATGGAGCGGCTTCCTGAAATATTAGCCAACAAAAGGGAAACAGCCTGCCATTACCAGGGTTTTTTTAGCAGATTTTCTGAGATCGATTTTGTTGTCGAACCGGAAGCAAGTATCTCAAACTACTGGCTGAACGCGATCCTTATGCGGGACTTGCATGACAGGAATGAGTTTCTTGAATTCTCCTGCAAGAGTAATGTTATAACCAGGCCTGCTTGGATCCTTATGAATAACCTTACTATGTTCAAGAATTCCCTTATGGGAGATCTGAGAGCTTCAGAAGATGTGTCATCAAGGTTGGTGAATATTCCTAGTTCTGTAAGAAGAGAGCCTTGCTACGGAAACAGCTATGGCCAGTAAAAATATGATTGTGGGTGGAGAATTTGTTTTTTCCCCCACCCTGTTTCTGAAACCGGATTTACACCAATTTTCAGATTATGGATCAGAATTATCTGGATATAGCCGCTATTATACCTTTGGTGGATACTACTCATTAAAAGCTGTTATCCGGCACCTCAATTTCCAGCCAGGGGAGTATGCTTTGCTCCCGGCATATCTTTGTCCTACCATTATCGAGCCCTTTCGCCAAGCCGGTGTCATGTACGATTTCTATAAGCTGAAAGAGGGTTTGCTGCCGGATCTGGAAGATATTGCAAAGAAGGCTGTAACCGGTCTCAAGGCTGTGTTGTTTATCGATTATTTCGGTTTCCCTCAGATGAATTACCTTACACCTATCATTGGATATCTTAAGGCTCAGGGCGTTGTCACCATTCAGGATACTGTTCAATCCTGGCTGGATAATGAATCAGACCTTTATGGAGATTTCTGCCTCAACAGTGTGCGGAAAATAGCCCCTTTTGAAGCTGGAGTGCTTTTTTCCCGGGTGCCTATGGACATCATTCCAAATAACAGGTCCAGAGCAAAGTTTCTGTTGCACAAAAGATACGCCCAGATTCTTCGATATTACCATATCCGTTATGGGTTATTCAAACCGGAAAACTTCCTCAAACATATTGATGAATCCAATCAACACTATCACCACGACCGGATCATGGATATGCCGCCGATTAACAGCTGCTTGTTGAACAGAATTGATTTTGCTGCCTTGGGACGAAAACGAAAGATAGTGTTTGCTGAGCTGAAAAAAAGGCTGAATCCACGGATGATCCTCCAGGAACCATCAAGTGATTCAGTTCCCTTGGGTTTGGCTGTTTATCTGGAAAATCGTGATGCCTTGAAGGCAAAATTACATGCGCTTGACATACATTGTCCTCTGCATTGGCTCTTATCTGATGAGATCGATAAAAATGAACATGAATATTGTTGGGATCTGCAGTATCATGAGCTTACGATTCCGGTAAACGTACAGTTAACTCAGTTGCATACATATATAAGTAATCTACAGGAGGTATTGTGAATAGGATTAATCTGAGAGCTTTGGAGCCAGATGATTATATACTAATATCACAATGGCATAATGATAACGAGATAACAAAGAATCTTTGTGGTAACCATTTCTTTGTCTCTGCAGCCCGAGACAAGCTTTGGACTGAACAGCGTTCAACGGACGAAAGCAAGGGCATATATCTTGCAGTATGTCTTGTAAGCAGCGGGGAGATGATTGGATATGTAAGTATATTGAATATCGATCTTAGAAACCAGAAATTAGATATTGGTGGCTGGCTAATTGGTCAGAAAAAACTATGGAACCAAGGCTATTCAAAAGAAGCAGTGGAACTCCTTCTGCAATATATCTTTAACGAGTTTCCAATAAACAAGTGTTCCAGTTACTGCCTTGAAGATCACACAATATCAGTCAAGACTCATTTGTCCATGGGATTCAATAGGGATGGTGTCCTGCGGGAAGATGTCTTTAAAAATGGTATGTTTAAAAACATTATCATTTTCTCCATGTTGAGAAGTGAATACTTGAGAAAATACACAATTACAAAATAAAGCCTTATCAATGAACTATAGCTTGGAATCGCTAAATGTGGGTCAAACTTGGCAGTGTCTGTATGACAGCTTGCCTGCCATAATAAAATCGCCATTTTTCTCTCCGGACTACTATCACTCGTGCCACATTAAAAGCGACGAGACCGTGGAATGTTTTTACATAGTAAAGGATGAAGAGAACTATCTTTTTTATCCTTTTATCCGAAAAGCCTTAAGTGCTTTGGGTTATGAGCTGGATGGGGAGTATTATGATATAGCGGGTGCTTATGGCTATAATGGTATCATCGGCGTAGCGAGCGACCATGAGTTTGTGAAGAAATACAATCAGGAATTGCAAGAGTATTTACACAGTACCAAGGTGGTAACTGAGTTTGTGCGTTACTGCCCGATCACGGAGAATCGCAGGTTCCATACCTATACACAGCAGATCGATGTTCTGGATAATGTGTATATCGACCTCAGAAAAAGTTTGGATTCAGTATGGAATGATTCTTTTGGACGCAGAGTGAGAACGGCTGTGCGCAAGGGTGAGAGCTATGGACTGCGGACTGTTGTTAAAACTGGCGATATGGTTGAAGATTCTGACTTGGATAGCTTTATGGGCATCTACACCAGCACAATGGACCGCAATGCCGCAGATTCTTTTTACTTTTTTAATCGGGATTTCTTTCGTGGTCTTTTTAATAATATGGGGAAAAAATCGTTGCTTGTCCTAACTTATCTGGATGAGTTGGCAATCACCACTGAACTTTTAATGATTGACGGTGAGATCGCGTTCGGCTTTTTAGGCGGTACGCTGGGAGATTATTACCAGTACAAAGCCAACACATTTCAGCGCTGGGAGCTTATCAAGTATTTATATGGCAAGGGTTTCAAAAAATACTCTATGGGCGGTGGCGCTTCACGTGGGGATGGCATATACGATTACAAGATGAGTTTTGCCAAGGGTTGCGTTAATCCCTTTTTTATCGGTACAAAGGTACATTTGCCTGATGTTTATGCGCAGATCCGCAGGAAATGGCAGGAGAAATACCCCAAGGCCTCCGAGTTGCATGGGAATAAACTGCAGGGATACAGAATCCAATTATGAGCGCCCGGAGAGCCCTCTTATAAATTTCAGCTTGCGATGTGGTTGCCGTTCCCAGCGTTTTACTGGGAGGAGCAACGACATCGCAACCATATATGTATAGGGGAGTTCTTGGCCATGTCTCGGTAGCGTTTGGTGTAGAAACCCGTAAGAGTCTTTGATTCTTCTCTTTCTTCAGCGCTATGAGCTATCTTAACCAAATGATATCTGAGCCATTTTAACTCGTTATAATAATTGAACATTTATGAGGAATTGACTTGAAAGCAAAGCTCAAAGTACTGCTCCCGGGTTTTACCGGCAATATGGACGATGTCGTAATATACTACAATTCCAGGCTGAACAAGTACATTGCCCGCAGGAAAGTTACACCCAAATTCACCCCGGACAGTTCCATTGTAAGGGAAATCCACGCTTTCCGGCGCAGGATTAAAGTATCTGTGGCGTATTTGGATGATTGCCGAGAATACATCCGGCTTTTCAACCAGAAATTTCGCCGCCAGGGTAGAGCTATGAGTACCTGGCCGAATGTGTATATGAAAGTGATGCGGGCAACCGCCAAAAAGTATCCTGAGCTTGATTTTAAGACTCTCACCAGGGAGGAAGTGATCCAGCAGAATCTACCATGCAAGACGATCGCTGACGCGGTGACAGCCGGTTTTCTGGAGCAGGTTCCGGGATATGAGTCTTTGAACAGTTGTCTGTAGCAGAATCGGGAATTTGTTATACACACCGCAAGTTGCTGTTTCAATCCGGGTTGTGTAATTCTAAAGAACATTGTTAGGCTATACTGATCGGCAAATTTAACTAAAAGTGGAGTATGAATGATCTCAGTATTTGGATGTAAAACGGGGCAGGAAGAGATCGATCTGGTAACCCAGGTCTTGAAGTCGCAATGGCTTGGGCTGGGTAAACAGGTTGATCAGTTTGAAAAGGAATTTGCCCAATATCGTAAAATGAATAATTTCGTCATGGTGGACAGTGGATCAAATGCCTTGTACATGGCGATCAAGCTGCTGGATCTGGCTCCGGGAGCGGAAGTAATATTGCCGTCTCTCACTTGGGTTTCCTGTGCCCAAGCGGTTCTTTTGGCTGGTAATGTGCCGGTTTTTGCAGATGTTGAATTGGATACCAACAATATCAACGCTGAATTGATAAAGCCGCACATAACGCCAAAAACCGGAGCGGTGATGGTGGTGCACTTCGCTGGCAAACCTGTGGACATGGACCCCATCCTGTCACTTGGCTTGCCAGTTATCGAAGACGCCGCGCACGCGGTTTCCTCCTCATACAAAGGACATGCCTGCGGAACTATGGGCGAGGTGGGCATATTCAGTTTTGATGCTGTGAAAAACCTGACCGCTGCCGAAGGCGGGGGTGTGGCAATGCGGGATCCCGGTTTGCTTGCCCGGGCCAGGCAACTCAGATATTGCGGGATCGGCAAATCCGGTTTTGAGGCAGCCTCATCGGGAGCCCAGGGAAAGAACAGGTGGTGGGAATACAACATTCAGGAGCCTTTCATCAAAATGCTTCCCAATAACATTACCGCAGCCATAGCGCTGGCGCAACTGGGTAAGATTGAATGGCTGCAGGGATTGCGCAAGCAGTATTTTGAGCAGTATCAGGCGGAGTTGCGGGGCGTTGGAGATCTGCTTTTGCCCCCCGACCCCGAAGTGCATGAGGAACACTCTTATTTCACCTATGTGGTCAGAACCTCCCAGCGCGACGAGTTGGCCAGATATTTGCTGGACAAAGGTATCTACACCACCCTACGCTACCATCCCCTGCACATGAATGCCATATACAAGAGCAGCGCCAGGCTTCCCAATAGCGAACTGCTGAATGAAACAGCGTTGAGCCTGCCTTTGCATCCCAACCTCAGTCCAGAAGATATGCAAACAATAATAGCCACCATAAAGGATTTTTACCATGCGTGAAGACTATAGGGTAAAGAAGAACAGGAAAATCATCACTCACAACAGATTCAATGCGGAAAACGGATTTCTGGTTCCGATCATCGACTGCAAAGATGGTTTTTTGAATGAAGAGGAGTTCCCCCATCAAGTATATATGACCGTGGTTGCTCCTGGTGAGATCAAAGGACCTCATTACCACAAGCGGCGTTACGCAATGTACACCTGCATTCAAGGTAACATCAAGGTTGTGCTCAAGATTGATGGCAGGTATGAAACCTTGTATTCAGGAGAAGATCATGACTATGCTACATTGTGGATCAGGGCTGGCATACCTACTGCGGTGATAAACCTCGAGCAAGGGCGGCCCAGCTTGATTATCAATATGCCTAACCCCTCTTTTTTGGAAACGCCGGATGACGATGCTGATGTAGAATTCGATCCCACTATGCTCGATCCAAGACAGTCAACAGAATCACAAGCTGATAATACTCTCACTAAGGAGATACAATGAAAGGCATTATTCTGGCGGGAGGGGCTGGCACCAGGCTTCATCCACTTACCATAGCGGTCAGCAAGCAGTTGATGCCCATCTACGACAAACCCATGATTTACTATCCTCTCTCATCTTTGATGTTGGCAGGCATCCGGGAAGTGCTTTTGATCACCACCCCGGAAGATCAGGCTAGTTTTGTAAAACTGCTGGGAGATGGCAGTCAGCTGGGCATGGACATTCATTACGCGATGCAGCATGTACCCAACGGCCTGGCTCAAGCTTTTGTGATTGGCGCTGATTTCGTAGGTAAAGAAAAGGTTTGCCTGATTTTGGGTGACAATATTTTTTACGGATCTGACTTTCAGTTCAAGCTGATGAAATGCACTGATCCAGTGGGGGCGATAGTCACCGCATACCCTGTTTTGGATCCCCAACGCTACGGAATCGTCGAGTTTGACGACAACTTCAATGTCCTCAGCATTGAAGAGAAGCCCCAGAACCCCCGCTCAAACTATGCTGTGCCTGGCTTATATTTCTATGACAACAGCGTTTTGGAGATCGCCCGCAACATCAAGCCTTCAGCTCGGGGTGAGTATGAGATCACAGACGTGAACAAGGTCTATTTGGATCAAGGTTTGCTGAAGGTCATGGCTCTGGGCAGGGGTATTGCCTGGCTGGACACCGGCACTTTTGAGTCGTTGTTGCAGGCCTCGCAGTTTGTGGAAATCATTGAACAAAGACAGGGATTAAAGATCAGTTGCATCGAAGAAATTGCCTACAGAAAGGGATTCATTGATGAAGAACAATTGCTGAGGCTGGCTGAACCTGTTAAAAAGAGCGGTTATGGTGAATATCTGCTGCGGATAGTGAAGGAAAAGTAGTAGTGTTTATACAAGGCGGTTGTTTCAGAGCACTTAAATGAGAAAAATCCTTTTTCTTGGTGCGTCATACGCGCAGATGCCGATAATCCTGGAAGCAAAGAAAAGAGGTTATTATATCTGCACCTGTGATTATCTTCCTGATAATCCCGGGCACAAACTGGCAGACGAATACTACAATGTAAGCACGACAGACTACGAAGGGGTTTTGAAGCTTGCCAGAAAACTAAAGCCAGATCAGTTGTTGGCATACGCGTCCGATCCCTCCGCGCCAGTTGCCGCATATGCGGCGGAGCAGCTCGGCTTGCCAGGCAACCCTTTCTCCAGCGTGAAGACACTGGGCGAAAAAGACTATTTCCGCAAATTGATGCTGGATCTGGGTCTGAATACTCCCCAGAGTTTGGTTGTGGATTCTGGCCTGAATGAAGCCAACTTGGTGGCTGGCATTACTTTTCCAGCCATGCTTAAGCCCACCGATTCTTGCGGAAGTAAGGGAGTAACCCTGGTCAACAACATTGCAGACCTCCGCAATGCCATCCCCAAAGCTGCCGCTTATTCAAGGAATGGCAGATTGATTTTGGAGGAATTTGTAGACAATCAACAGGGGGATATCCACGGGGATGGCTTTGTGCTGGATGGAAAGTTAGTATTTCACTGTCTGGGTGACCATCTCTACGATGAAGTATCCAACCCTTTCAATCCCAAAGGTACCACTTGGCCCAGTTCTCTTGCCGCAAGCAGCCTGCAGGCTATAGTGGAAGATGTAGCAAAAATCATCAAGAACAGCGGATTCCGCAACGGACCTGTGAATATCGAAGCAAGGGTCAACTCACGGGGCAAACACTATGTAATGGAGATCGGGCCGCGTAGCGGTGGATTCTTTGTTCCCCAGGCAATTCGTTATGCCACAGGTTTCGACATGGTTGCGGCAATACTGGATTCCTTGGAAGGAAGACCTGTCAAAATTCCTTCCGGCAATTTGTTACCCACTGCATATTACTCGATTCACTCAAGCAAAAACGGCAAATTGAAAAGGATAAGCCTGGCTGAATCACTGAAGCCACACATTTTGGAAAGCCATTTTTATAAACAGAGGGGAGATGAGATCATTCCTTTCACTGGAGGAAATGCCGTTATCGGAGTTTTGTTGTTGAGGTTTGACTGCCAAGAAGAGATGAGATCGGTAATGGCAGACATCGACAGCCTGGTAACTGTGGAGTTGGAATGAAGTTTTACGGTGGATACCATGAGTTGGAACTTGCCGCGGGAAAGGAGTACCACCGGGATTGCCTGAAGTTGAACAGTGGAAGGAACGCTCTTGAGTTTATTCTGCGTAGCAACAAATACAGCAAAGTATTTCTTCCCTATTATACCTGTGACGTCCTGCTGACGCCCATTATCAGGGCAGGTGTAGGCTATAAGCATTACAGCATAGGCAAAGATTTGCTGCCACTTTTTGACTTTACCATCCTTCAGGAAGATGAGGCAGTGGTGGTGACCAACTATTTTGGTTTGCTGGATAGTTATATTGGCACATTATCTGGAATGGGTAACATAATCGTGGATAATGCTCAGGCTTTTTATGCAAAGCCTGTGATAGGTATGGACACATTTTATTCTCCCCGTAAATTCTTTGGGATTCCAGATGGTGCATACCTGGCTCCCAAAAACAAGGATCTTGCCTGCAAGTTGTATCAAGAACTTGCACAAGACGAATCCTGGGACAGATGTGTGCATCTTTTGAAACGATTGGATGATCAGATTGAAGGGGGGTATAAGGATTTTAAAAAACTCAGTCCCGTTTTTCAAGCCTTGCCACTGCGAAAAATGTCAGAGCTAACATATCGCATGCTTGACTCCATCGATTATGATGGTGTCAGGGATAAACGCAGGGCAAACTATAAAAGAGTTCATACTGCGCTTGGAAAACACAACAAGCTGACATTGGCATTGGAAGAAGATTGCGTACCTTTGGCATATCCTTTTCTCTCGAGTGTAAAAGGCTTGCGTGACAAGTTGATCGCCCAGGGAATCTTTGTACCGCAGTATTGGGCCAATGTATCCGGATGGGCAAGCAAGGACAGCTTTGAATCAGATCTGGCTGAAAATTTAGTTGCCATACCAATAGATCAAAGATACGATGATAGTGATATAAGATCCATACTGAATACAATCAGCGACTGTTTTTTGGAGGATGATTGCTTAGATGAGTAGATACGCACCAGTTTATATTGGAACAATGAATCGGTTCGATCACTTTATGAGAGCGGTAAACAGCCTGAGAACTAATGATCTTGCGGCTGAAACACTGTTATACATAGGTTTGGACCACCCGGTTAAAGAAGCTCATTTTGAAGGTTATGACAAGATTCGCGCTTTTCTGGATAACCTGACAGGGTTCAAGGATTTAATTGTTTTTAAACGAGAGAAAAATCTGGGAGCAGTCCGTAATTTTCAAGATGGCAAAGCCCAATTGTTGGAAGTGAATGATCGTATAATTGTGTCTGAAGACGATAACACTTTTGCCCCCAATTTCCTTACCTATATGAACCTTGGCCTGGAAAAATTTGAAACCGATTCCAGGATTTTCAGCATCTGTGGCTACAACCTGCCTTTGGACATTGGCAATGGTTATGCGGCAAACTACTTTCTGTATCCGGGTGCTTTTGTTTGGGGTTATGGTATTTGGCGGGACCGATATCAAAAAGTGCACGTTTCGCAGCAGAATATAGCCCGTCGTTTGCGGGATCCCTTGTTTGTCCTGCAAACTGGAGCTGCAAATCCAAGATTCCTGGCTGGAATGCTGGCTATTGCGCAGGGAAAGCAAATCTGGGATCCCTTTTCTGAGATTGCCATAGGGCTACACATCAGGCAAAATAAGTTGTTAAGTGTGTTTCCCACCGTTTCAAAGGTACGAAATCTAGGGCATGACGGAACGGGTGTACGGTGTACTTCGATTGAGGGGAAAAACATCTTCGCGTTACAGGACATAGATCAGGATTCCGATTTTGCATTTGAGGACAGGGGGGAAAGGCTGGTCGAACACCCTATAATCAAGAAAGCTTTCAAGGGCTATTTCAAAGGTAATACGAAATCGTATTTTCGTTTGATGAATACCCTTCTGCGGTACTATCTTCACGCTGTTAAGAAATAAATGTCCAATCGCTTGATTATTAAAAACAGCATGTTGCTGTATCTCAGGCTGCTGGTCACGACAGTAGCCGGGATTCTGGCATCCCGTTTTGTACTAAAGGCACTGGGGGTGTCCGATTACGGACTCTATAACGTGGTGGCAGGAATAGTATCAATGATGGCCTTTGTAAACACCATCATGGTTTCCACCACTTACAGGTACATTGCCTATGAAACGGGCAAACCAAACGGTGACGTCAACCGGATCTTCAACACCAGCCTGCTTTTGCATCTAATTCTTGCTGGCGTGGTGGTCCTGCTGGCGTTCACTGTGGGGCTGTTTTACATTTACAATTATCTCAGGGTTCCCGAAGGCAGGTTACCAGCGGCTGTGTTCGCTTTCAGCCTGGCAATCATAAGCACGGTTTTTTCCATTGTCTCCATTCCGTTCAACGGTTACCTGGTTGCCAAGGAGAAATTCAGCATCACCGTTCCCATCGAGATATCAACGAGGCTGATCAATCTGGGTTTGGTGATACTACTGAATTACATTCCCGGAGACAGGCTCAGGATCTATGCAGTATTTGTAACCTTGGTGCATCTGCTGAATCCTGTTTGTTACGTGCTGTACTGCGTAACTAGGCACAAAGCGAACATCAAGTGGAAGCTGCAGAGAGATAAGAAGCTATACCGCGAAATGATTGGTTTTTCTGGTTGGATAAGCTTGGGAGCGGCGGCCAGCGTGGGTCAGAATCAGGGCTCAGCCCTTATCATCAATCGATTTTTTGGCACAATTATGAATGCCAGCTTTGGTATTGCAAACCAGGTGGACTCCATGGTGCGTATGTTTGCCCAAGGTCTTAACCAGGCTGTGATCCCGCAGATTACCAAGAGTTACAGTTCCGGAGACATGGAGCGCTCCACCAGGCTGGTTATGCTTTCTTCCAAGTATTCCTTTTTTTTGATGTTGATTCCCTCCCTTCCTATCCTGCTGGAGGTCGATTACATCATGAGCATCTGGTTAACCAAGGTGCCTCCCCTGAGCGGAGTTTTGGTGCGTATAATGCTGATGCGCGAGCTTGTCAATTCGGCAAGTGCCGGGCTACCCGCCCTGATCCAGGCCTCGGGGAAGCAAAAATGGTTTCAGATAAGCTACAGCCTCATTTCCCTCGCGCCTTTGCCACTGGCTTATATAGCTTATAGACAGGGCGGGGAGCCGCAATTGATCCAAATTTATTTTCTGGTAGCGGCCGTCGTGTCACTGGCGGTAAGACTTGTTTTGTTGCGCTTGGTGCTGCGGTATGATGTCATGTTGTTTATCAGGGAATATCTTTCCAGAATGGCTCTCATCACTATCATGTTACTGCCTCTGTTCCTGCTTCGCGATCTCATGCCCGGGGGCTTGATCAGGTTTTTAGTTATCGCGGGCATAGCGGAAGCTTGGCTTGCGGTGCTGGTTTTGTTTGTGGGTATGGGAAGAACAGAGAGGCTGAGAGTTTTGGAATATGTGAGTCTGGCTATAAAGCGACTTACGTGTGTTAGGTCTGCAAGGATGTGTGTATGATCAATCATTTCAAACAAATCTCCAATCAGTTTTGGCTTGGGCATGATGCGATGTTTATTGTTGTCAACACCATATCAGGCGTGTCATGTGGTTTGTCTGTTGAATCCAGGATGAATAGATATCGGTGTTGCTATCCAGTCAGTCTCTTGATAGAGTTATTGGTCTATACGGAGCAAGCATAAATGCGTTGGCGCAACATAGAGCTGTTTGTAGTCTGTACTTTTCTGATGCTGACCTTGGCGGAGTTTATCCAGGCTGCAATTCAGATCAGGATCTTTGGCCCAAATCTGCTGCATTACAGGATCTGGCAATACATCGTTATCGTTGTGATATTTCTAAGTGACCGGCATGCTTTTAAAACCAGATCGATGACTGCTGTTTATGTGTACACCGTTATCTACCTGGTCATGGGTCTGCTCGGGCATTACGTGTCACAGCGATATGAAATCGTCGGTACTGGCGTGATCAATATTCTGCCAGTGGACTTGGCCGTTACCCTGCTAATAAAGGAACATTACTTGCGGCCGGAAAAGATCAGGGACTTAAGAATTGTACTCAAAGTGGCCTGGTTTGCGTTTATCCTGGCCTGCATCACCAGCTTGATTGTGATCACCAGGTATCCAAGTGCTGTGCGGGGAACCGAATACGAGTATTTCAGAGGAGACGTGAGTACTTTTAAGCGATTGGGCTTGGGTGGTTATGGACTGTTTTCATCCTTGCCGTTTTTGATTCCCATTGTTTTCTACTATTACAAAGATACACTGAGGCAAAACCGTTTCAAGTCATTCTTCTACTTATTGGTAATAGCTCTGTTTATCTATACATCATATAAAGCGGTCATAGTGGCCCCTTTTATTATAACCCTCACGGTTGTATTGCTCTCCGCCCTGGGAAGAAAGAGGTTCAAGACGAATCTTATCATCATACTCTTATTGCTGGCATTTTTTGTTGTAACTCCCAGGCATATCATTGGTCAGGTATTTATCGGAGTATCTGAGACCATTCCCAATAGGGACATGAGCACCAAACTCCGAGATATTGGAATATCTTATATAACAGGAATAGATATTTCAGAAGCTGCTGAAGGATCAGTTAGTACGGTTGAGCATAGAGCTGCTCGAATAGCTATCAACTGGGACCAGTTTTTGGCTAATCCCCTGATTGGTAAAGGAACCTCTGGAAACCCTCATCTTTATTGGTTGAACATTTTAGCCCAGTTTGGGCTGCTGGGGGCCTTCCCCATTATCTGGGTAACCTTAATTCAGTTTGTTTATTGGGAAAAGCTTGAGGAAGAGTATCGCTTTTATTACTTTGTGAGTATACTTGCTTATGTCGTAATGCTGTTCATTAAAGCACATGGAGGCTATCATTATTATCTTGCTGTGTTTTTCATGGTGCCTGGCTCTTATTATCTCAGACATGGTTTTAACCTAGAGCATGGTGTGCAAGAGCCATCTATGGAAATGGTAAGCTCTGAGGCTGCATAGCTACCCCATATTTTATTGGATAAATTGACACTATGCGGAAGGGAATAATATTTATATCCCCAAATGACTTGAAAGTTTCCAGTGCAGTAAACAATCGCTTGCTGGCCATTGCCAGGGGGTTGGCAGAACAAGGTGTTGAGGTGACGTGGATCTCTCTGGTAACCGAGGTTTCGGAAGCCATCAGTCAAGCTGAGCGTTATCATGATATACGTTTTATTCAGATTGTTAAAGTCGGATCTGGCAAATCGGGTTGTAAGCCAGTTAATTATCTGCTTAGGCTTGTTTCGTTGCTACTCCTGTCTGGGAGGTTAAAATCGTTGAACAATACAGGCAAGCTGAATGCATGCTTTACCTTGGGCGACGATTTTGTCTTCCTGGCAATTTTACGGCGGTTGATGCTATCCAAAGGCATCAAAGTATTCCATGAGCGAACGGAGTATCCATATTTGGGTAGGTTATCATTACTCAGACGAATTAATCTTAAACTCTACCATAGTTATTTTATTCCTCGTGTAGATCATCTATTTACGATTACCACTTCGTTGCACGGGTATTTTTGTAAGTATCTGGAAACTCGGGGTAAAACAATGCCGGTAAGTATCTTGAATATGTTGGTAGAACCGGACAAGTACGAATCAGACAGCTGCTCAAAACCGGTTATGAAACATACTGATACCAAAACCAGGGACATCACCTATGTGGGGACCATGTATGGAGATAAGGATGGGGTTTACAACCTTATTGAAGCTTTTCTGATGATAAAGCCTGATTATCCTGATATCCGTCTGGTATTGGTGGGAGACTGCAAAAAAACCGAACGTATGGGCAGGATCTTGAAACTGGCGAATCCATCAGATCGATGTTCTGACGTAGTATTTATCGGTCAGTTGGATCATGCAGGGGTAAACAGATATCTACAAAATGCATACTGCCTGGCTCTTGCCAGACCGAACAACATCCAAGCAAGATACGGTTTCCCAACCAAACTGGGAGAGTACCTTGCCAGCGCCAAACCGGTGGTGGTTACCAAAACCGGAGACATACCCCTGTTCCTGATTGATGGAGTCAATGCTTATCTGTCGGAACCAGATAATGTAAACTCTTTTGCTGCTAAGCTTCGCGAGTGTCTTGACGATCCTGACAGGGCCAGGGATATTGGGGTTGAGGGAAGGACACTAGTAGATACTGTGTTTAATTACCGAGAATGTGTAAAAACAGTGCTGGCAGCACTGCAATAGGGAATATCACAGCATGGCCACGAATTCCACAAACCGCTCGCAACCAAGGCTGGATATCATCTGGCTGGGTGATGTCAGTCTTAATGATGAATACAATACCCTGTCCGCCAAAGGGCTGAACCCTTTCACAGCTGTGGAGGGCATTCTGGCAAGCGCAGATTTGGTGGTCGCAAATCTTGAGTGCTTTGTGCGTGGCGATCATGGGATCAACCCTTTGCGTGAGTACGGACTCTCGGCTGACTTGGCTACTTTGGATTACCTTACCACTCTTAATCTGGGTTTGGTTGGGCTAGCCAACAACCATGCCTACGACAATCTCGATGATGGGTTTGATAAAACGATAAGACGCTTGGACCAATTGGGAATCTCTCACATTGGGGCTTCATTGGTTGGAGAGGAAACCAAACCCTTTATCTTTGAGAAAAATGGAATACGTATAGGAATTCTCAATTATGTAACCCATGACACCAATCCCAGGAAACCTGAATCATCCCGCATCAAGCTTAATTGGTTCGATCTGAATACGGCTTGCAGTGAGATCCGGAATCTGAAAAAGCTGACTGATCAAGTAGTGGTATATCCCCACTGGGGTGGCGTAATGGAAGGATCAATGTATCCAGAACCCAAGCTATTCCAGATTGCCCACAGACTGATTGACGCGGGTGCAGATCTTATCGTGGGACACCATTCACATACTCTGCAACCTTTTGAAATCTATAATGGTAAGCATATCTTCTACAGTTTAGGGAACTTCTGTTTCTCCAACGTTAATAAAGATGGAGTCATTTCCCAGCTTGATTCTCAGCGATCCAGGCGTTCTGCCATTCTAAAAGTGGCTTTTGACAAAGTGTCTTATACATTGTCGTTTCAAGGCATTAATAATTTGAACAACTTCATCGTTCCAGATCAGGACAACTCAAGCCCGGCAATACAGGATTTGACAGGCAGGGGAGTTTGGCTGAAATTTCCTATTACTTGGGCATTATATTTCTTTTATGAAAAGAACCTCTACAAGATCATTAGGTATTTCTTCGCGCCAGGCCGCAATCCTGTCTCGCAAATGAAGACGATAAAGCCGTACATGTTAAGGAAAACACTGACCAATTTCTTACGAACGTTTAAGATCTTAAAATAGCTTGGCTTGGAGTGAATTATGATACGTGAACCATGGTACATCAGGAACATTCCCAACCGACCTGCAAGCGACAGACAGTATTTGACGAGTATCGAGACTGCTTCGCTTAAAAACCAATTTGACTTCACAGTCTATATTGACGGATTCGTGGTGCCCCGTCTGGACTGTCATGAAAGCCTGAAGCACTTGGATCAGAATGATCTGGTTAGAACTTTGTATCTGAAATACGGTCAGGATTTCATAGTGTATCTGAAAGGTATTTTTTGCATTGTCATCATTACTCCCTCAGGTTTTCAAGTATACACAGACCGTCACAGTGTAAACAATTTTCTTGTATACCAAAATGGTGAGCAGTTCATGGTAAGCAATTCCCTGGATTTGATTTCCAAATCTTTCGAATTGGAGCCTGATCTTGAGAATGCGGCTATTTTCACCTTGCTTTCTCATTTTGTGGATGGGACAACACAGTTTAAAAACCTGAGAGCTTCCACTGCAGCCGAAACACTACGCTACAATGGAAAATCCTTGGAGTCATCAAATTACTGGCTTCCGACAGATTTGCTGAATCCAGAAAGACCCGTTACAGATGAGCCCTACGAACATTACGCAAGTGTGTGGAAGGATTTGGCCGGTCAGTATCTGGCATACTTGGTTCCAAAGCAGGTTTCCCTTACCATTACGGCAGGTAACGACAGCCGTATGGTGCTTTCTGCTCTACTGGCCTTGGGCGTGAAGCCGCATACCTTCACATTTGGCAATCCTCAATCCTATGAAGCGATCATCTCAGCGCAAGTAGCCCAGGCTGCTGAGCTGGAACACATGATCTATTTCGTGGACGATCCCAAGTCCGAATGGATGCTCAGGCGTTCCAAGGATATAATTGAGATGGGCAACTCACTGATTTCGATTCAGCGAGCTCACAGATACGACGCATACGAAACCGAGCATCTAACCCAGCCTGACAGCAGTATGATCTTCACAGGCTTGATGGGTGGTGAATACATAAAAAAACCCATGGCTAACTCAGCCGCTTTGAATCCCTTGCTGTATTATCTGGCCAAGAATCCTGATGCTGATGAACTGAAGGGTTTCCTTACCCAATCACTGGAAAATAAAGGATTCAAAGCCGCCAAAGCGAACATAGCTGAAGTGGCCAGACGATTGAAGTCTTTTGTCGCGCACGCCCAGGGTTTGAACCAACTGGAACAGGGTTTCATTTTTCTGTATTTATTTTACGGTTGCTCGCACCACACGCAAGAATCACGCATCTTGGATAGTTTCTTTGCTAACCCTGTTAATCTATTTATGGATGTTGATTTTTTGGAGATGCTGGCCGGCTCCCGCAAATGGTACCTTAACAACCCCAAGGCTTACAATTGGTTGACCCACTCGGAATTTCTGGTGGCGATCACCCACAACCTGGCGCCGCAATTATCGGCCATCCCTTATGGTAAGAGAGGCCAATATACCGCGGATGATTTGTTGAATCATAGATTTGGATATGCTCTCAAGAGATTGAGATACTTGTTTAAAAAAGAAAGAAATCAGTATCCACCAGGCTTCAAATGGGGTGGCTGGATGTCCGACTTTGCCAGAGAGCAACTGGGCAGCCTGGAAAGTGTTTTGCAACCAATTTTCGATACAGAGTACCTCAGTGGCAAAGTTGCGATTTTGCACAATCAAGCTGGAGAGTACCAATGGCAGGTGCTTACCAACCCTATTAACCTTGGATTGAACTACACAAGATATGGGAAAATATAAACTAGCAATTTTAAAGAACGAGGATCCCTTCGACCACGAACCCTGGATCCAAGCCTGTGAAAACCGGCGGGAAGAGGTGGAGTACCAGGTTATCGATTTGACGCAACATGATTGGTTTGAGCGGATAGACTCTTTCAGACCTTCACTATGTCTGTTGAAACCGTCTGGTAAAACAGAGCTCTTCCGTACCCTCTATCAAGAGAGAGTGGATGTAATTGTCCATGCCCTGAATCTGCCAGTGTTCCCCTCTTATATTGAGATTAAGATATATGAAAACAAGAAGTTTTTCGCATACTGGGCTGTAGCGGAGAATGTTCCCCACCCCCAGACATGGGTTTTTTATAACCCAATGGAGGCGCTTGAATTTTCCCGGTACACACGGTTGCCGATAGTGGGCAAAAAGAATATCGGAGCTTCTGGCAAGGGTGTGAAAATCATCCGTTCTGGGGCAGACTTGGAGAGGTACATTCGGATAGCTTTTACTGAGGGGATAGCCTCGCGTACAGGACCCAGACTCGAAAAGGGCAGGCTGCTTGCGAGACTGGTGAGAAAACTGTCCCACCCACGTGAGTTGGCCAACCGCTTAAGCACATATAAAGCGATTGCGGGAGACAGACAAAAGGGTTATCTGATCTTGCAGGAGTTTATTAATCACGATTTTGAATGGAGGGTGGTGAGAATTGGTGATTCCTTTTTCGCGCACAAAAAGCTTAAGGATGGCGACAAAGCATCGGGAACCCTGTTAAAGGATTATGGCAACCCACCGCTGGAGCTTTTGGATTTTGTTTATGACCTCACCGAAACACATGATTTTCATTCGGTGGCGGTTGACCTGTTTGAACATGGGTCAAGCTACCTTGTTAATGAGATCCAGTGCATCTTTGGCCAGTCTGATCCTTTCCAAATGATGGTGGATGGCAGGATTGGCAGGTATGTACGCAAGAGCAGCGTTTGGGTGTTTGAAGAAGGTGGTTTTGCCAAGAACGCATGCTATGACTTAAGGCTGGATTGGGTGTTAACCAAATTAAAAAATAGGGCGCCTGAGTTTTACCCAACGGCGGATTAGCATGAAAGTGTTGTTTGTCTTGACCGGTAATAAAAAAGTGCTAAGCTATATATTTGCCAATCAACTGGAATCACTGGCACCAGCTTTGTCTGAGTATAAAGTATTTACGGTTAAAGGTAAGGGGTTAAAAGGATATCTGCGGAATCTGCTGCCGTTACGGCGCACGATTAGGGATTTTCAGCCTGACTTGGTGCATGCCCATTATTCTCTTTGCGGTTATCTCGCCTCCCTTACCGGCTTTAAACCGATCGTTGTTTCCCTGATGGGCAGCGACACACGCAGACGCCTGTCAGTTTTCCTTATACGCTGCTTTCACAAGTTTGCATGGGCCTATGCCATTGTAAAAAGCAAGGAAATGCTGGTAGCACTGGACCTTCAAAACAGGGTTAAACTAATTCCTAATGGCGTCCACCTCTGGAAATTCCCATCTATTGGACGTAGGGAAGCCGGTTCCGAACTGGGTTTTGATCCGGATTTTAAATATATTATTTTCGCTGCGAATCCACATAGACCAGAGAAGAACTTTGCTTTGGCTAGGGAGGCGGTGAATCTGCTCGCCAGAGACGAAGTGAGACTGTTTGTCCTTCCTAACAATACGCCCCACGAACGGATTAATTTATACTTACGGGCTGCGCACGTACTGATATTGACCTCATTTTATGAGGGCTCACCCAATGTCGTCAAGGAGGCAATGGCTTGTGATCTTCCCATTGTCAGCACGGCTGTTGGTGACTTGCGGGAAAACCTTGAAGGCCTGTCAGGTTGTTTTGTAACCGGCCACTCGGCCGGGGAAATTGCATCAGCGCTGGAACAGGCATTGGCATTTGAAGGTCCAACCCATGGCAGGCAAAGGCTATTGGAATTGGGATTGGATGCTGAAACGATCGGTTGTTCGATACTGTCTATCTATACAAGGGTTGTAAAAGACCACCAGGGGGAGGTAAGAAAGTGAAAAAAATATTGATTCACATCAATTATCTTAGGTATGGCATACGAAATAAATATATACGTCCAAAGCTGAAGTACCGTGATTATCCCTTTTCGGAAGATAATGTCAAGAGACTATCGGATTTCCTGGCCTCCAGCGGATCGGACGCAGCGGTAGCCTTTGTTGGATTGAGGCAGATTAAACACAGCTTGGGTTTGGAAGATCCCTATACTTTTATGTCACAGCTTCTCTTAGACAGCTTCGCTACAGTAATTGTTCCAACCTTTACCGGCAACGTACTGGAAACAGGAGTGTTCGATGTATTGCGGACACCAACAGAAAATGGTACTTTTTCGCAACTATTTCTGCAGCAGGCTGATATACGTACCCTCTGCCCTTTTAAAAGCTATGCAGTCAAGGGGTCCAGATGCCAGGAAATTCTGGCCCTTGATACTCTGAATGATTATTCTCCTAATGGATCGTTTGAATACATACATCAACAAGACATAGTTACCATCAACCTGGGTACTATCGACACACGACCGTGTTGCACCCATTATGCGGAATTTAAATCAAAGCTTCCTTACCTGCTTCCCAGAAAAGTGAAAGTTTCCGTTACGGACACTCGGGGAGAGACCAGCACCAATGAATATTTCTATTTAGACAACAATATGAAAATTAAACTCAATCTTGACAAGGTGGAGAGAGACTTGCTTAAAGCGGGAATAGCAAGGAAACTCACTATCAACGATATGGTTGCTAGGATACTTCCTGAACAGAAATATTTCGATTACCTCCTGCACCAGCTTAAGCGGGACCCATACTATTTGGTGTATTGACTCGTGGGTCTGTTAAAAGTTGCACTTTCACACGATGTGGATAGGGTCCAGAAGACCCATCAATACCTGACAAGGTCAGCCCGCTGCATAAAAAATCGAGACATGCAGGGTTTCTGGCACGAGTTGGAAAACTATCCCAAGCGTAAAAAGGTATACTGGAACTTCCCTGACATTATTAAAACGGAAGCCGAACTGGGGGTCAGGTCAACCTTTTTCTTCCTGCAGGAATCATATCCCTTTCATTTGCTTCGGCCTGCAAAGTGGAAACTGGCTCTTGGCCGTTATGATGTCCGTTCCAGGAATGTATCCAGGATAATAAGAGATCTTGATCAGGGCGGTTGGGAAATCGGATTACACGAATCATACAGGTCTTTTAACGATCCTAACTTGCTCAAGCAGGAAAAGGATATCTTAGAACAGGTTCTAGGCAAGCCAGTTGTCGGGATCAGGCAGCATTATCTGAACTTAGCTGATCAAACCTGGCGGTATCAAGAGGAGTCAGGATTTAAATACGATTCCAGCTTAGGTTTCACCGACAGGATTGGTTTCAAGGAAGGTAGGATAAAGCCATTTTTCCCGACAGGATCGCACTTCTGCGTATTCCCTCTGGCTATCATGGATTCTTGTTACGCAGAAGACGGGCGCAGAGAACAGCATCTCGAGCAGATTGTTTCCAAAACTAAAGAAAATGATGCAGTCTTAGTACTTAACTGGCATAGCAACAGTTGGAGTGCTGAAGAGTATCCTGGCTATAAAGAGTACTATATTAATATTGTCCGCCGATTGATTGATGCTGGGGCAGAATTCAAGGTTTTGGGAGAATTCTGGAAAGAACTAGCTCATGGTAAATATGAGAGTAGTGAGTGTTCAACTGATGGCTAAGTACGTAATTGTCACAGCAGATAAAGTGTCTCGTCAAGAATGGCAGTGTTATGTTGACAGGCATGAGAATGGGACTGTATTCCATACGCCATATATGTATGATGTATTCAGCGCCTCGGCAGAATACCAAGCTTATGCTTTTTTTGCACTGGACGTCAACGGTAAGATCTGTGGACTGCTAACAGGTTTTTATCAGACGGTGAAACCTGGTTTGTTCGGTTTTCTTTCCCGTAGGTCGGTGTTACTACAGGCTCCAATTTTTGATGATTCAGAAGCATTAAGGTTGCTTTTGGTGTTTTATCTGAGTCATGCAAAGCGGAAAGCAGTACATAGTGAGGTTCGAAACCACTATTTAGATAATCAATACCGGCAAGTCTGCATATCGCAGGGATTTAAATGGGAAGGTCATTACAACATTGTCAAAATAATTCCAGACGCTTATGAAATGCTTTGGAAAGAAACAGGGCGAAAAAGAAAGGATGGAATCAACAAAGCTAAGAAATTTGGTTTTGAAGTATGCGTTAATACTGATAAATCGGCGATTGATACTTTTTACAATCTACTTAAACACAAATACCTAGAGTTAAAGCTTCCTATTCCAGGGAAGTTGTTTTTTGAGCATTGTTTAAGGCTTGATACTCAATCTTCGTGTATGTTTTTCGAATTGAAGGACGCCAGTGTAGTTCGAGTATCTCTTTTAGCCTTTGTCTACGGTGGTACTCTTCACGCATTCTACATTGGGACTGATCAGGATCAGGAGTTTCTAAGAAAACGGCCAGTGGATTTTTTTTATTACGAAGTGATGCGCTGGTGCGTGACTAACTCTGTGACACATTTCGACTGGATGGGGGCCGGGAAGCCCGGTAAGGAGTATGGTGTCAGAGATTTTAAACTACAATACGGTGGAGATTTGGTGGATTACGGAAGATTCATAAGAGTACATTCATCACTAAAATACTGTATAGCGAAAATTGGCTTTAAGATTTTGCAAAGAATGGGGAAGATACAGTGAACATTCTGATTGATATTGGTCATCCCGCCCACGTCCACAATTTCCGCAACCTATATCACGAGTTGTCAGGCCGGCATCAGATCACGGTTACCTGCAAGTCAGTGCCAATTATCACCAACTTGCTTGAGGCTCACAGTATACCATACTTGGAACTGGGAGCCAAAGGATCCAGCCTGGCTGACAAGGTGTTGAGGCAGGTGGCCTTTACCCGACAGATAAGTAAGATTATCAAGGATAGAAAGATAGACTTAGCCATGGGTCTGTCTTTCTCTGTGGTCTACGCCTCCAAGATAACCAAAGCCGACTCACTGCTTTTTGACGATGACGACCAGGCTCCGCAACCTCTCACTGCCAGATTTGCCTCGCCTTACGCGGATCTTATTCTTTCCCCGGACGTGCTTAAATATGAAAACTTGAAAAATGCTATCTATTACCCTGGCTATCATGAGCTGGCTTATCTTCATCCTAAGAGATTCAAACCGGATCAGACAATTCTGAGCAAGTATGGGTTGACTGAGAGAGACAAGTACTTCATCTTACGCTTCAGCGCTCTTAAAGCCCATCACGATGTTGGAGCGGTGGGTTTCAGCCTGGAACAGAAGCAGGCTTTGATAGGGTTGTTGTCTTCTTACGGGAAGGTTTTCATAACCATGGAGGCCCAGTTGGACAAGCAATTTGAGCAATACCGGATGCCAATTGAACCTCAAGACATGCATAGTTTTCTACATTACTCTCAGATGCTGGTTTGTGATGGGCAGACCATGTGTACTGAGGCCGCGATGCTGGGAGTACCTTCCTTCCGGTGTAATTCTTTTGCTGGCAGAGTATCGGTGCTGGAAGAAGAGGAAAAAAAGTATGGTTTAACCTATGCCTTTTTGCCCCGGAACTTCGACTGGATGTTACACAGGATCAAGGAACTTCTTATGGTTGAGAATATCAAGGGAGTTTGGGGTGAGAAACGGAAATTGTTATTGCATGATAAAATAGATGTAACGGAGTTTTGGGCTTGGTTCTTGGACAATTACCCGGAATCAAAAAAAATTATGAGAGATGGTGCTTTTGACTTCAACAGGTTTAAATAGTATCCGGGTATATTGACTCGTTGGGTAAAAGTTGCAAAAGTATAACATGAAATGAAGGATCTATGATACCTACTCACCCACTTACAGATTCTGCCTATCGACAGAGAGCAGAACAGATCGAGGCTTTGATAAAGGCAAATATATCTTCTTACTTATGGGACGAAGAACCCGTTTTCTGTTTCACTTCAGATGTCGATTGGGCGTCTGAGGCGGTGTTAGAAGAATATCTCGCTGTTGTAAGTGATCTTGATGTTCATCCAACCCTGTTTGTTACTCACAGATCTGACGAGGTTGAAAAGTATTATTTAGCAGGGAAAATTGATAGAGGATTGCACCCCAATTTCATGAATGGTAGTTCTCATGGCAACTCCTTTGATGAGGTTGCAGAGACCTGTGTTCAATTTGCTCCTGAGGCATATGGGTTTCGCAGCCACAGAGCTTTTGATGTGACGGATGTCACTCACCTGATGTTCAATAAATACGGTTTTAAGTATGTTTCGCACCAGATCACTATCATGCAACCGTTTATACGACCTATTCTGCATGAATCTGGGTTGATTAATTATCCTGTGTTCTTCGAAGATGGAACCCATTTGTACAATTGTCTTAACCTGAAGATTAATAAATACAAGCATTTATTTACAACTCCCGGTTTATAGATTATCAGTTTCCATCCAATGAATTTCGTATTCAATACACCCGAGATTACTTTTATGAGACAGATCAAAGACTCAATGTCGCGGGAACAGTACATCAACATTAAGCCTGAGATGATTGCTAAATATAAAAACCGAGCTTTGGGGATCAGGGATACCATTCTTGAGATAGTTGAGTTTGTAAAAGCAAACAATTTACAAGTATTCACAATGAATAAGATTCACAGTATAATGACAGGGGAAACATATGAGGATATTAGAGACAGAGAGATTGTTACTCAAACCGGTTGAAGAGGCAGATCTAGTAAGTCTGTTGGACCTGCAGTGGGATAAAGATGTGGTCCAGCATATGAGGTTTACACCATTGTCGATGGATAATCAGAGTTCTTGGCTAAGAACGCTGGGTAAAGACAGGCTTGCGTTTACTGTATTCCAGAAAACTGAAGGGAAGTTGAAGTTAATCGGTCTTGCAACTCTAAACAATATTGATTCAATCAATCAGCGAGCTTCTTGGGGTATGAAACTGAAATCTTACCTGCTTGGAAAAGGAATTGGATATGAAGCGTCATTGATGATCATTCATTATGCTTTCCATTTTCTTAATTTGATAAAGATCCATGCCGACTACATTGATGATAACAAAGCTAGTGAAGGTTTGGTAAACAAGATTGGCCTCAGAAAGGAAGGGTTACTGGTAAAGCATCTATTCCACAGGGGGAGATTTCATGATCTCAATCTCGTGGGAATATTAAAGGAAGAGTTTTACGCAAAGAATGGTGACAGGTTGGCAAGCCTCGGTTTGATGTGAAAAAAGATACTTTATGTATCTTTTTTTCAAGCCTGCTTTCCATCTGTTTACAAGGTACTTACTACAAAGTGCAGACACGCATGATATTGAAAGGAAGATAAATGTTTGAAAAAAGTTCCATCATTATAACCGGAGGCACAGGCTCTTTCGGTAACGCTGTTCTTAATCGCTTTCTGAACACCGAAGTATATGAAATCCGTATTTTTAGTCGGGACGAGAAGAAGCAAGATGACATGAGGAAGCTGTACAACAACCCCAAAATCAAATTCCATCTCGGAGATGTTCGAGATTACGACAGTATTGCCAATGCTATGGCAGGGGTTGATTTTGTATTTCACGCGGCAGCCTTGAAGCAGGTGCCATCTTGTGAGTTTTTTCCCATTCAGGCTGTAAAGACAAATATACTGGGTGCAGAAAACGTACTTAGGGCTGCAATTGAAGCCAGAGTAAAAAAGGTAATAGTGCTTTCTACAGATAAAGCTGTGTACCCAATCAACGCAATGGGAATGTCCAAGGCTATCATGGAAAAGGTTATGGTAGCCTATTCGCGCCAGCAAAAGGAACATGGAACCGTGCTTTGCGGCACCCGCTACGGAAACGTGATGGCGTCCCGGGGATCGGTGATACCGCTGTTCATCGAGCAGATTAAGGCTGGCAAGCCCATCACAATCACCGACCCGAGTATGACCAGGTACCTGATGTCGTTGGAAGAGGCGGTCGAGCTGGTTGTCTATGCCTATCAAAATGGGATACAGGGTGATATCTTTGTGCAAAAGTCACCAGCTTCAACCATTGGTGACCTAGCCCAGGCTTTGGTGGAACTATTTGACTCCAAGACCGAGATCAGGATAATCGGTACTCGCCATGGGGAGAAGAAGCATGAGACCTTGGTCAATCGTGAGGAAATGGCCAAGGCTGTCGATCTACCTGGTTATTACAGGATACCAGCTGATGTGCGTGACTTGAATTATGGTAAATACTTCGAAAATGGAGAAGCTAAGGTATCAGAGGTGGAAGACTATACTTCTGATAACACCCGACGTCTCAGTGTTCATGAAGTCAAAGAAAAACTGCTTAGCCTTCAATATGTGCGGGATGAGCTTGGAATAAAATGACATCGAAGAGTTATCCGGTTTCATTTCGATGCATTCGGTATTCTCTTTAGTTTATCAAAGGAGTGAAATGATAAAGATAGGAATAACTGGCCAGGCGGGATTTATTGGTACCCACCTTTACAATACCCTTACACTTTATCCTGACCACTTTCAGGTAATCCCCTTCGAAGACAGATTTTTCCAGACTGACAAGGATCTGGACAGTTTTGTGTCCCAGAGCGATGTGATTGTACATCTGGCAGCGATGAACCGCCATGCGGACCCTGAAGTTCTATACAATACAAATATTGAACTGGTTCGTAAACTAATCAACGCAATGGAAAGAACAGCAAAATGTCCCTATGTGATCATGTCTTCATCATTGCAGGAAGAACGTGATAATATCTACGGCCGGTCTAAACGCGAAGGGCGAAAATTGCTCCACCAATGGGCAAACCGGAATAATGCATATTTCACTGGATTGATTATACCCAACGTCTTCGGGCCGTTTGGCATACCGTTCTATAATTCAGTGATTTCAACCTTTTCCCATCAACTGAACAATGATCTGGAACCTAAGATTGAGATCGATGCGGAGTTGAAATTGATATATGTTGCTGATCTGGTCAGCCAAATTATAGACCTAGCTAAAAAACATGGTAATACTCCGCGAACAATAGAGCCTCCGAAGGTGTTACACATTACCAGTACCGCAGCATACAAGGTCTCTGACTTGCTCAAAAAGCTTCAGGGTTTCAAAGCTGAGTACATTGACAAGGGTATTTTTCCCGATTTTAGTAACCGCTTTGAAGTCAATCTGTTCAACACCTTCCGTTCTTACGTTCCGGACACCAATTTTCCGGTAAAATATGTCAAACACTCTGATTCTCGCGGTGATTATGTTGAAGCAGTAAAACACCTCTCCGGGGGGCAAAGTTCTTATTCCACGACCAAGCCAGGTATTACCAGGGGCAATCATTTCCACACTCGAAAAGTGGAGCGGTTTGCTGTGATACAGGGAAAAGCGTCGATCAAGCTACGGAAATACGGAACGGATAGGGTGATCGAGTATATTGTTAATGGCGATGACCCAGGCTATGTTGACATGCCGGTGTGGTATACACATAGCATTACCAACATTGGAAACACTGAGTTATTAACGATGTTTTGGATAAATGAATTCTATGATCCAGCTAATCCTGATACCTATTTTGAGGAAGTTTGAATAGTCAAAAAGATTCACAAACACAGCGAATCAACACAGATAATAATTAATAGATATTATTCAATTAATACTATTTTCAGCTTTCAACGGCGCCAACATATAATTATCCGGGCTTCCTTTCATTACTGATTATTTATAAGTAAGGAGCCGTTCAATCTGTATAATCTGTGAAACTATCAGAGGAATGCAATGATAAAAGTTATAACAGTAGTCGGTACCCGTCCTGAACTCATCCGACTATCAAGAGTGATCCCCCTGTTGGACGTATACACCCGGCATGTGTTGGTGCATACAGGGCAGAACTATGATTATGAGCTTAATGACATTTTCTTCAGAGATTTGGAACTAAGGGCGCCAGACCATTACCTGAAGGTTGATACCTCGTCGCTCGGTAGAGTTTTGGGTGAAACCCTTATTAAGATTGAAGAAGTTTTGGATGACGAAAACCCAGATGCAATGTTGATATTGGGTGACACAAATGCAAGTATAGCAGCCATCATTGCTAAACGCAAACACATACCCATCTATCACATGGAAGCTGGTAACCGCAGCTTTGATGCCAATGTGCCGGAAGAGATCAATCGTAAGATGATTGACCACATTGCTGACTTTAATTTGGTCTATACAGAGAATTCACGCCGTCACCTGTTGGCAGAAGGCTTGCCCCACAGAAGAGTTTACCTTACCGGTTCTCCCATGTATGAGGTTCTTGAACACTATTTACCTAAGATTAGGGAGTCTCAGGTTCTGAGGGACCTAGGACTGAAAACAGGTGAATATCTGCTTGTTTCAGTTCACAGGGAAGAGAATGTAGATTATCCACAGAACCTTATGAGTATAGGGGTTGCACTAAATAGTTTGGCAGCCAGTTTTGGCCTGCCATTGATTGTGAGCACCCATCCCCGTACCAGAAAGAGACTAGAATTGCTCAAGGCTTTTAGATTTGATCCCCTTATCCGCTTTTTAAAACCTTTTGGTTTCATGGACTATAATTGGCTTCAGATGAACGCCCGCTGCGTGATCTCGGATAGTGGCACCATAAGCGAAGAGAGTTCGATATTGAAGTTCCCGGCCGTTACAATTCGCAATTCCATGGAAAGACCGGAGGCAATTGATGCTGGCACTATTATTCTCACTGGGTTTGATCCTGAAACCGTGGAAAATTCTGTTAATCTCGCCGTGAATGAAAAAGCAGAATTCAGCAAGATCTGCCCTGATTATGAGATTCCTAACGTTTCCTTGCGGGTGTTGAAACTAATCCTGGGTACTACTCGCTTACACAAACAATGGAGCGGACTCTATTGATGATTCAGGCAATGCATTTGTCTCTTTATCTTCAAGAAATACAATATTAATGTTGTTAATAATCAAGATATGGTGATGCTTATGCGACGTTTTATATCTGCAGGGTTTATAGAAAGGTTTTTCTACCACTGGCAGTTATTACTGGTTTTCCTGAATTTCATTCCCATGGGTAACGGTATGAACCGTAGTCTTACTGGAAACAAGGTTGGAGTTTTCCGTTTGGATTATCTGATCCATTTTGCCATGATACTGTTTTTCGCTATTATCTGGGGAGTTGGCAAGCACAGAAATGTAAACTGGTTTGCCAAGCATGAAACGCTGAAATACTGCACATTACTTATACTTACCGGGATCGGTCTGGAACTGCTCCAACTGGCACTGCCCTGGAGGACTTTCAATCCTGTTGATATGCTTTTCAATCTGATCGGTGCAGCCTCAGCTGTGGCTATTATTATAGTCAGCCAGCTAATCGCGAATCTCAAGCGAGTAAAAAGGTAAAATCTGTTTATTGTAGCTTAAGAATGCTTCCAGGAAGTTATAGTACAAAGAGATGCAAGACTACACTCTTAAAGCATATACCAGTTTGCTTGATGCCCTGAAAGAATCGAATTGCATTTTTCAGCCTTTCTCCTCTTACCTGATTGAACAGGCTGCTAAGGTAATCATCCTTCGCCATGACGTGGACAAAATGCCGCAAAATGCTTTGGATTTTGCGCGTCTGGAGCAAGAAATGGGGATATCTGCTTCCTATTATTTCAGGATCGTTCCGCAGTCTTTCAATCCCAAAATCATTAAGGAGATTGCCTCTTTGGGGCATGAGATAGGTTACCACTATGAGGATATGGATCTTTGCTCCGGAGATGTGGACAAGGCCTACACTTCTTTTCAAAAAAACCTGGCCAAGCTGCGCAAAATAGTACCCATCCAGACCATCTGCATGCATGGCAGCCCCTTGTCTAAATACGACAACCGGGATATTTGGAAAAAATATGATTACCGGGAGCTTGGCATCGTCGGCGAACCATATTTTGACATTGATTACAGCAAGGTATTCTACCTCACCGATACTGGACGCAAGTGGAACAGCGCGGATACCAGCATAAGAGATAAAGTCGCTTCGTCTTTCCATATCGAGATCAGAGATACCCAACATCTTATCCAGCTTATCCGTGAGGAAAAGCTTCCTGATCAGATCATGATCAACACCCACCCCCAAAGGTGGAATGATAATCTGCTGCTCTGGACAAGGGAACTGCTTTGGCAGACATTAAAAAACCAAGTGAAAAAGATTGTGGTGAAGTTGAGACGTGATGTACATGAAGGGTAAGTGGAATGGCGGACTGGTATCTTGGTGTGGGTTATAAGCATGGTTGCTGATAGGACTGTATCCATTTTTTCATACGTAGAATACTTTACAGAGTGCATCAAGAGACTGCGGATAATGTTGGTAAAGCTGATCACCAGACTCGAAAGCAAATGATCACTCCAACACGCCATCACTTCACCACGTCACCACTAATCTTTTGGAAGGAATAAATCAATGAAATATCTCGTCACCGGCGGTGCCGGTTTTATCGGCTCAAATATCGTAAAAGAGTTACTCAGACAAGGCCAGGAAGTGCGTGTCCTGGACAACTTTGCCACTGGCAAGCGCGAAAACATCCTCCCTTTACTAAAGAATTCCACGCTCACACTGATTGAGGGGGATCTGCGTTCCTTCCATATTGCGCGCGCCGCGGTGAAAGGTGTGGACTACATCCTGCATCAGGGCGCTCTGCCCTCGGTGCCACGTTCCATTAACGATCCCATCACCTCAAACGATGTGAATGTGCTGGGAACCCTGAATATTTTGGAAGCTGCCAAGGAGTTTGGCGTCAAACGCGTTGTGTGCGCCTCATCGTCCTCCATCTATGGCAATAGCGAAACACTCCCCAAAGTGGAGACAATGCCGGTGAATCCGATGTCGCCCTACGCTCTCACCAAATACGCTCAGGAACGCTACTGCCAGATTTTTCACCAGCTTTATGGCCTGGAAACCGTGTCCCTGCGCTATTTCAATGTGTTCGGCCCCAACCAGGATCCCACCTCCCAATACAGCGCGGTAATCCCCAAGTTCATCAGGCTAATCCAGCAGGAGCGAGAACCGATCATCTATGGAGATGGTTTACAGAGCCGCGATTTCACCTTTGTTGAAAACAATGTTTGGGCCAACATCCAGGCTTGCACGGCGGAAAAAGCCGCGGGTGAGGTGATCAACATAGCCTGTGGAGAGCGTTACACTTTGCTCGATCTGGTGAGGATGATCAACGAGATCATGGGCAAAAACGTGGAGCCGCGTTTTGAACCCGAACGCCCCGGCGACGTGAAACACTCCCTGGCGGGCATAGAGAAAGCAAAGCAGATGTTGGAGTATGAGGTCAGGGTAGATTTTCGGGCTGGGCTCCAGCAAACAATCGAATTCTTTCAATAGAACGCGGATAACAGGATCGACTGGATTATCAGGATTTTCAGAAATGGAAGAAGAAGGACTTATTCACAGCGCTTTAACCGAGAGAATTATCAACTGCTATTACACTGTGTACAATAAATTACGTTACGGATTCATGGAAAAGATATATGAAAATGCCATGTTGATCGAGTTGAAAAATGAGGGACTCAAAACTGAATCTCAAAAAAGAATTGAGGTGTTTTATGAGGGATCTGTTGTTGGAGAATACTTTGCGGACATTGTTGTGGAAAACCTTGTCATCCTTGAACTGAAGGCTGCAGAACGCATCTGTCCTGAGCATTCATATCAACTGCTGAATTACTTGAGGGCTACTGATATCGAAGTCGGGCTACTCCTGAATTTTGGTAGAAAGCCTGAATTTGTCAGAAAAACATTTATAAACACCCACAAATAATATCCTTATGATCCTGTCGATCCGCGTCATCCGCGTTCTATTTATACTATGAAACACAAGATTTCCACCTACATCCTGCTCCTGCTGAACATCATCATCGTGGTGTTTGCCTTTCTCTTGGTAGCCAAGTTCCGTGACGGCACACGCCGCATCCTGGCTGATTTTATCTGGTGGCGTTCTCTGTTTGCTTTCCTGGCGATCTGGATCCTGGCCAGCATCATGGGCGGAAAATACCTGTTGCAGAAAGTGAGCAATGGCACGAGTCTGGCAAAACAGATCCTGCAGTGCGATCTATTTGCCGCGGCCATAGTTTTTGGCCTGATGTTTGTTTTCCATCAGTTCAACTACTCCCGCGCCATCGTGATCGGCACAATGCTGGGTTCCTTTTTGCTGGAGGTGTTCCTCTTCGTAGGGCTCTACTACGCCTTGCGTTTCAGGGATGAAAACAGGGCGTTTGCGGAAACCTCTCTGGTTACCCGATCAGAAGTTTTGGAAGAATCACAAAATCCAAAACATCTTTTGCAGCAACCAGGAACCATCCCCATCATCAGCCACGCCACCTATTCACCGCCCTATCCGGAGTGTAAACCAGAAGAAAGTATCAAAGTCAGCCTTAGCCAGAAATATATGGCGGGAAACACCGAGCTTTTTTCCTTTGTCAACGACTATCTGGATCTGACCCGCTTCTGCCAGGCTCAGACCCTGGTGCTCAATTCTGAAACCTATTTCAACATCGAAAACGAAGAACCCCAGTCCCGACAGCTCTTCATAAACTTCCACAAGATAAACGACTTTCGCCGGATTAATCGTTATCTGATCAAGGTCAACGAATTGCTGCTGCCCGGCGGAGTCTTCATTTGCCACGGCCAGACTATCACCCAGCGCAAACGGAAGATTTATGCCAGGCTGACTCCTGTCTTCGGTGTCTTTGCCTATTTCCTGGATTTTCTTTTCCGCCGCGTGATGCCTAAACTGCCAGTCCTGCAAGGTTGGTATTTCGCTCTCACCAAAGGCAGGAACCGCGCCCTGGCGGAGACCGAGATGCTGGGCCGCTTCTATTTTTGCGGTTTCGACCTCATCTGCAAGCGGGAGATCGGCTCCACCATGCGTTTCATTCTCAAAAAAGCCAGGCCGCCCCGCACCGACCCCAACCCCACCTATGGCCCCCTCATCCGTCTCAAACGCTTGGGAAAAGATGGCAAGATAATCTACATCAAGAAGTTCCGTACAATGCACCCTTACAGCGAATACCTGCAGGATTACGTGTATCAGACCAACTCGCTACAGGAAGGGGGCAAGTTCCGCGATGATTTTCGCGTTACCTCCTGGGGCAGAATCCTGCGCACCCTGTGGATAGACGAACTGCCTCAGATGATCAACTTCTTTCGGGGCGAACTGGGGCTGGTGGGAGTCCGGGCTCTCAGCGAACACTATTTCTCGCTTTACCCGCCGGATATGCAAGAGCTGCGCCTCAAATTCCGTCCCGGCCTGTTGCCGCCCTTCTATGCCGATCTGCCAGGCAGCTTTAAGGAGATCGTGGAGTCCGAACGCCGTTATCTGCAAAAGAAGGCAGTCAAACCCTTTGCCACCGACTGGAGCTATTTCTGTAAAGGAGTTTGGAACATCCTCTTCAGGCGGGCAAGAAGTAAATAAGTACATATATGAGGATTTAGTGAACCACAAACTCATTGTTGTTTTCATGTTACTGTTGGTGTCTGCGGCTTTTGCCCAGACCAATCCTGTACCTCAGGCTCTACCATACTGGGAAGATTTTGCCGATCTGCCTTGGTCTGGCACCACTTATCCAGACGGCTTCGGAGGCTGGTTTCTGGGCTATCCTGTTACAGGTCAGTTTTATACCTCTCCCGCAACTGCGGACAAAAATCTTTATGCCAACAGAAACGCATCGATCTCAGCTGCAGGCGTTGCCAATTACAATGGTAAAATTGGTTTCTTGAACTCCAATATCAACGATCTCAGCCTGGTGTTCGCCGTCAATACCCAAGGTTTTCAGAATATCACCCTCAGCTATCAATTCATGACCATCCGCAATCCCTATAACTCTCCCTACCATACCCGTATCAATGAAGCGATCATGCAGTACAGGGTGGGTGAGAGCGGTGTTTTTACCAACCTGTATGGAACGGAATACAGTAACAACACAGATCGATATGAGAATACAGGCTATCCCCATCCACAGAATCCTGTAGCTTATTCGCTACAGCTTCCCCCTGAATGTAACGATCAGCCCGTTGTTCAGTTGCGGACAGCTTCACGCAGGGTCAGCGGCGGCGGTTACGACCCCAGTTTTGCCATCGACAATATATCCGTGACTGGGGAAGAGTTGCAGCCCACGCCGGTGGAGCTCAGCTCCTTCACTGTGGGAACCAATGCGCAGAATAAGGTGTTGCTCAGTTGGGTCACCCGTTCCGAGACCGGTCTTCGTGGCTTCTATATTCTACGGGCTCAGGAGCCGGTGCTGGATGAAGCCTGCCTGATCAGCCCCCTCATCACCGCCGCCAACAGTTCCGATGGCCAGAGTTACTCTTTCACCGATGAGGAGCTGTTCCAATCCGGCTGCTACAGCTATTGGCTGCAAAGCGCTGACCTGGACGGTGCCAGCAGCTTTCACGGCCCTGTCCACATCGAATACTCAGCGGAGGGAAGCCCCTCCTCTCCCCAGATTCCGGATCAGACAGCCCTGCTCAACATTTACCCCAATCCCTTCAATCCCAGCGCTTTCATCACCTACTCCCTGCAAGAGGCGGGTGAGGTGAGCTTTTCCATCTACAACCTGCGGGGGCAGTTGCTGCGCAGGATCGAACCCGGCAGCGAACCCGCGGGCACGCATCAGATAGTCTGGGATGGCAAAGACCAGCTTGGCCAAAGTTGCTCCAGCGGCATCTACAGAATCCTTATGGACACGGCGAATGGTAGCTATACCCGCAGGATGGTGCTGGCCAAATGAGCTTCCGCTTTTTCTTTTCCAAATATAAGTCCTCTTCATCACTTAGGATCAAGAAGTCAGCAAGCACCAAATGTTAAGAAAAAATCACTTGCCAGATATGACGGAGTTTCTATGCTGGTATATATGAAAGATAGAATCTTTAAAAACATATAAATGGACTCGTAATTCAGGGAGGAATTATGAAAAAGACTTTGCTTGTTTTGTCCCTTCTATTCACACTGGGACTTGCTTTCGCGCAAACATCATTTACTGCTACATACACGTTTGGAGCTGACGGTAATGTCCAAAGCTTTGTCTATAATGGCACTAGCTATCCTGGATTTACAATGAACAACATTGACAAGGTAGGAGTTACTACTTCATCAAGTTCAAACAATTTCCGAGCAACAGGATGGCCTGCTGTCAATTCACCTGATACAGGAAAGTACATAGGCTTCACCATCACTGCTGCCTCAGGTTATCAGTTTACTGTTAACACAATAGAATTTGGCATTGGCAGAAGTGGCACTGGTACTCGTGATACTGAGTGGAGGGGCAGTGCGGATTCTTATGCCGCCCTGATCAACAATTACACTACATTGAACACAGGATTGACTAATAACAGCGGGGTGCTGAACAATCCAGACGCAAACTCAAGCTGGACGGGCAACGTTCTCACACTTGGATCGGATTATACTGATGTAACAACCTCATGTGGCTTTAGAATATATTTTTATTCCGCCGAAGCTGCTGGTGGTACTGCTGGTTTACAGGGCCCTTTAACTATTACTGGAACCTATCGAACAACAGGAGCAACTCCTTCAATTTCAGTTGATCCTGCAACTCTTACCGGATTCTCGTATATATACAATTCCGGACCATCAACGGCTCAGAGTTTTGCTTTGACGGGATCCAACCTGACGGCTGATCTGGCTGTAGCAGCTTCAACCAATTATCTGATTTCCAACTCAGAAAACGGGACCTACGGCACATCTCTTACATATCCACCCTCAAACGGCAGTGTTTCTGCCACAGTATGGGTGAGATTAAAATCAGGACTTGACATTGGTACCTACGACAATGAGAATATTGTCTGTTCATCAACTGGAGCGACTTCCCAAAACGTCAATTGCAACGGTTCAGTGACTTCACCTCCACCTCCAGCCCCTTCCACTGCAACGGACGCAACCAATGTTGCCAATACCAGCTTTACTGCCAACTGGACTGCTGTCACTGGTGCCACCGGTTATTACCTTGATGTTTATACCAAAACACCAGGGGTTAACGCCACCGACCTGTTCTTTAGCGAATACATTGAAGGCGGCAGTAATAACAAGGCGATTGAGATCTACAATGGCACCGGCGCTCCAGTGGATTTGTCTGCTTACAAGGTCTTATTGTATTCAAATGGAGCAGCAACGCCTATCAATCCTCTGTCTTTCCCGGCTGGAACGATGCTGGCTCACAACGATGTGTATGTCATAGCTAACTCACAAGCCAATGCTGAGATACTGGCTGAGGCTGATGTTACCAGTACGGTCACTTACTTCAACGGTGACGACGCTATTGCCTTGGTTAAAACAGTTGGCGATGTGGATGAGTATGTCGATATCTTTGGTGTGATTGGCAACGATCCTGATGGTTCTGCTACTACAACTGGTAGTTGGACTGCTGATGGG
>Ga0116185_1000417_pt1 | contig 51335 bp, 26 predicted proteins | sample AD_JPNNA7_MetaG_FD_89754 | JGI IMG/M metagenome (GOLD analysis project Ga0116185, IMG submission 89754) | Active sludge microbial communities of municipal wastewater-treating anaerobic digesters from Japan - AD_JPNNA7_MetaG | ecosystem: Engineered > Bioreactor > Anaerobic > Digestate | place...
CGGCTTTAACCCGACGCTCAGAATTAACCTGAGGATATTGCTTATTCGGTTGATTGGATGAGGCCGGTTTGAAATCATCAATAACTGTTGACTGAGCCAGACAGGCTCCTATTGTTGTCATTAATACTGACAGCAAAATCAATTGCCTGTATTTCATTAGCTGAAGGTATAAACAATTTAATCAGAATTTCCCTCAGGGGCAGAAAGCAATGATTGTCCTTCTCCCCTGAGAGTAAACCCTGATTTATGTGTATTATTTAATATTATTTAAAAAGAAGCTGGGCCATTTCATAAAGGCTGCGGCGCCATGTCTGGAACTCATGCCTTGTACCCTCCGAAACATAAGAAACAGCATTAAAACCTGCTGCTTTAAGATTAGTAGCTGCATTTCTAACCCCGTCAGGATTTTCAAAACTACCGGCGCTCATAAAAATGAGTTTTACACTCGATTTGTTTTTTATCTCATCGGGGTTGTAGGTTCCTCCGCTTAAAAGTCCAAAATGTGAAAATACTTCAGGACGAGCCAGAGTAATTTGGTGCGTTTCCATTCCTCCCATTGAAAGACCAGCCATTGCGCGGTTAGCCTGATTGGCAATTGTCCGGAAATTGGCGTCTACATAAGGGATCAGTTCATCAACGAGAACTTTCTCGAAGCCGTTGTTCATCATCCCAGCCATTCCGCCGGCAGGGCGGGCACCAGGGGCAGCACCAGGAGCACCGGCAGCAGGAGCACCCGCAGCGGGAGCACCCGGAGCACCGGCAGGGCGGGCACCAGGAGCAGCACCAGGAGCACCGGCAGCAGGAGCACCCGCAGCGGGAGCACCCGGAGCACCGGCAGGGCGGGCACCAGGAGCAGCACCAGGAGCACCGGCAGGACTTGCACCAGGTCTGAAACCTTCATTTGTCATTCCATAGGTCATTACAATGATGAATGGTTTTATCTTGCCTGCTGCAATAAGGTTATCCATTATAAGATTTGCATGTCCCTGATTACTCCATGCAGTTTCATCTTCTCCCCAGCCGTGCTGCAGATAGAGTACCGGGTACCTGACATTTACATCCTTTGTGTAACTGGGTGGAGTATAAACAAATGCCCTGCGTACAGTGTTTGTACTTGGCGACCAGAAAAGGATCTGTTCCACTTTACCGTGGGGAACGTTTTTCAGTGCATAAATATCCTGATCATGTGCAGGTATTTCAATACCGCTTTCCCAACGGGTCGAACCATAATAATTATTTGTACCTGGATCATTAAATACTCCCCCGTCTATTGTCAGGTGGTAATAATGAAATCCTTCTTCAAGGGGCCCGGCTGTAGTGCCCATCCATGAACCATCCTCAGTTTTGGCAAGAGGAGTCCCTCCCCTGGTCCCCCCTAATCCCAGACTCACAACGACACTCTGAGCCTGAGGAGCTACAATCTTGAACCGTGCATACCCCTGGGAATTGACCTGGGGATACTCCTGCCCAGGTTGATTCTTTGTCGAGGGTTTGAAGTCTTCAATAATTGGCGGTTGAGTTGTCTGTGCCAAGCAGAGAAAACCTGATAAAGCGAATAGTAATACTGAACTGAATAATGATCTTTTCATAATGTTTATTATTAATTATTTGAATAAAAGCTGTGCATATTCTTTAAGGCTTCTTCTCCACGACTGGAACTCATGAGCTGTGAGTGGTGAAACATAGGAAACACCTTTTATGCCTGCCTGGTTAAGGGCATCAGCTGCGTTCTTGACACTTTCAGAACCTCTTTCCCTGCTTCCATAGCTCATAAACACCAGTTTAACCTTAGATTTATCTGTTATTTCTGCAGGGGCAATAGTGCCACCGCTGAAGAGACCTATATATCCAAATGTATCAAGGTGAGCCAGAGTTACTGCCTTGGTACACATAGCTCCCATTGACAGACCTGACATTGCACGATTTGCCTGATCGGAAAGAGTACGGAAGTTTTTATCAATATAGGGGATCATGTCCTTGATCATTAACTCGGCATATGTGTCGAAAGAAAAACCCATTCGTGGACGTGCTGCCTGTCCGCCCGGGGCACCCTGACCCGGAGCTCCCGGCCCTGGTTGTGCACCAGGTGCGCCCTGACCAGGCTGTCCGCCCGGGGCACCCTGACCCGGAGCCGGGGCTCCCGGTGCACGCATTTGCGGTATGGGTTCACCCGGTTTTCTAGCAGCGCTGGTCTCCATTACTACAATAAATGGTTTAGCTTTCCCTTCGGCAATCAGGTTGTCAAGTATCAGATTTGTCCTTCCCATTTCGATCCACACCCTCTGATCCTCGCCACCACCATGCTGCAGATACAGCACAGGATAACGTGCTGAGGTATTCTTTTCGTAATCCGGAGGTGTGTAAACATAAATATGACGCCAGGATTCAGTAACAGTTGAATAATAATTCTCGATTTGCACATTCCCGTGGGGTACATCTTTCAGATCGTAAAAACCACCATTCGGATCAGGGATCTCAAAACCATTGCACATATGGCTGTAACCAATGAATCCGTCAGTAGCCGGATCCAGAACGACAGCCCCATCGACTATCATCCAGTAGTTGTGGTAACCCAGATCCTGGGGTTCACTTGTGTAGGTCCATACACCGTCGGAACCTTTGACCATATCATTCGCAACATTATTTATTGAAACCTGCACTTTCTCAGCATAAGGAGCTGTAAACCTGAATGTAACCCGGTTATCTGCTTCTATGCGCGGAAAAGGAACTCCATAGACATTGTAAGGATTAATATGCTGTGTGCCGGCAAGCTTTGAGCTTACCAAAGGCTGGCCTGTCTGGGCCAGGCTGATACTGCTGGCTGATATTAATATCAATAAAATCAGCGAAAGTGTTTTTTTCATTTTAATTAGTATTTGTTGATTAAATAATTATATCAGATTATTAGTTTGTTCTGGATATTTCAATCCCTGAAAAGAAGAAGTGAGAACTCGCGGAGGCTGCGTCTCCATGACTGCCACTCATGAGCGGTAAGTGGAGATACATACGATACACTTTTAATACCGGCTTTGTTTAATTCATCAGCAGCAGCTTTCAGACCATCGGCTCCGTTTTCACGGCTTCCGAAACTCATGAAAACCAATTTGAAATTCGAGTTTTCGGGGATGTCAGCAGGCGCAATGCTCCCGCCGCTGAAAATACCTATATATGAGAATTTATCCGGATGAGCAAGGGTGATCTGCCTTGTCACTCCGCTACCCATTGATAACCCGGCCATAGCCCGGTACTGCTGATCGGAAAGCGTACGGAAATTACTGTCTACCCATGGTATCAGTTCGTTGATCATAACCTCTTCATAAGTGTTAAATGAAAAACGAAGACGCGGCGGTGCAGCTTGTCCCGGTTGTGCTGCCGGTGGTGCTGCTGCAGGAACGGGTTGTGCCCCCGGGGTTCTTGTTCTGGCAACTCCCGGTGCTCCCTGACGCATTGCAGGGGGAGCTTCTCCAGGTTTGTAAGCTGCACTGGTTTCCATAACAACAATAAAAGGTTTAACTCTTCCTTCTGCTATCAGATTGTCAAGTATCAGGTTTGTCCGACCCATTTCAATCCATACCCTCTGATCTTCTCCTCCTCCATGCTGAAGATAAAGTACCGGATATTTTGCTGTTGTGTTCGTTTCATAATCCGGAGGTGTGTAAATATAAACATGCCGCCAGCCATTTGTAATGTTTGAAAAATAATTTTTGATCAACACATTGCCGTGAGGTACATCTTTAAGTTCATAAAAACCTCCGTCAGGATCAGGGATCTCAAAACCATTGCACATATGACTATAACCTATGAATGCGTCGGTAGCCGGATCCAGCATAATAGCGCTGTCAACTATCATCCAGTAGTTATGATAACCTGCGTCCTGCGGTTCACTGGTATAGGTCCATACACCGCTGCTGTCTTTTACCATATCATAAGGAACGTTATAGATAGAAACCTGAACTTTCTTCGCGTTGGGCGCGTTAAAGCGAAAGGTTACCCTGGAATCTGCTTCGATACGCGGGAACTGTGCCCCTGAGAGATTGTAGGGTGAAGGATGCGCTTCAAAAGTAAATGGAGCCGCATCTTTTTTTGGCCCTTTGCAGGCCTGAACCAGACAGATACCAGCAACTATCGTAACTGTCAGTAAAATAATTCTTAGTGTTTTTCTCATTTTAAAACCTCCTGTTAATTTTAGTTTTGATACTTTGTATATTTGACTTTTTTAATCTTTAAACAGAAGAGGAGCTGTTTCATTGAGGAACTTCTTACAATTCATCCATGTATGCCCCCCGGTGGTAAAGAATGTCTGATATTTGATTTTTTTCTCATCAAGGACTTTAATATATTGCTGTAAAGTTCCATAGGTAGGGTCTTCTTTTCCGCAAGCAAAATAGAGAAGCTTTAAGCGCTTGTTTGTCAGTGCCGGATCGGCAAAAGGAACAGCATTGTTCCTTTCAAATTCTGCCTGCACCATCCCCGGCGCATAACCGCATACATATGCGAAAAGATCAGGATTGCCGAGTCCGATATATAATGAAGTGCCTCCGCCGCCTGAGAAACCTGCAATTGCTTTATTTTCCGGTCCCGGTTTAACCCTGTAGTTCTTTTCCACAAAAGGGACTATATAATTTTTAAAATCTTTCTGGAACTCCTGGAGATTTTCCCAGGTTCTTAAAGAGCCGGATTCTTTAGTTATCACAGGGAATGCCCTTCCATAAGGCATGACGATTATCATCGGTTTGGCTTTGCCCTGAGCAATCAGATTGTCAAGTATAATGTTAGCCCTGCCAACCTTGGTCCATGTCTCTTCAGTGTCTGATGAGCCATGCAGCAGGAAGAACACGGGGTATTTCTCGTTTACAGACTCTTCATATCCCGGAGGAGTATAGATTACCAAGGGCCTTGTCCCGAGCTCATTTGAATAATAATACCTGTACGACACTGTTCCATGAGGGATATTCTGGATGCTATATGCCTTTGGCGTTGCATCGGGAATTTCAATAACACTGTTCTGGAAGCCCTCGTTGGGAAAGATCCAGGTGTTTTTCGGATCAGCTACCTGTATGCCGTCCACAACAAAGCAATAAGGATAAATATCCGGTTCAACGGGGCCCAGGGTAATGCTCCATATTCCGTTCGCATCCTTTGTCATAGCTTGTTGTCCGTTTATAAACTGCGTACTTAACTTTACATCTTTGGTATTTGGCGCACGGAAACGGAAAGTAACAGTCCTGTCTTTCTTCACTTCAGGTGAAATGAAATTCTGCATGCCCGGCTGACCGCTCATCACGGATGAAGCAATAAAGAAAAATATTAGTGTATAAATCACACTTTTATTTATATTTCTCATAGTCAACAATTTAAAGTTATAATAACCAGCCTTTAGATTCAGGGGGATTAATTACCTGAAAAGATACTGCTTTTTAGTCAAATCTATGGAATTTACTTTAATTAAAATAATACTAAAAATGAATTTTCATGTATCATCCTGATTTACTAATTTCTGAAATCATGTTACTATTTGTTTTAACAAATTAAAGGGGAGAAGTTTAGGATCGCTTCTCCCCTTAACCCACCACCTAAAATTACCTGCTTATATTAACATTTACCTGAAATTAACTGTGAGATTAATCCAGCAGGTTTGGATTAACATCGGTTTCTACGTTTGGAAGAGGCAGGAAGTATTTAATCGGGCCTTTGGGCTGAAGCTCATCAGGATCTTTCTTGTCAACAGTCTCCTGTACAAGCTGAAGACGTACAAGATCGAACCAGCGGCAAAATTCTCCTGCAAATTCCCATCCTTTTTCCGTGATGATCTCTTTCTGTGTCAGCGATGTTGCATCAACAGCGGGATTCGGAGTATTCAGCGGAAGACCGGCCCCGCGGCGTTTGATTTTGTTGAAAGCCTCAAGTGCGTCAGGATCAGAAGGATTTCCGGTTGCCATGATCTTAGCTTCAGCAAAATTCAGATAAGTTTCAGCCATTCTTTCAAGAGGCATAGATATTGCATTCACAAATGTTAATTTATTCCCCTGTAATTTTTTATAGTATGGACGTTTGGTCTGATATTGAGTAAACGGGATCCATACACCATTTTTATCGTAGCCAACCTCGAAAGTGACATCTTTTCTGTAACCTGCCGGAAAGTCATAGAAGAATCTTAATTCACACATATAATCATCCCATCCTCCGCGGTCTCCAGGAATTGCTGCAATTCCGGCCCAGGCATTGGCGCTTCCTCCGGACATCTGCCCCTGGAAATTAAGTGCAAAAACTTCTTCCTTGTTTCCATCATTATTAACTGTAGCACTAACCCATAGTGATGCGAAATCGTCCATAAGACCAAGTCCATAAGTAGCCTGATTATCTATAACTTCCTTTGCTTTAGCAGCTGCCAGAGCATATTTTGTAGCATCATTAACCGGATAACCGGTCATCTGAAGATATACTTCAGCCAGAACAGCTTTGACAGTCCCCAGGCATATCCTTCCGGGCGCTGGTTTTTTATTTGCAACAAGTGTTTCTGCTTTTTGCAGGTCTGTAATTATCTGTGCATAAATATCTGTTATTGAAGAGGAACTAATGCTGAGTAATGCCTCATCAAAAATGTGTGAATTTAATACCAAAGGAGCTTTGCCCCACAGCCTGACAATCCAGAAGTAATTATAAGCTCTCAGAAAGAGGGCCTCTCCTTCAATCTGGTTTAGTGTGGCCTGTACTCCGGTTGCATTAGGAATTGCGGCTATTATATTATTGCACTGCTGAATTGATTTATATGCTCCTTTCCAGACAAACGGAAGTCGCTGATTTGTATTGTTGACAACAAACTGGTCGAATTCCCTGAAGTCAGCCTTATTACTTGCTTTATGAGTTGTAAGGTCGTCACTTCCCATAAGGATCGCAGCAGTGGAAGCATTTCCCAGACCCTGGGCCCATACCTGAGCCATCGGTTTATAGGCTCCTGCCAATGCTGCAGTAAGACCGGTCACATCAGAAAGCGCACCACTGTCTGATGTAATGAGTCTCGAAAGATCTTCTTCATAGAAGTCACTGCATGAAGTTCCTATGAAAATAAGTATAAGTAAAAACAATATCTTTTTCATATATAAATAATTTTGATTTTTAAGATAATACAGAGTTCATAGTATTTGCTTAGAATTAAAAGTTCAGAGTAACTCCAAAGGTCCATGTTTTAGCACCCGGATATGAACCGCCGTCACCTCCGCGCTGATCACCAGAACCCAGATTTGAATATGTTTCAGGGTCTATCCATTTATATTTTGTGAAAGTTAACAGATTTTGTGCACTTATCATGGCCGTAAGATCTCCCCACTTCAATATATTTCTTGGCAAAGCATACTGCAAACTTAAGTTTTTAAGCCTTAGGTAATTCCCACTTTCTATATATTCCGATGACTGTATCCTCGGAACATTCGTTTTACTGAAAGCTGCCACCCTGGAGGTGGGATTGTCCGGAGACCACCTGTTTAATATATCCCTGTGAGTAAATTCACGTGCATTAGCTGCCGCTATCATTATCTGGGCATAGGCAAAATTCCATTTACCATAATCCAACATTGATTGGAAAAATGCATTAAGGGTGAAATTCTTATACCTGAGGGTGCTGTTCAGTCCGAGAACTTTCTTTGGCATCCCCGATCCGATGATCTGGAAATCACTTCCTGTAATAGCATAATCGCCGTTAACATCTTCATACCTGTAATCTCCCGGCTGATTTCCATATTTTGCTGCCAGCTCAGCATCTGCCACCTGCCAGATTCCAAGAGATTTAAATCCATAATAGCTCGAAATGCAATATCCTGGTTTAAGAATCATTTCGGGATTTGTCAGCATACCTGCTCCTGCTCCACCGGAAGTTAAAATGTAAGGATAGTATCCGAGATCGGTTACTTCATTATGCAGGACCGACATGTTGAAATTCATGTTCCATGAAAAATTATTCCTTTCCATTATCCTTGCATTCAAATTAAACTCAAAACCGGAATTCCTTACTGCACCAACGTTTCTGTAAATATTCCCTCCTCCTACATATCCCGGCAGTGGTTCGCTCAGAAGAAGGTCTGTAGTGTTTTTCAGGAAATAATCAGCTTCGAGGGTGAACCTGTCTTTTAAAAGACCAAGATCGAATCCAATATTTGTTTGTGAAGTGGTCTCCCATTTCAGATTCTCATTACCCGGATTACCTATATTAATACCTGATGTCAGAGTTCCATTCTGCCAGGATGTTCCTGCCAGTATTGCTGATGTATTATATGAAGTTACTGTTCCATAAACATTTACAGCCTGGCTCCCTGTCTGACCCCAGCTGGCCCTTAATTTTAAATTACTGATAAGCGGCAAGTCCTGCATAAATGATTCTTCTGAAATACGCCAGCCAAGACCGACTGAAGGGAAGACACTTGTCTGGTTTTTTCCCCGGAACTTTGATGAGCGATCTGTCCGTACAGACAGTGTGATAAGATACCTGTCGTGCAAACTGTAATTTACTCTCCCTATGTACGATCCTATTGTCGATTTCGTAAAATCATTTGATAGAGAATAAGTTTTAGCTAAAGTAATATTGTTATATTTTAAAATAGGAAACAACAGATCTGCAGCTGCAGCCATATAGTAATCATTTCTCTGAAGCTGGAATTCAGCTGCAGCTGTCAGAGCAAATTTATGTATATTATTAATGGTCTTGCTGTAAGTAAGCATATTTGTGTTTTGCAGAAATATTGATTCACTCGAAGAACGAGAGGCTGTCGGATTCTTTGGCATAAGACTTTGGACAAAGGTCTTTGCCTGTGTATTATTATAGTTCATACCGAATCCAAGATCGAGCGTTAATCCGCTCATTATCCTGAATATTATATTCCCAATTGTATTAAATGTATTGGATTCATTAATGTTGTCATTCATTGCAAGTTCAATCGGATTGATCTTTATTGAAGAGATTGGATCCGCAAGTGTAGGTATACCGTTTTCGTCATATGCCGGAGTAGTAGGGGCCCAGGCAGTTGCGCCGGCTACCACTCCGCTTGTAGTGTAATCTCCTGATGTATTATTGGTCTCTCTTCTGGCAAAATTAACTTTCAGTACACATTCGAGTCTCTCAGATATTTTCGCATCAAGATTTGTCCTTAAAGAATATCTCTTAAAATCAGAATTGATAATAATCCCTTTCTGGTCAAGAAAATTACCTGAAACAAAGAAAGTCACGGCATCACTTCCTCCTGAATAATCCATCTGTAATTCCTGCCCCCCGGCTGTCCTGAAGATCTCTTTCTGCCAGTCAGTTCCGCCATTGGCGATATAATAGGAAACCTGCTCATTTGTAAAGGGACGGGCATAACCTAACACATCGGCCCTTTCATTGCATACCTGTGCAAACTCACCTGCATTGAGCAAAGGCCATAGTTTTAACGGATTGCTGACATAATATCTTCCTGTTACTGAAAATCCCGGTTTTCCTATGATCCCTCTCTTGGTTGTTATAAGTACCACACCGTTAGCTCCCCTGCTGCCATATATGGCAGTTGATGAAGCATCCTTAAGGATCTGTATCGTTTCGACATCGGTTGGATTGACATCTTCCATATTCCCACCTACGAATCCGTCGATTACGTACAGTGGTTCATTGCTTCCTGTTATTGAATTGGCTCCCCTTATCCTGATAGAGGTTGTTCCTCCCGGCGCCCCGGAGACATTTATTACATTTACTCCACCGGCTCTTCCCTGAAGGATATCGTCAACACGTGCAACCGGCTGGTTCAGGTATATGTCCTCAGAAACTGTCGCGACAGACCCTGTCAGGTCTGATTTCTTGATAGACCCATATCCGACAACTATTACTTCCTTAAGATTCGATACGGAAGGTTCCATTGATATATTGACAGAAGTCCTTCCTTCTACGGGAATTTTCATTTGTTTATATCCGATAAACGAAAATACAAGAACTGCATCGGGGTTACTTATATTAAGTGAATATCTCCCCCTGTCATTTGATATGGTCCCTAATTTGGTTCCTTCTATATGAATATTTACTCCGGGTAATGGATTGCCATATTCATCCGAAGCAATCCCTGATACTGTTACTACCTTATTAAACTCCAGATAATCAGGAGATAGAATTATCTTATTATTGATTATTGAATATTTAATATTGGTATTTTTAAACAACTCATCAAGCAAATTGCTGATTATCTTATCCTTTGCATTAATCGTAACTTTTTGCGCTGTATTAATCAGCTTCTCATTAAAAAGGAAGAAATATCCTGTTTCCTTTTCAATCCTTTCAAATATACTGATGAGTTCCGTATCTGTATAATTTAAAGAAATTCCAGCTTCCTGCGGATAACACCATAAGGTTGTTATCATTATCAGAAGCATCCCGGTAATTAATTTCTTCACATGTGAATACATATCCTTAATGAATTATGTTCAACCTTATAAATCCAAGATATCCTGTAATATATTAAGTCAGATATATAGAAAAACAGAGGAGTTGAATTTATCATATAGTCTCAGGTCTGATCTGAAGTTCAAAAACCGCATCATTTCCGGATTAACCAGACATTAATATGAAAACAAAATTAAATAAAAACTAAGGTTATTTAATAATCTCGGCAGAAGAACCTGGCAACAATTTGCAAAATAGTAAAATAATGGAAGAAACGAGGGTGTCTCAAAAGCCTGAAAACCACCCCTTGCCCCCTACCTACCCTTTATACACATCTTTTAATTCACTTATATTATAGGCTGGAGATTCCTCATTACGTCCCGCTGGGGCGTGACTTCATTCGGAATGACACTGTGTTTTTATGTGTAGTAGGGGGAATGAGGCGGGGCGTTTTGCCAGAAGGCTGTTTCAAGAAAAAAATTGTATCAAAACGCCCCGCCTCATTCCCCCTTATCCCCAAGGAGACCGTGTCATCCCGAACAAGTTAATCCTGAGGGTTTACGAAGGATTAACGAGTGAGGGATCTCCTCCTTTCGGCAGAGAATAAAAGAAGGATGTGTATAAAGGGTAGTGTCCCCTAAAGGGGGTTCTCTAGAATCCTGAATTTCAATAAGTATTGGATATATTCAGTTTATTGATATATCCTTCAACATCCGGATTATGATTTTTTGTTTCTGAAAGGTGCTGTCGGGCAGCATTTCTCCCGGAATAATTTCATAACTAATCGGAGATGTCATTGCCAGGAACTTAAGAATATCTTCAATTTTATCATCCTGGAAAGTCCCCCTGAAAGAATAACTTTCAAGTTGCTGGTCAACAAGTTCAATATCAACATTATACCATCGGGCGATCCTTCTGGCCACTTCTCCCATGGAGTCTCCTCTGAAAACAAGCTTCCCTTCAGTCCAGGCATTATATTTGGAGGTATCAATTACCGATTTACTGAGGTTCCCGTTGCGGAGTATAAGCCGCTCCGATGGCATTAATCTTATTTTCTCTTCACTGTCTTTATTGAAGAATTCGACTTCGCCCTGTGTGAGGATTATTTCAAGATATTTTTCGTCAGGGTAAGCACTTAAATTGAAAGATGTACCAAGTACTTTGATTGTTGAATTCAAAGCATTAATGATAAAGGGATGCTCTGCATCATATTTTACTTCAAACCAGCCTTCTCCTGAAAGTTCAATCTGCCGGTCATTATTGAATGGGAACGAATAACTTATAGTGGAACCGCTGTTTAACATCCCGGTGGTACCATCGGGAAGGGTGAAAGATATCCTTGATCCCAGGGGTGCGTAAATAGTAGAACTTACTGACTCAGCGACTGCCGGAGCTGCGTTCCTTTTATTTAGGTACAGCAATCCTCCCGCAATTATCAAAGGTATAAGCATTACAGCAGCTGCCTTCATGTAAAATCTCATGATCTTCCTTACAGTTTTCTGTCTTTCGCCAAATTCATTATTCTTTATTATCTTATATATATTTCCAAGCATGTTGCCGTCCAATTTTCGATGATCCGGAACTTCTTCCATGATTTTATTAAAATCCTTTTCCAATGAACTGCGCAGAAAAGAGTTTGTCTCGCCGTTCAGAAATAACGATTCCATTTCAGATCTCTCCTTTTCATCTGAAATGCCTCTGATGAATTTTTCAATTTTTGTTTTTGTCTCTTTCTCCAAAATATCTGTTTTAAAAATCAAAAATATGCTTTCCGGGTATTAATTATCTGCCCTTATACCCTTGAGATATATTATTCTCATATTTAAAAATTAAATATTTGACTAAAATCCTTTAATATCATATAAAAGTGCTTATTTTAAGGATTAAAATCATCAGCGATAAATTTAAGTCTTGATTTAATGAAATTAATTGATGCTGATATATAATTATCAACAGTCCCGGGAGATAAACCAACATCTTCTGCGATCTCCCTTGTCGATTTTCCCTCGTACCTGCTCTTAATAAAAACAGTTTTCTGCTTCTCGGGCAACTTTTCAATTATCTTTTCCAGGCTGTCTATCAATGATTTGTAATCAATACTTCGTTCCGTTTCAGAAGATGGATGGTTTAAATAAAGGATCTCATTTACAAATTCTTTATTGTATTTTCGTTTTCTGAAGAGTTTACACATATTATTATAGGCAATTGTGAAAATGAAGGATTTAAATGAAGTATCCGTTTTTATCTTCTTTCGTAAATCCCATATTTTAACAAATATCGATTGCACCATCTCCTGTGCTTCATCTTCAGATCTGAGATATTTCAGTGCAAATCTGTAAAGGTTAACGGCATACCTGGAATAAATGAGTTCGAAAGCCCTTATATCATCTTTATGAAGCCTGGTTATAAGCTCATTATCAGGATATTCAGTTTTTATATTTAAATCATTCCGGGCTGGCACTTAATCCTTAATATTTTAATACTAACTATTGAAGAATTAGTTGAGTTTTTATTTATCGAAATCTGCAAAATTTATATTTATAAATATCTGTATTCTTTTTAAATTTTAAATTTACACTTATTTGAAAATATTTTTTACCTTTATTAAAATTTTCATTCCCCGGATAGGCTGATCAGGGTATTGGTTTTCATGTGAAATATAGGAAAAATTCGGCTAAAAGTGATATCCTCTTTATTAAAAAAGATGAAATCATCGATCCGGGAATCGGAATTTATCCTGGCAGGAACTTGTTCATTATATTTATTCCATTGATAATCAATTAAATAATTCCCAGGATCATGAAAAACCTCGTTTTCAAATCAATGTTTCTGAGCTGCCTTATTCTGGCAGCATGCAAAGGTCCGGAAACAAAAATCTCAAAATTTGATTTTACCGGCCCCAGGGACCCTTCTCTTATCAGGGGATTCAATTATACTCCTGCCAACGTTGCAGCTCCACGGCACCATGTGGATTGCTGGGTAAAATACGATTCAGCAACAGTAGAATTTGATATGGATCTTGCCAAAGGTCTTAATCTTAATCAGGTCAGAGTTTTTGTCCCTTATCAGGCTTATACCGAGGACAGCGCTGCTCTTCCGGCTAAACTCAGGCACTTTGTACGCACATGTCATGCAAGAAATATAGGAGTCATGCCTGTTCTCCAGGGCGGACCCTGGGTGAGGGATACATCACTGCGTTACCAGGCCAGGAATTGGGCCCGCTTCCTTGTTAATGCTATTTCTGAGGAACCCGGACTTGCAATGTGGGACGTAATGAATGAACCAAGACCAACGTATTTTGAGCACTGTAAGTTCATGTCGAAAGTATTTCATGAACTCGACCCGAATACACCGGTGACAATAGGTATGGAAAAGGTTGATGGGATGATTGAAATGGCTGATTATGTGGATGTACTTCAGTTTCATGATTATCTGCAAACCCGCGAGCAGATAAGGAATAGCATAACAAGGGCGAAAGAATTTGCGGCAAAAGTGAACAAACCTCTTATTAATGGAGAGATTGGTTGTATTGCACGTGCCAATCCTTATGATATTACTCTCCAGGAACATATGAACGCAAAAGTGGGATGGTATATATGGGAACTGATGATAGTCAAGCAGGGATGGGGGACTGTTCATGGTGTATTTTATGAAGACGGGAGTGTCAGGGATCCCTCAATTGCTGCCGCGATCATGGGATACTTCCGTAAACGTACAGCAGACATAATGCCTGCTGTTCCCGATCAGGAAGGCTGGGTGACAAGGATAACTGACCGCAGTGATCAATGGCTTAAAGATCCGGCAGCTACATGGAAAGATGGACTTGATATTGCTGAAACATCAGCCCACCTTCTTGAAGCAGGAGAGCTTACCGCGATGAGAATACCTCCCACATGGGAAGTAGAAATGCTCAGAAAAGGTGAACCCGACATGAAAGCACTGAAAGAACTGATAATCAGATTCAGGGATCAGCTTGTCCCTTTTAAAAAACCTCCCGTACAGAATAAGTGATAACCTATATCTGCTGGTTTACTGTTCTGTCTAACCTAAATCATCAGAAAAATGGGATATAAGAATTTGAAGCGCAGTTATTATTCAATATTGCTGTTACTGCTTATCTCTTCGTTTCCCGGCATTCAGGCCCAGGATGTTCAGAAATGCAGGGTGATCATCCTTACCGATATTGAGAATGAACCCGATGATTCCCAGTCTCTTGTCAGACTTGTCCTGTATTCAAATGTGATTGATATCAAGGGGATTATAGCCACTACTTCAGTTCATATGAAAAGTGATGTACACCCTGAAACGATCCGGAAGGTCATCCTTGCATATGAAAAGGTACAGCCAAACCTTTTAAAACATGAAGCAGGTTTCCCTGATGCATCGTCACTGTTAAGTATCGTAAAACAGGGTATCCCTGAATATGGAATGGGAGGTGTCGGAGAGGGAAAAGATTCAGAGGGTTCGGAGTGGATAATTAAGATCCTTGATGAGAATGATCCCCGTCCGCTCTGGGTATGCGCCTGGGGTGGTCCCAATACTCTTGCCCAGGCATTATTTAAGATCAGAAAAACAAGGTCAAAGTCAGAGGCAGACAAAATGATCAGGAAACTTAGGGTCTATACTATATCTGACCAGGATGACAGCGGTAACTGGATGCGGAAAAATTTCCCTGACTTATTTTATATTGTCAGTCCGGGAGGTTATGATACCTCAACATGGGGAGCAATAAACCAGTTCGTCCCGGGGATCGATAACGAAACTGTCAGTAACACCTGGCTGGCAAAAAATATACAGCAGAATCACGGCCCGCTGGGACAAATTTACCCCGATGTAGCCTATGGAATGGAAGGTGATACTCCGTCTTTCCTGCTCCTGATCCCAAACGGGCTTAATGATCCTGATCATCCCGAATGGGGCGGCTGGGGTGGCAGATATGAGCTCTACCAGCCTGATTACAGTTCCCTGAATACAAAAGGATTTACAGGAGGTGTGCCGGTCGAACCTGAAACCAGACCTATATGGACCAATGCAAATGACCGTTATACACCTTATATCTTTAGCAAATACGGACAGGCAACAAGAAGGGATACGATCACATTCTTTAATAACAAAGCCACCCTTTTCCGCTGGAGAGATGAGTTCCAGAATGACTTTGCTGCCAGGATTGACTGGTGTACGAAACCTTACCGGGAGGCCAACCACCCGCAGGTCCCGCTGCTTGAGCAACCCGATCAGATTACTGTTAAATCAGGTGATGTTTTCACTCTCCGGGCCAGCAGTTCAACAGATCCTGACAATGATAACCTCAGCTATCTCTGGTTCCAGTATCCCGAAGCCAGTACTTATAAAAAAACTGTCCGTTTTTCACAGGTTGAGAATATCTACAGGGTTATCATCACTGCTCCTGAAGTAGATAAGAAAGAAACCGTTCATTTCATTTTAAAGGTAACCGATAAGGGCGATCCGCCACTTACAAGATATAAAAGGATAATCGTCAATATCACACCAGAATGACTTTAAAAGCATTAAGAAATACTCATGAAGCCAACTTTTCTTTTATTCTTGATTTTCATATCTTCTCCGGTTTTTGGACAGCAATTCTCTAAAAGCTGGAAAGATGTTAACTACGCCGGCGATGACAAAACATATCATCTCCTTGATATTTACCTGCCACTTATTGAAAAGCCATCCTATCCCGTTGTAGTGGTTATCTACGGCAGCGCCTGGCGCAGCAATAACCTTAAGGGAACTGATCTGAATACCCTTGGTAAGGCATTGCTGAATGCGGGATTTGCTGTGGTGATGCCGAATCACCGTTCAAGTACAGATGCAAAATTCCCGGCTCAGATAAACGATATCAAGGCTGTTGTGAGGTACGTAAGGGGAAATGCCCAGGTGTATAATTTCGACACTTCATTTATAGGTATAACCGGGAGTTCTTCGGGAGGGCACCTTGCATCACTGACCGGGACCTCCGGATCAGTAAAAGAATTTACCCTTCGATCAGCCACAGCTGATCTGGAGGGTGATATAGGACAATTCGGGGCTTACAGCAGCTCAGTGGATGCAGTTGTTGACTGGTTTGGGCCCACTGACTTCCTGACAATGGATTCCTGCGGCAGCCAGCAAGCTCATAATCCTGCGGATTCTCCGGAATCAAACCTTATCGGCGGACCAATCCAGGAAAACACTGATAAATGCGCTCTTGCAAATCCGATGACTTATGTTGATGCTGATGACCCGCCATTTCTGATCTTCCATGGCGATAAAGACCCCCTGGTCCCATTCTGTCAGAGTGAAATGTTCTTTAAGGTTCTGCAAAATGCAAAAGTCCCTGTCCAGTATTTCCTGGTGCCGGGTGCCCAGCATGGACCCGGATTATTTGTTGAGAAGTATTTTAAAATTATGTCCAGTTTTTTCGAAATACAAGTCGAAGTAAAAAAAATTAAAAAATGAAAAGGATCATATTATTTCTAATGTCGCTTACAGTCGTTTCTGTATTCACATCAGCTCAGGAATTGATCAGGTTATATTCCGGAGCCATCCCGGGCTCAACAGGTTCAACAATTAAAGAACCCCCGGGCACTAAGCCAACACCTGGCATGATCTCACTGGTACTTGATCCGGAACTGGAAATTTATCTTCCGGAAAAGGAGAAAGCTACCGGAGCAGCTGTTATTATTTGTCCCGGTGGAAGTTACAAAGTGCTGACCTACCAGGCAGAAGGTGTAAGGACAGCACAGGAATTTGCAAGAAACGGGATTGCGGCGTTTGTTCTGAAATACAGGCTGCCCGATGATGCAACAATGAAAGATAAAAAGACAGGACCCCTCCAGGATGCTCAACAGGCAATAAAAGTAGTCAGGGAAAATGCCGGGAAATGGGGAATTGATATTAACCGCGTAGGAATAGCGGGATTTTCAGCAGGCGGCCATCTCGCCTCAACTGCTGCCACACATTTTGAAAAATCTCTGATCGATAATCCCGGCAAAATCAATCTGCGTCCCGATTTCCTTATCCTTGTATATCCTGTTATAAGTATGCAGGATAATCTCACGCATCCCGATTCAAGAACAAACCTGCTGGGACCAAGTCCTTCAAAGGAAGTTATAGACCTTTTCTCCAACGAGATGCAGGTTTCAGACAACACCCCTCCCACTTATATAATACATGCTGCCGATGATAAACTGGTGGATGTTGATAATAGTATTTTATTTTTTGAAGCATTGAGACATCATAATGTACCGGTGGAAATGCACATATTTCCTAAAGGCGGACATGGTTTTGTTCTTCGCCAGAAACCCGAAGAATGGATGTTGCCTTTATTCAGCTGGATGAAGAATTTAAAAATCATTCTCAACTGATATTAAACCAAATTTAAAAGAATAAAAACTCTAATACCTGATCGATATGAACCAAAAGTCTGTTTTTCGCTTAGCTTTTACAGGAATAATTATACTATTTCTTGTCGCCTGCTCCAGTACTGATAAAGCTGATAAAGGACAAAATCCTGAAATCGGTAAAGCAGCACGCTATTGTAATCCGTTACCAATGGTAATAGGGCCCGGTGGAAATGCATCAGGTGATGTAACCGTCATTAAAGAGGGAAGCAAATACTACATGTTCTGCACTGGCGGCGGTGCATGGATCTCTGACGATATGCTGAACTGGACCTTCCAGAGGGTTGAACACGTACCTGTTGCTCCTGATGTTATTAAATACAATGGTAGTTTTTATATGTGCGGGAATGATGGACCTCTTTATAAGGCCGATAACCCGCTTGGCCCATATGAGAGTCTTGGAGACTGGAAGAACACTCCGGATGTTGCAGGAGGATGGAACGGCGCTTTCGACATGGAAATCTTCATCGACGATGACAATACACCTTATTTATATTATCCAGGCCGGGGTGTCAGCGGTATCTTTGTTGTAAAACTCGATCCTGAAGATCTCACAAAATTCTCCGGCCCTGTCAAACATCTTTTCGGATTTAACAATTCCCACATATGGGAACGATACGGCGAGATGAACGAATATCCGGATGTTGCATGGGTTGAAGGACCCTGGATGCAGAAATATAAAGGAACTTACTATCTGGAATATTCAGCCTCAGGAACCCAGTGGAAAACATACGCTGAAGGGTACTATACGTCAAAGTCTCCGATGGGGCCTTTCACCTATGCCCCCAATAACCCTCTTCTCCGAAAAACAGAAGGTCTTGTGACCGGTCCTGCTCACGGCAGTATAGTTGAGGGACCGGACGGTCAATTGTGGCAGTTCTACACGATTGTTCTTTCAAATCCGCCCGGAGGGCGCCGTATAGGTATGGACCGTGTTGTTTTTGATAAAAACGGCAATATGTCGGTGGAGGTTACAGACACACCTCAGTGGGCGCCCGGTGTTATAACTGATCCGGAAAAAGGTAATAGCGGTTCATTACCGGTCACTATTAACAAGCTCAATGCCATGAACTCTCTTTCAAAAGCCTCATCCCAGCAACCGGGAAGAGATGCTGCCTATGCTGCTGACAATTCGAGCGGCACCTGGTGGGAACCTTTACCCACTGATACACTGCCCTCACTTACAATAGAGCTTTCACCGGCTACCGAATTTGATGTTGTGCAATTGTTTACGATTGATGGCCTCCGTCTTATGTTTAACGGCGGCAGAAGGATGTTCGGCAGGCCGCCTTCAACACCGGCCCCTGCAACGGAAACCGGAGGTAAACCGGTCACCGATGCATACCAGTACAAACTCGAAGTGTCTATGGACGGGGAAACATATAATACAGTACTTGATCAAACGCAGAATAAGATCCAGAGAAATACAATCTTCGAGGAGATCCGGCCTGTTCAGTGCCGTTTTGTAAGGCTTACAATGACTAACTGGCCAAGGACAACACCACTCGGGATCATCGAATTAACCGTATTCGGGAAGGCTTCAGGGTTTTTGCCGGCAGCCGAGCCGATTCCGGTAACAAACTAACCTGTCAGATTTCCTTTAATTCAATGGCCATTCGATGGTTATTCATGGTCATTCATGGTCATTCAATTGTAATTCAATTGTAATTCGATTGTTTGACTATGAATGACAGCGAAGCGAATGACAGCAAAGCGAATGACAGCAAAGCCAACGACAATGTTTATTACCTCCCAGTATAAGTGAGTTTTTAGATGTATTAAATTTTAAAAATATTTACCTTTTTTCTTTTATTAAAATATTTCATTATATTTGACGATACTAACCAACACTGATCACTTTTTAGTAAATAATTTTTTATTCTTGTGAATAAATAATAACAAATGTAAAGCAGGAGGCTGTTTTTTACAGGTCTTCTGAAAATTTGTGTTTTTTATTAATTTACATAAACAACTAAAAATAAATGAAAGCCTATGGTACATAAAAAGAAAAGCAAACCCTAAACCCCCTGATAATTTATTAATCAGGGTATTGTTTCAAACAAATTATTCCTTTACCATCATTCGGAAAAACTTGTTTTAATCTAAAAAACTCATTTAATTATGAAACAAAAACTATCTAACCTTATTCCTTACTGTGTACCAGGAACGAATAAACCTGTTTTTATAATCAGGTTAATTCTGGTCGCAGTATTTCTCAGCACCATCCAGATAAATGCGGCAGGTGCAGGAGATAAGAAAAATTCAAAATTCAATGATCCAAATTCAGCTGCTTTAGCCGATTTTCAACAGATTGTAGTAAGTGGTACTGTAAAGGACGAAGCAGGACAGCCAATGCCTGGTGTAAACATACGGGTTGAAGGAACGACACTTGGAAGTATAACAGATATTAATGGTAAATATTCCATTTCTGTGCCTAATGCAAATGCCACACTTATATTTTCATTTGTAGGTTATAATGAACTAAAAGTTCCTGTTGCCGGCAAATCAGTAGTTGATGCCGTACTTCAGTCATCAACTGAGAGCCTCGATGAGGTTGTTGTTATCGGTTATGGCACGCAAAAAAAGAAGGACCTTGCTTCGGCTATTGCGGTTGTTAGCACGGAAGAAATTTCAAAACAGCCTGTGGCTAACATTGGAATCGCGCTTCAGGGGCTTACCTCGGGTGTTAATGTAACGGCCACACGAACCGGAGAACCTGACATTGTAATTCGTGGTTTAGGTACTACCAGTGGTAATAACAGTCCTTTATATGTTATTGATGGTATTCCTTCAAACAGTTCGAATGTTAACCCTTCGGATATTGAAACCATGCAGATTTTGAAGGATGCTGCATCAACAGCTATTTACGGTGCACGTGGTGCTAACGGTGTAATTCTTATTACTACCAAAAGCGGTAAAAACACAAATATCGGACAACCAAAGGTAAGCCTTAGCAGCTATTATGGCTTTGAAGAAGCATGGAAATTGCTCGATTTGACAAATACTGAAGAATGGGCATCGATTGTTTACGAAAGTAATAAAGCTGCAGGTGGAGATCCTCCGCCACTTGCAAAATGGATTATTGAAGAAAACGGCGGTAAATACGACGGACCTGAAACGGATTGGCAAGACGAGATTTTCCAGAGGGGTCTTATTACTCAAAATGGAATTAACATTTCTGGCGGTACTAATGCTGGAAACTATTATTTCTCAACAGAGCAATTTAAACAGGAAGGCATTCTTATTACAACGCCGCGTGAAAGATATTCGGTTCGTATGAACTCAAGCTGGAAAGCCGGAAAATTCAGTTTTGGCGAAAATATTAGTTTTACCTATGGTAAAACAAGAAGTGAATCAGTACCTGATGGTCGTACTGCTTTTCAACAGGCAATAAATATGGTGCCGAATATTCCTGTGTATGATGAAAGAAACCAGCCGGGCGGATATGCAGGGGCAGGCTGGACGAATCCGGATTACTCTCCAGGTCCTACAGGACAAGATGCTTCTAACGTTGTTGCATTTTTAAACAGGGTTAGAAACATGAACTTTTCCAAAAGATTTATGGCAAGTGCTTATGGTGAGTACGAGATAATCAACGGTCTTACTTTTAGAAGTACATTTGGAATTATCAGTACGGATAGTGATCAACATAACCATAGTCTGGAGACCCGTATGGGCGCGAAAGAGATTCCAAATACAACGCTTAGTGACAGTCACTCCTGGGGGTACGACTGGAACTGGGATCAAACCCTTACTTATAGTAAACGTTTTGGCCGGCACGATCTTAATCTTATGGGGACTTATTCTGCTGAGTATTCGAAAAATCGCAACTTTAATGCATCAGGTCAGGGTATCCAGACTGAAGTACATGATGTGCTTGGCAAAGTTGAAAGCAACTTTGGCGTTGGCGGCGGCGAAAGCGAACAGAGCCGTATTTCCTACCTTGGCCGTGCAACCTATAACTATGCAGGTAAATATATTTTAGTAGCCAACATTCGTCGTGACGGTTCTTCCAAATTCGCCAAGGGCAACAAGTGGGGTACTTTCCCATCAGCTTCAGTCGCCTGGGTTATCAGCGAAGAGTCGTTTATGGACGGTTTAAAAGCATCGGCTCAATTAAGCCGTATGAAACTGAGGGGTAGCTTTGGTGTTGTAGGTAACGACAGGCCAATCGGTGCATATAGTTACATACCTGTTTTGAGCGCATCGAATTACAGTGATGGTACTGCTGGCCTGGTTTGGCAAACAGTTTCAAATTTGACGAAAAACCCGGATTTACAATGGGAGGCTTCTCAGCAGCTCGATTTGGGTGTCGACTTAGGTTTCTTTAAAAATGCTTTAACGGTTGAAGTTGACTGGTACAATAAAAAGACCAAAGATATGCTTGTAGGTGTTCCGGTTCCTGGATCAAGCGGTTCAAGTGGATCAATTACCCGAAATGTAGGATCTATTTTAAACAGGGGTTGGGAATTTATAGCTACCTACCGTAAAGTCACAGGCGATTTTCATTACTCAATCAGCGCGAACTTAACCACCAATCATAACGAAGTACTCGATTTGGCCGGTCAGGTTATATCCGCTGGTGGTACTGAATTTGGTTCATCAACCCGTACAGAAGCCGGTCGTCCTATCGGTCAGTTCTATGGCTATGTAACAGATGGCCTATTCCAGTCTCAGGCTGAAATTGATGAATATGTTGATGCTAATGGAGCTAAAATACAACCTAATGCAGCTCCTGGTGATATAAAATTTGTTAAAAAACCAAATGCTGAAGGAAAATTGGTTGGAGTAATAGGTGCCAGTGATATGGATTATATTGGCGACCCTGCTCCTGATTTTACGTATGGTATTAACTTATCTGCCGACTATAAAGGATTTGATCTTACAGTGTTCTTCCAGGGTGTTCAGGGTAACGACCTTATGGGTATGTTATTAGCATGGACCGAAGGTATGCACAACAACTTTAACCTGGGCAAAAACGCTCTTAACCGCTGGACACCTACAAATAAAGATACAAATGTACCAAGGGCTGTTCGGGGCGACCCCAATAACAACGTTAAATATGTTTCGGACAGGTATCTTTTCGATGGTTCGTATTTAAGATTGAAAAACCTTACGTTGGGTTATACTCTGCCCAAATCATTGGTTAACTATGTTAAGCTTGACAATGTAAGAGTTTATTTCACAGGCCGTAACCTGTTAACATTGACCAGTTATCCGTTCTACGACCCGGAAATAGGTTCGGGAGGTGCTGGTCTGGGTGCCAGTGGTAACTCAAGTACAGCAAGGGGTATCGATCAGGGATATTATCCTCAGGCTCGTGCACTGCTTATGGGTATTCAAGTTGATTTTTAACATTAAAACATTATGAAGATGAAAACCAAAATAATCTTATTCATTGCAGGGATACTGTTTTTTGTCTCCTGTTCTGAAGATTTTATAACTAAAGATTTAGATAAGTCGAGCTATGATCCCGGTTCTTATTTCACCACAAAAGCCAGGGCTGAACAAGCGCTTGTTGGAGCTTATACGCAGCTTCGCACTGAATATGGTAGTACATGGGGCGGAACCATCGTTATGCATAATATTCTTGGTGATGATCTTTATGAAACCCCAAAAGCAGCAGGATTTTTACCATGGGGCAACATAAATAACTTTTTTATTAATGGTAACGACGTTAATAGTGTGTGGAACGCCTGGTATGCAGCCATACAACGTGCAAATACTGCCTTAGATAATATGAAACTGGCCAAGGAAGCCGACCCGAATTTTACTCAGGATGATTTAGACGTTATGGAGGGGCAGGCTTATTTTCTCAGGGCGTATTACTATTACGTTTTATTCGATTATTTCCCAAAAAATATAATTGTTTTGAGAAATACACAGGTTTTAACTCCCGGTGAAGAATTTATCAAGGCTCCGTCGACTAAAGAAGAAACATTTGCATTTATTGAAGCCGATTTAAAAAAGGCACAGGAGCTTTTGGTAAAGGGTACCAACACCACACCTGGTTATGGAAAATGGAGGGCAAGCCGCGGATCTGCCACAGCGTTGTTAGGTAAATTGTATTTAAATAATAAAGACTATGCAAAAGCAGCAGCCGAATTTAAAAAATTACTTCCCGGAGTGGGCGACCCTGCTTATGGCACATATACACTTGGCGATTACAGGGCTAATTTTACCAATGCCGGAGAAAATAACAGCGAATCGCTTTTCGAAGTTCAATTAACCGATGTAACTACGCCTTCAAACCAACGCGGTGGAGCAGTTCAGAACTGGTCATTTAACGATCATAATGCATGGGCAGCTATGGTTGGGTGGAACTTTGCAGTTCCTACCTATAAACTCGACGATTTTGAAAGTTGGACAGAAACCATTAACGGGCAACCCACTACTGTTTATGACTACAGAGTTTACGCAACTTTTTTGGGTGTACCTAACGGTATAAATCTCACGCTTAAGGGAAGAACAATTGATTGGATAGACCAGGGATGGTACTGGGTTGATGGAGTCGATTACACCGGCCGTAAAACGGGCAATGGTGCTGATTTTCTTAATGCAGACGGAGATAGAATTGCAACAATGTATAAAATAGGTGGTTTAGATTCTTATGGCTCTTTTGGAATTCGCAAAAGGTCGCATGAAAGCGATGTAGGTTTACCAGGTAATAATGCTACCAGTACAGTCATTAACTTAAGACTTTTACGCCTGTCTGATATTATGTTGAATTATGCTGAATGTCTTGCAAATATAAATCCTTCCAACCTTAGTGCTACCGATGTAAACAGTGGTGTTTACTGGGTTGACAAGGTTCGCGACAGGGCAAATAATGTTATGACCGGCGACCAGTCGCATCTGTATAGCGCCCGTGCGGGTGTTCGCGGTCAATTGCCACCAGTGTTAACATTAATGACCCAAAAAGGATGGACTTTAATGCAGGCAATCGAACACGAACGCTATGTTGAAGGTTATGGTGAAGGATGGAGACGCGAAGACCTGAAACGCTGGGAAAAAGGTGCCGGTTTTGTAAAAGGCAAACCGGGCTATAAAGGCTGGCAGTCGCTTATTCTTCCTGTTCCGCAACAAGAATTGGAAAGAAACCCGTTAATGCCGCGACCATAGGTTTTATGTTAATTAATAGTTAAGCCGTTTCAGAAATGAGACGGCTTTTCTGATATTATGCATTGCGTTTATGTCTTGTCCACATTTATCCAAATTTTAAAATTGTAAACTACTGCTGATGTGTTAATTTTTAAAAACTAAATACCATTCCCCGGCTTATAACATTTTTATTATACCCGCAATGAAGAAATTTTCAATTATTTCTTAATTTTACCTGTTATCCTTCACATTCAGGAAGCTATTGACAAAGTTTCAGATTTGAAGTCTGAACTTCAAAACAAAACATTGATAATCAAATACATTTTAAATGTAATATATACACTTATTAAAATTATCTGCTACCTTTATTGAAAATAAAAATTTCTGCAGGATTAATATGTTGATATTGAAGAAGTCGATTCTAATACCTTGATTGCCCGATACAAAACCTGTTAATTACAATAACAATGAAGAATCTGACTTATTCTCTCAGTTATTAAGATAAGCCCAAAAACAAGAAATAAAGTCTATTTCAATTTAAAAAGGTGAAAAAATGAAAAGAAAAACTCTTACCTCATTTTATACATTGGTAATTTTGTGTATTTCCTGCATTGCTTCAGGGCAACCGCCAACGGGCCCTCTCGCAAGGTCACCCCAGGTGAACCCCGACAAAACGGTAACTTTCCGCTACATCGCTCCTTCAGCCAAAAGCGTAACACTAAGTGCCCAGTTCGAGAAAGGACCTCTTGCAATGACAAAGGATGCTTCTGGAACCTGGTCGGTAACTACAGGACCTGTTAAACCTGATATCTATCCTTATAATTTCATCGTGGACGGAATTCAGGTAATGGATCCCGGCAATGTCGACTTTTTCCCTAATGAACGGTTTAAAGCAAGTATTGTTGACATTCCCGGTGATACACCACTGATCCATTCATTAAAAGATGTTCCGCACGGAACAGTTACATATGAGTATTATCCGTCCGTAGAAGGAACAACAGGATCTCTTGTAGTATATACTCCACCGGATTATGAAAAGAATGCCACAAAAAAATACCCGGTCTTTTACCTGATTAGCGGTACTACAGATACTGAAGAAACGTGGTTCAAAGTGGGAAGGGCTAACTTCATCCTCGACAATCTGATCTCTGAGGGCAAGGCAAGACCAATGATAATTGTAATGCCTTACGGGAATGTAGAAGGTACGATCGCAGCCCAGAAGGGCCTGCCTAAACCGGCTGCCCCGGCTGGCAGGGAAGGTACCGAGGCTGTTCAGAGGGCAAATAGCTTTGAAGATGATCTTGTAAATAACATAATACCCTATATTGAAAAGAATTACCGTGTAATAAGCAACAGTGATAACAGAGCTGTCGGGGGATTTTCAAGGGGAGGAGGACAAACACTCAGAGCCGGCTTCGGAAATATGGACAAATTCTCGTGGATATGCTGCTATAGCGCCTATCTTACAAACAAGGAGATGGAATCTTCTTATAAACATGTCTATGAAAATCCCGGTCGTACCAACAGCCAGTTAAAACTGCTCTGGGTAAGCGTGGGAAATGAGGACTTCCTGTATAAGCAGACAGTTGAATTTATGGACTTCCTTAAATCAAAAAATGTAAATTACAAGAGCTTTATAACAACAGGAGGTCATACCTGGATGAACACAAAGGTGTTCCTGACCGAAACTGCTCAATTACTCTTTAAATAACCGAAAAAGCAATGAACAAGATAATTCTGATACTAGTTACAATGGTCCTTACCAGCCTTCAGGCTCTGGCTCAAAGACCTCCTTCGGTAATCTCACCCGAAGTCCATCCCGATCACAGTATTACATTCCGGTTTTATGCCCGCAATGCTGCCGAGGTTAGTCTGAGCTCTGAGCTTCTGGCAAAACCTGCTGCTATGACAAAAGATGAATCAGGGCTCTGGAGCATTAAGGTCGGACCGGTTAAACCTGACATATATCCATATTGCTTTATTGTGGATGGTATTCAGGTTGCGGATCCTAATAACACTCTGATTTTTGCTAATGAGCGCTTTAAATTCAGTCTTGTAGATATCCCCGGAGATCAGCCGCTTATCCATTCCCTTCAGAACGTACCTCACGGGAAAATAAGCTACAGGTATTATAAATCCTCAACACTGGGAAGAACACGCAGGCTGCTTGTTTATACGCCGCCGGGATTTGATATTAATGGTAAGACCAAATACCCCGTACTCTATCTTATCCATGGCGGTTCAGATACTGAAGAAACATGGACAAAAGTGGGACGCGCCAACCTGATAGCCGATAACCTTATCGCTCAGGGTAAAGCAATACCGATGATAATTGTGATGCCTTATGCAAACGTAATGCCCGGGCCGACAGATGGATTCACAAAGGATGTAGTAAATGATATTATCCCTTTTATTGAATCAAATTATCCTGTTCTGACTGACAGTGAACACCGGGCTGTTGCGGGATTTTCGGTAGGAGGAGGACAGACTCTTAATATCGGACTGACCAATCCTGATAAGTTTGCATATGTGTGCTCATATGCACCGTATACTGCAACACCTGAATATAAAAATAATTTCGGCAACTGGTCGCCCGATGCAGCTTTGATGAACAAGCAGCTTAAACTCTTTACGATCAGTATAGCTACAGAAGATTTCCTTTATGAAAATACAAAGGAAGTTATTGCAATGTTTAAGGGGAAAGGCCTTGAGCTTGAAACCTTAATTGTTCCCGGTGGCCATACCTGGATGAATTGCAAACTGTATCTTACAAATACGCTTCAGCAGCTTTTCAGGGAAAAGATCGAAAAACAAGCTCCTCAGGGATATGATGTTCCCAGAACAGATATAGCCCATGGTAAAATTGACAGCGTTTATTACACGTCGAAAACCGTCGGGACAAAACGGAGAACCCTTATCTATACCCCTCCGGGCTATTCCAAGAATATAAAATACCCCGTCCTGTATCTTCTTCATGGTATCGGAGGAGATGAAAAAGAATGGCTGAAAGGAGGAAATCCCCAGGTGATACTTGATAACCTTTATGCTGAGAAGAAATTAGAACCGATGATCGTTGTGATGCCGAACGGAAGGGCGATAAAGGATGACCGGGCAACAGGGAACATGATGGCTCCCGACAGGGTACAGGGATTTGCAGTATTTGAAAAAGATCTTTTGAACGATCTTATTCCGTTTATTGAAAAAAAATATCCGGTTATTAAGGATCGTGAACACCGTGCTATTGCAGGATTATCGATGGGTGGCGGTCAGTCTTTGAATTTCGGATTAGGCAATCTTGATAAATTTGCCTGGGTGGGCGGATTTTCTTCCGCTCCAAATACAAAGCCTCCCGAACAGCTTGTTCCCAATCCTGAAGAAGTAAGGAAAAAGCTCAAGATCCTCTGGATATCATGCGGCGACGCTGATGGTCTCATCACATACAGCCAGCGGACACATGATTATCTGAACAGGAACGATGTTCCGCATATCTATTACATCATGCCCGGAGTCCACGATTTCAAAGTATGGAAAAATTCTCTTTATATGTTTTCACAGTTGCTTTTTAAACCGGTGGATGTTTCAAGGTTCAACAAATACAGTTTGCTTGGGCAGGCTGCTCCTTCGAATGTAAGACGGGCAAATTTCCCTCAGATCTTACCCGACAGCCGGGCATTATTCAGGATCAATGCACCCGGCGTGCAGAAATTACAGCTTGACCTGGGAAAGAGATATGACATGATGAAAAACAGTGAAGGTCTCTGGGAAGTTACTACCGATTCTCTGACAGAAGGTTTTCATTATTACTCGCTTATTGTCGATGGAATGACTGTAGCTGATCCGGCCAGTGAAACATTCTACGGGATGGGCAGAATGGCCAGTGGAATTGAAGTTCCGTTTAAAGGTGACAATTACTACAAGGTTAAGGATGTGCCTCATGGTGAAATAGGTATAAAGAAGTACTATTCAACTGTTCTGAATAAATGGCGCCAGTTCTATATTTATAAGCCCGCCGGTTATGATGTGAATATAAACGAGAAATATCCGGTTCTGTATATCATGCATGGCGGCGGAGAGGACGAAAGAGGCTGGGCAATCCAGGGCAAGGCAGATCTGATACTTGATAATCTTATTGCAGCAAACAAGGCCCTGCCTATGCTTATTGTGATGCCTGACGGCAATATGGATGCTCAGGGAACAGGTGATGCCGCTTACAGGGTGTTTGAAAGAGAGCTGAAACAGTGCATTATCCCCTTTGTCGAAAAGAATTACCGTGCCAGAACAGATGCGAACAGCAGAGCTCTCGCCGGATTATCTGCGGGAGGCTTACAAACACTTTACGCAGGATTCAATAATACAGATGTTTTCGCATACCTCGGAATTTTCAGCTCGGGCTGGAGGATCCCCTCAGACAATAAACTGGCTGAAACGCAGTATGAATTCCTCGCTAAAAATATAGAAACTATAAAGCAAAACCTGAAGCTTCTGTGGATTGCCACGGGAGGTATTGAGGATGGCGCAAATCCAAACAGCAAAGCTATGCTTGTAAAATATGATGAATTAAAATTAAAATATACTTACAGCGAATATCCTGGAGGACATACATGGCCTGTCTGGAGAAACAATCTTTATAATTTTGCTCAGCTGTTATTCAAATAACAACTAATTTGTAATCAACATTTTAAATTATATGCTATGAAAAAACTGTTTTTAGTATTCCTCCTGCTTATACCCTCTCTTATATATGTTGCTGCCCAGCAGGCACATATTAACCTTGATTGGGATCCTCAGAAGAATAAGGAAAATCTGATTCCTTTTTCTGCCAATGTAATTTCTCCAGAGGTTTTTGATGATCATACTGTAATTTTCAGACTGAAAGCTCCTGATGTATCAAAAGTACTTCTGACCGGAACCATGTATGTCGGAGAAGAGGCCGGGAAACAGGTCCCGTTTACAAAAGATAATGATGGTCTGTGGACACTGAAGATCGGCCCGCTTGTTCCTGATATTTACCTTTATTATTTCATAATTGACGGAGTAAAAGTGGTCGATCCTAATAACAGCTTTGCAGGCTTCGCGGCTATGCCTCCATTCAGTATGCTTTTTGTTCATGGTGACGGACCTGCTTTTTATGACGTAAAAAATGTACCTCACGGGGCAATAACAACTCATTTCTATCATTCTGCTGTTACAAATGGTGAAAGGGAAATGCTTGTCTATACTCCCCGGATATGATAACTCAAAGAAATACCCCACCCTTTACCTGCTGGGAGGATCCGGTGACCTGGCTCAGACCTGGTATATGCATGGGCAGGCAAACTTCATTCTGGATAATCTCCTGGCTGAAGGCAAGGCTGTTCCAATGATAATAGTAATGCCTAACAACCAGATGGTTCACCGGTCACACCCGCAACATACTGATCTGACATTCAAACTTGTCGAAAGAGAATTTAAAGAGGTTATAATTCCTTTTGTGGAAAGTCATTACAGTGTGATAAAGGACAGGCAAGGACGGGCAATAAGCGGCCTATCAATGGGCGGCAGACATGCACAATATGTCGGCCTGAATAACCTCGACCTGTTTGCTTCAATAGGGATACTGAGTGCTGCCATACCGGTCGATCAGACTCCTGCTCTGAAGGATCCTGACATAAATTCAAAGCTTGATTATCTTTTTGTAGGGGCAGGAACTCATGAGACAAGACCGGGGGCAAGACATGAGGTACTACACAATGATCTTGTTAAACTAAATGTCAAACATGAGTATTACATCGGTTCAAGAGGTGCCCACGACCTTATTACCTGGCGACATCTGTTGTATTACCGCTTCTATCCGAATCTCTTCAGGAATCTGAAAGTGGGAAAATAAGAACAAATATCCTGTATGATGGAATAAAATCTATTTTATGGTCAGACAGAACCCCATCTCTATAATTTTCTGCCTGCTCCTGTTAAGCGGATCAGCCGGAGCTCAGAATGCTCTTTACAGAAATGAATTCCCTCTGGGAGATGTAACTTTGCTCGACGGTCCGTTCAAACGGGCTCGTGACCTGAACATTAAAGTACTCCTGCAATATGATGTTGACAGGCTTTTCGCCACTTTCAGGAAAGAAGCCGGTCTTTCCAAAAAAGCAGAGCTGTATCCTAACTGGGAAGGATTGGATGGCCATGTTGCAGGTCATTATCTTTCTGCAATAGCCATGAATTATGTTTCCGTAAAGAATGAGGAATGCAGGAAACGCATGGAATATATCATCTCTGAACTCCGGGAATGCCAGGAAGCAAACGGGAAAAAATACCCTGACTGGGGAAAAGGTTATGTCGGCGGAGTACCGAATAGCGATGCTATCTGGAGCACCTTTAAAGATGGAAATTTCAAGGCATACAGGTCGGCATGGGTGCCATGGTATAACGTACATAAAATATATGCCGGTCTGAGAGATGCCTGGTTGTACACAGGAAATGAGAATGCAAAAGATATCTTCCTGAAATTCTGTGACTGGGGTATTGATATTACAGCTGCTCTTTCCGATGAACAGATGCAATCGATGCTGGATACGGAACATGGCGGAATAAATGAGATATTTGCTGATGCTTACCACATGACTGGCAATATTAAGTACCTCGTTGCTGCAAAAAGGTTCTCGCACAGGTTGTTACTTGATTCAATGGCTGCCGGCATTGATAATCTGGATAACAAGCATGCTAATACTCAGGTGCCAAAAGCAATCGGTTTTCAACGGATCGCAGAACTTACCCACGAAAAGGTATTTCTGGATGCGGGTAGTTTTTTCTGGGAAACAGTAACAAAGAACCGTTCTCTGGCATTCGGAGGCAACAGCAGAAGGGAACACTTCCCGGACGCAAATTCCTGCAAAGATTTTGTGGAAGAGGTTCAGGGCCCGGAATCATGCAATTCATATAATATGCTTCGGCTGACTGAGGACCTGTTCCGGACCAGACCTCTGGCACAATATGCAGATTATTACGAAAGGACATTATTTAACCATATTCTCTCGACACAACATCCTGAACACGGAGGTTATGTGTATTTCACTCCTGCCCGCCCGCGTCATTACCGAGTCTATTCTACGCCGAATGAAGCAATGTGGTGCTGTGTTGGCAGCGGTATGGAAAATCACGGGAAGTACAATCAATTCATTTATACCCATACAAATGATTCATTATACCTGAACCTGTTTATTGCATCCGAACTGAACTGGCGGGATAAAGGAATTAAAATAAAGCAGGAAACAGAATTTCCTTTTAAGGAGCAGACGAAGTTAACTTTTACCGGGAAGTCCACTCATTTCACTCTTTTGATAAGATACCCGTCTTGGGTCAGGGACAGAGCTCTTATAATCAAGATCAATGGTAAATCGATAGCCTATAATCAGCATCCATCATCTTATATGGCGATTGACCGGACCTGGAAGACAGGGGATGTTTTACAGATTATACTTCCGATGAATAATACTATTGAGCAGATGCCAAATGTCCCGGAATATATTGCCTTCCTCCATGGACCAATTCTTCTTGGAGCTAGAACAGGTACTAAGGATCTGAAAGGGCTGATCGCGGACGACAGCCGATGGGGTCATATTGCTTCGGGAGAAAAACTTCCTGTTGATGAAGCTCCCGCAATAGTAAATGTAACCCTCAGCAAAGCTCCGGAATTGCTTGTTCCTTTAAAAGAGAATCCACTTGTTTTTAAGTTGCCTGCCTCTTCCATTAATACTGCTGAAGAGATGATTTTAGAACCATTCTTTATGATACATGATTCAAGGTATATGATGTACTGGAAGATCTTAAAACCTGAATAATGTGGGTCCAGGCTAATAGATATCGAAAACATCAGTAATAAAAAGACATTGCAATAATTAACATGACCTATGAAAACAATAAGAAAAAGTTTTATTCTCGGATTGTGCCTTTTACTTCTTTCAGGGTGTAACCACTATGGTAAACGGATGAAACTTGGTGTACTGGAATCGGGTGCAATAGTTTCGTTTGTGCGTGATACATCAGGTAACTGGGGTATTGAAATTTCAGGGACTGAATTTCCTTTGCTTTTAAACCGGAAACCTGCTCAAATTGAAGTCTTTAAAAGCGCTGAGGATATAATAAAACTTGCTTCAGGCTATCAGTCAGTGAAAAAAACGGAAGGTGCTTTGGTCTCGAAAGCTGAAATAGCGGATGGTAATGGAGCCTCTTTTAGTATCGAGGACAAATGGAGCATTTCGGGTGATGTATTGTCTGTCCACAGGAAAGTAACTGTTAATGGATCCGGAAATGACGCCGGATTTCTTTCAGCTATAAGGTTTTCAACTGAACCAGTATTGAAATGGGAGGATATGACCTATTTCGCACCGGATGTACTATATGGCGATCCCACTTACGATGGAGAAACTTCACCGGGAGGCACTCTGGCTTACAATTCAAAATGCTTTTCGATAAGAGAAGATTATATATCCGCACCTCTGTTTGGTCTGTCTTTCAAGAACGGGAGCTGGGCGGCTGTCCTGGATCTCGCTCCGGATGGTGCGACAACCCTCGCAGAGACAACTGCTCCTGCTACAACGCCGGTAATTGATGAAAAGATCAGATTCGGCGCTGTCGGGGCACGTGAAGTGGATGGCAGTGGAGTTGAATTTGGCTTCTGGATGCCGGGTACAACAAATGAATTCTCCGGGGGATTTGGGCTTTCCGGTTCAACAACACCAACAAGAATAGTAAGACATAGATATAATCCAGTCATAAATGGTTTTACCCAGAATTATCAGGTGGGTTTCCGACTGAGCAAGGGTGATTCTTTCAGCTCATTGGTCCGTGATGGCTGGCGCTGGGCATGGGAAAGCCTGAAACCTCAGATCACACCTATCGATATAGAAGTTGCCCGCCGCGCAATGATAGATCATCTTGCAGATCATGTCCTTGTTGTTCGTGATATGGCTGGAGTAGGGTTTCTTTATGATGCAGTTACAGGAAACCCTGGTTCCTATCGAAGAACTTCTTTGCCGGTACCCGGGGGATTACCCGCTAATGCAGTGGCCCCTGCCCCGCAACCCCGGCCGGCTCAGCCGGCTCAGGCCCGTCCTGTAGATGGTACCGGACGATCCATTCCTACTCCTGAAGAATTGGTTAAAATGGAGATCCTTGCACGTACCCTTAAGGTTAGTTTCGATCCTAAGGCATATGAACTGGCCCGCTGGCCAAAAATTTTAATGGGTTTTGTAGCAAAGGGAATAGAATCTGCCGACCAGCTCTTACAGGAAGGTGATCGCGATCCCGGTCCGCGCGGTCAGAGAATGAGAGAACTGGGATTAATGATAATAAACAGTTTTGTCCGTATTGTACCACTGGCCCCTCCGGCAGGTACCGGTTTTAATTTACTGACCGGGAAGCCTGATTGTCAGTCTGAAGGAGTAGTTACAATAAGAGAACCATCGGAAGATCTGCGTTGTCTGATTGATGTTATTCGGCGTGAAAGGAAATCCGGACGTGAACACCCGGAATGGATGGCCTGGTGTCAGCAGTTCGGCGACTGGCTGATACCGCAGCAGCGTACCGACGGTTCATTCCCGAGAAGCTGGAACGCCGGACTGGGTACACCCAGAGAAGAGTCTGGGACAAGCAGTTGCATTCCTGTACCCCTTCTTGTCAGACTTACTGAAGAAACCGGTCAGCAAAAATATCTGGATTGTGCCATACGCGCAGGTGAATATACATGGAATACCTACGGCAGCCGTGGTATCTTTATAGGAGGAGCTACTGACAATCCTAATGTTACTGATAAAGAGGCTCGAATGCTTGCTCTTGAAGGATATCTTGCACTATATGAAAATACAAAAGACAATAAGTGGCTTGAACGCGCCAAAGCAGCTGCAAATTTTGCCGAGAGCTGGATATGGATCTGGAATGTACCCATGCCTGTCGATGCTGATCCTGCAATGCTTGGCTGGAAACCAGGTGTACCTACAACCGGAGTTAATGGAATAACTGCACGTGGCTCAGGCGTAGACCAGTATATGGCCTGGTCAGTACCCGCTTACGCCAGATTATATAAATATACTAATGATGAACACTACCTTGATGTAGCACGTATCCTTCTGCATAATACAAAAGCAATGCTTGCAATCCCGGGACGAACATATGATCTTTTAGGGCCCGGATGGCAACAGGAAAACTGGAGTATGGGCCGGAACAGAGGCAACGGATCACACCGGAGCTGGCTGCCATGGGTTTCAGTCAATCATTTGCACGGTATTACCGGTTTGGAGGAATTTGATCCGGAATTATATAAATTATTGTCAACAGGAAAATGACTATTAAGATGCCAGATACAAAAAGAATAATTATCGCATCGGTTATTGTCATGTCGCTATCTACAGTGACATGTAAACAAAAACAAGAAACCTCAGTTGAAAAAGTCAAGAAACAACCAGCTATTGAATTGTCAAACGACAATACCATCCCATTGGCTGATCTTGGTAACGGGTATTTTCGGAATCCGGTTTTGACAGGCACCAGAGGCGATAATACAATTGTCAGGGTAGACAAAGATTATTACATGATGGCAGGAGGCAGGTCGGTTTGGCATTCCCGCGACATGGTGAACTGGGTACCGTTACCTCCTTCACTGAATACATTCAGGAGTGGTACATGGGCCTCAGATATAACTTATTATAAAGGAAAATATTACATATATACTACTGAGGTAAATATGTCAATTGGCAACGTTGGACCCTTAAATATGGCTCAACGAAGTCTGCTTGGAGTACCATTTAAGGACAAGGGCGATAAAGGATGGAGCAATGTAGTTATCTGGGCTGACGATCCTGCAGGTCCCTGGAGCGAGCCCATCGAATTGGGAGTATACGGTCTCTTTGATCCGGGACATATTGTAGATTCAGAAGGAAACCGTTATCTCTTTTTTAATAAGGGCATGATGATCAGGCTCGCCCCTGACGGCCTTAGTGTTAAGGGAGATCTTAAGGAGGTTTATGATGGATGGGATGTCCCCGAAGGATGGGTAATGGAATGTAAATGTCTTGAAGCACCAAAACTGATTCATCATAATGACTATTATTATATAGCAAGTGCCGAAGGAGGAACAGGAGGCCCTACAACAGCCCATATGGGAGTTATTGCACGGGCCAGATCGCTGGAAGGACCCTGGGAAAACTCACCTTATAATCCGATCGTCCGTACCTGGGACCAGAATGAGAAATGGGTACGCCAGGGACATGGAACGCTCATCGACGATATTGATGGAAACTGGTGGTTTATGTTTACAGGTTATGAGAAAGGCTATGAGACTCTCGGTAAACAATCATTACTTCTTCCGGTTCAATGGACTGAAGATGGATGGCCGGTAATCGCTGAGGGAGTAACTGTTTATGATGATATTAAGAAACCGGCAGGAGAAAATATCGGACATGGGATACCGGTCTCAGATAACTTTACTTCTGAAAAGCTTGGATGGCAGTGGACTGCAGGAAAAGATGCGGATCCAGCCGCCGGGTATGAGTTTGGAAAGGGATTTTTAAAGATGCCTGCAAAGGGAAGTATTCCGGGGGAGGCAGCTATACAACCGGAAGGTGCATCTGTAATATCAGTAACTCAATACCATCATTCCTATGAAGCAGAGGTAGAGGTTGAAATCCCCGAAACAGCAGAAGGAGGTTTACTTATAACCGGATGCGGCGGTCGTAACAGCTTCGCAACAGCCGGAATCCGTAAAAGTGAACTTTTTGCCACATGGGGAGGAGTAGCTAATTATCTCGATTGGGATGGTTTGCATATCTTTGTTAAGATCAGAAATATCAATGCTGATATTTCCTGCTTTTACAGTAGTGACGGTAAAAACTGGACAATGTTTAAAAACTCAACTTCTGTGTCTAATGCAAATACTATTTCACTTTATGCGGCAGGCAAAGGCGATGTTATTTTTAAAAATTTTAAATTCCGGGGATTAGATCGTTAATTTAACGATAAATAAAAATGAAGATATTTGAAAGTGCCCTAAATCATAATATCAGGTAAAACAAAACTAAATACATAACAATATTAAAAAGGAGAATTAAAATGAAGAAGAAAAGTCGTTTCTTAATTATTCTTACACTGGCACTTATATTGCCTGCTGCCATGATAATGGTAATGGCAATGTCGGGGTTGGGGAGCAAGGCTGCTCCGCCAAGAGCGGAAGGTCCATGCGATGTCTATGCTGCTGCCGGCAATCCGTGCGTGGCAGCTCACAGCAGTACGCGTGCATTATATGCTTCCTATAATGGCCCGCTGTACCAGGTAATGCGGCAATCAGACGGCAAGACCCTTGATATAGGTGTCGCGCAACCCAGCGAGGGCGATCCCGGAGGATATGCTGACGCGGCCGCTCAGGATGCTTTCTGCGCCAATACTTACTGCTGGATCACTGTTCTCTATGACCAGTCAGGTAAAGGCAATCACCTGACCCAGGCTCCCCGGGGCGGATTCAGTGGCCCGGCAATGGGCGGATTTAACAATCTGCCAGTCGCCGACATGGCTCCTGTTACGATACAGGGCCATAAAGTTTATGGTGTCTTCATCGAACCGGGTATGGGACTTCGCGACGACGATCCGGTTGGTACTGCTGTCGACGACCAGGCCGAAGGTCAGTATTGGGTAATCAGCGGACATCATTACAACTCCGGATGCTGCTTCGATTACGGCAATGCAGAGACCGACAGCCGTGACGACGGAGATGGTACAATGGAAACAACCTACTATGGCAATGCCACTGCCTGGTATCGTGGGCAGGCCCCCGGACCATGGATCATGACTGACCAGGAAAATAACCTGGTCGGCTGTGTCAATCCATCCCCGAACGATAAATACTGCTCCGATCTGCCAAGTATCTCCTGGCGCTTCGTGACTGCAACAGCTGACGGCGAACCTCATCACTGGAGATCAATGGGAGGAGATGCCCAGCAGGGTAATCTGCAAGTCATGTTCGATGGATCGCGTGTTATAAATGACAGAAGCAGCTATGACCCGATGCGCAAGCAGGGAGCTATCCTGCTGGGTAATGGTGGTGATAACAGTGTTGGCTCACAAGGTACCTTCTATGAAGGTGCAATGACCGCAGCGGGTACTTTCCCCACACAGGAAACAAATCAGAAAATCCAGGCCAATGTAGTAGCTGCAAAATACTATGTACATTACCTGAGCATAGCTCCTGCAAATGAAACAGATACTCCTCCCGGACTTCAGACTTTCTCACCACGTACCTCACAAAACACTACTGTTACTTTCACAAATTCAACAGGAGCTTCTGTTAAGGATGTAACTCTAAGTATTACTGTACCCAGAGGATGGAAATCCGTTGTCTTAAGTACAAACGAAACTTCGAAAAAATTCTCTGCCCCGGTAGCACCAGGCGAAAGTGTCAGTGCAACATTCACTGTTACTTCAGGATCGGAGTTTTTCAACGGGGATCTGATCGGCAAAGCAACATGGACAGATTCAGGTAACGGCCGAAACCGGTCCGAAACAACGGTTGAAAAAGTCCGTAATGTAAGTCCTGTAAAGATTAATGAGTTTCGTGTAAGCGATGGTTCTGCAGACAACTCAACAAACTCATTCATAGAACTTTATAATGCAGGAGACAGTGAGGTCGATATTTCAGGCTGGACTCTCACTCAACACCAGACCCAGATGCCGATCTTCTCATCCGTGAAGATCCCTGCCGGGATAAAACTATCTCCGAGAAGTTTCTACCTGTTAGGTCTTTCCAACTCCGGACTTGTAGTTCCGGCAAAAAAGGGAGAAAAGACAATTTATGTCAGGAATACAACAGATATGTCGGTAGGAGATATGGTACAGATCGGTACCGGACCGGCAATGGAAACCCGAAGGATAGTAAGCCTCACAGCACCTTCTGCGCCTGAAACGCCAGCTTTACCATTTGGTGGTGGACAGAGAGGCGGACCCAGAGGCTCAACAACGGTTTGGCAGCCCCTGCCCGATGGTCCGGTAATAACAATCCCCAAAGGATCTGTCAATATTCCTGTCACAAGTGTCAGCGGCTTCGAAGTCGGACAGAAAATGGCTATCGGTTATGGGGCCACTTATCCCTCCGCTTCTCAGTTTATTGAAAAATACGAGATAGTTACGATAACCCAGGTTGGCAAACCCGGCACTCAGGCATGGCTCTCAATGGATGCTAAACCTGGTGACAGGAACATTAAAGTTTCTTCAGTCGAAAATATCTCACCAGGTGATAAGATCAGACTTGATATCGACAGCAAGGGACATGGAATCGAAACTGTCACTGTGAAACGTGTCGGAACTCAATCTTCCCGCAGTACCTTCAACGGTCCGCTTACGGCAAAGGATGATCCTGGTACAGGGCTGGATCTTACCGGACGTCTGAAATTCAATCATGCATCAAACATGCCTTTCAGTGCAAGGGGAACAGGTATAAGCTTCAAACCTGCAACAGCCTTTGCTCACTCCAGCAATGAGCCTGTTTTGGCACTCAGCTACAGCATCACTTTCGACCAGCCTCTGGCAAATGATCACGATATTGATGATGTAGTACGGGATGAAAAAGTAAATACTGCGGGTTACCAGGGAGCACCAGCGCCTGACCAATGGTTCGGTGGTCCGGCACTTTCCGCCAGTGCCGGTAATATGGTACTGCGTGACGCTAATGGCAATGTTGTTGATGGTCTCAACTATGGCTTACTTGTTGATCCGTGGGCAGCTGAGGGTTATCAGGCTGCTTCAGGTGCAGGAGCAAGCGGATGCCTGGTACCTGCGCCATCTGCCGGCAGAGGCTTCAGGATGGGACAGACTGCACCTGCCAGCCAGCCAAACAGAAGCGCCGGCCGTTACCCTGATGGTGCCGACAGCGACTTCAATTGCCGTGATTTCCAGCTGCAGAATGCGATCAGCCTTCTGGCTCCGGCAGCAGCAGGTTCAAAAAACATTAAAGTAGGAAGCGTGGCAAACTTTGTAAACGGTCAGAAAATAATTATCGGAAGCGGCAGGAACAGTGAGACCGCAGTAATCGCGATTGTTGGTACAACCGGTGGCACAACAGTAGGTACTGCTACTAAAGCAGGTATTACTGTTATTCCTGTGGTCAGCATGGAAGGATTTAATGCCGGCCAGTCCATCACGATCGATGGTGGTGCAAACCTCGAGACTGCTGTTGTTGCTTCAACATCTGCCGGACGACGTCGTATGGGACCTGGCGCCGGAGGTGGCAGTATGCCAATGGACTCAATTAAGGTAACAATGCCCCTTAAATTTGCACATGCTGTTGGTGCTCAGGTCTCCGGCAGCGGTATAACCCTTACTTCTCCTCTGACCAAAGCTCATGAAAATGGTGAGCAGTTATCAAGTAACCTCCCGACACCAGGTGAACCTAATCAATATGTAAGGAGGCCTTAGTTAACATGAAAGCTGGTTTATATTAATATATTGAAAACACTCCGCGGATCGAAAGTAAAATCAGATACCGCGGGGTGTTTTATTTCAAAACACAGGAGGATTTGATTTTGACTGATCAAGGTGAAATCGCCCGTCTTAAACAGAGCTGGCCCTTGTGGCGCCTTGTTCTGACGGGATTGAACATATTAGCTTTGGTACTGAGTGTGATCATGAGCTGGCATTATCTGGCGGGCGGCTCTATGGCAGGTTGTGGCGGAGGGAGCCCGTGCGAACAAGTGCTTAACAGCCGGTGGTCGGATATAGCGGGTGTTTTCCCGGTCAGCGGCCTGGCTATAGGAGTATATCTTGCTATGCTTATATCAGGTATGTATACCGGTCCTGCTGCAGATGAATCAATCCGCCGGTTAGCCTGGAAAGTAATGTTATTCCTTGCAGGTTCGGTTGCGGGCAGCGCTATATGGTTCACAATTTTACAGAAATGGATCATCAGGGCATTTTGCCCTTATTGTATGACCGCGCACATAACCGGTCTGCTGCTGGCTGCTCTGGTAATCTGGAGAGTGTTAACTAAAACAGGTGGAAATATGTCAGGGCGGATAATTAAACCATTATCGGTAACAGGCCTGGTTCTGAGTGGAATGACTCTTGCAGGTGTCCTGGCTGTTTCCCAGGCAGCCTTCAATCCAAAGGCTGTTCATAGTGACGTCGGCTCACAGCAAAACCTGCCTGCCATCAATTATCAAAATGCACCGGTTATTGGATCTCCTGAAGCTCCTTACATCGTAACTTTGCTTTTTGATTATCAATGTCCCCATTGTCAGAAAATACATTTTATGCTCGATGAGCTAATTCACCGTTATAATAACAAGCTTGCATTTGTTCTTTGTCCTGCCCCCTTGAATTCAAAGTGCAACCCTTACATTCCCCGGGATGTGGATGCCTACATCAATTCCTGCGATCTTGCCGGGATTGGCCTGGCGGTCTGGCTTGCCGATCGCAAGGCGTATTCCGTCTTCGAAAACTGGATGTTCACATATGAATCAGGCAACTACTGGCTGCCCAGAAGTCCTGAAGCCGCAAGGGAAAAAGCCATTGAGCTGGTTGGCCGGGAAAAGTTCGAAGCTTCATTGGCCGATCCCTGGATAGGACAATATATAAAAACCTCTACTCAGATTTACGGTTATACCATTCAGAGTGGTATGGGTGGTATACCAAAAATGATTTTCGGTTCCCGATGGGTAATCCCGGAGCCATATAATGCTGATGACCTCATCAGAATTCTTCAGGAGAACCTGGGTGTTCCGTCTCCTTAACCCAATAGAAAACCTTCAAAGTGATTAAAGATAAAGTAATAATAAACTACTAATTTCAGTAAATAACCATCAAACTAACCTATACGAAAATGAAAAATCGTTTTGTGACAATTATTATTCTGGCGCTGATCGTTCCTGCAGCCATTATAATGGCAATTGCATGTTCCGGAATAGGTATTCCTCACAGGCCGGAAGGACCATGCGATATTTATACTGCTTCGGGTTTCCCCTGTCTGACAGCCCATAGCAGTACACGTGCATTGTTAGCTTCATACAACGGGCCGTTGTATCAGGTTATGCGTCAGTCGGATGGTAAGACACTTGATATAGGTGTGGTCCAGCCAGGTAAGGGAGATCCGGGCGGGTATGCTGATGCAGCTGCCCAGGATGCATTCTGCGCCAATGATTTATGCTGGATTACTACTATTTATGATCAGTCCGGAAATGGGAATCACCTCGTTCAGGCACCTCCCGGAACTTTCAGGGGACCTGCAAAAGGCGGATTCAATACACTTCCCATTGCAGATATGGCACCTGTCACAATAATGGGACATAAGGCTTATGGTGTTTATATAATGCCGGGTATGGGTTTGCGAAACAATAATGCCACCGGACTTGCAATCAATGATGAACCGCAGGGTATTTATATGGTATGTGATGGCAAACATTTTGACAGCGGTTGCTGTTTCAATTATGGCAATACCTCAACAAACAGCCGGGCTGTTGGTAGAGGAACAATGGAAACAGTTTATTTCGGTACAGCTACAGCATGGGGCAGCGGCAGCGGCACTGGTCCGTGGATAATGTCCGATATGGAAGCCGGCCTGTTCTCAGGATACGATGCAAAACAAAACGTTGCCAATCCTACGATTGATTCCTGGCGCTTCGTTACCGGAATGGTCAGCGGAGGCGGCGGAAATCAGTGGGAGATCCATGGTGGTAACGCCCAGGAGGGTGAGCTTGCAACATTCTATAAAGGAATACGTCCTCACTCACTCGACAACGACTGGTACTACCCGATGCACAGGAAGGGAGCCGTTCAGATGGGTAATGGCGGCGATAATGGCAATGGTTCGGCCGGTACTTTCTATGAAGGAGTGATGATTACCGGATATCCTGACGAAACTACCCTGGATGCCGTACAGAAGAATATCGTATCGGCAAAATATGATGTACAAAGAGTCAGCTTGTCGCACGTTATTACTTTTACACCCGGATCTTCCCAGGAAGTAACCGCTACATTCACAAATACCACCGGAGCTGCTGTTTCAGGTGTTACACTTAGCATGTCCGTGCCTGAAGGCTGGACTGTCTTAGTATCAGGTTCTGAAGATAAATCAAAGACCTTCAGTGAGCGCATAGCACCCGGAAAAAGTGTAAATACTACATTTAAAATTACTTCGGGAGAAACAACGGGTGCCGGATTCATTACATTGAGAGCCGGATGGAAAAAACAATCTGCGGAAACTTCCCAAAGGGTCAGAAATGCTTTTCCTGTTAAAATCAACGAGATCCGCTTCGATGGAGGCAGTGCCAGTCAAACTAACCAGTTCATCGAATTATTCAACGCGGGAGATAAGGATGTTGATATCTCCGGCTGGACTCTTGTAAACACCAGGAGCGAATGGGCTCCTGTAAAACTTGGTACAATCCCGGAAGGCAAAAAAATACCGGCACACGGGTTCTTCCTGCTGGGCCTTTCCTCCTCAGGACTTGCTGCTCCTGCAAATCAGGGAGATAACATTATCAATGTACGAAGTACAGCCGGATTAAGCACTGGCCAGAAGATCGTCATTGGCGGAGAGGCCTACACGATCGCAAAAGTCGGAACAGAAGCTTCTCCTATGGCTATGATCTTTGTCCCGGTCTCCACTGGTCCATGGATAACGATCCCTGCCGGCTCAACCAATCTGCCTGTCACTAACACAAACGGCTTTACGGTTGGGCAGAAAATCGGCATCGATATTGGTGGTAATTATGAGGTGGCCACAGTAACTGCTGTCGGTAAGGCATCAACATTGACTACACTGGCTGCAGAAGCAAAAGCAGGTGAAACCGTTATTAAAGTTGCTGCCAATTCCAATATGACTGTCGGTGACAATCTTACAATAGGAACCGGTTCCCGTAAAGAATCGGCAGAAGTTAAACGTCTTATCAACGTTGTCGAGGCTCCTTCACGCGGAGGATTTGACCAGGGATTCGGAGGAAGCCGGACAGGAGAGGTGGAACTGACTGTGCCCCTTAAGTTCAACCATATGCTTGCTGAAGATGTATCCGACAGAGGAACTGGAATAGATTTTAAACCGGCGACCCGCTTTGAACATAGAAGCGGAGATGCCGTTCAGGCATTAGGAAGCGGCATTACCCTGAGAGATGCTCTGAAGAATAATTACGAAGCTGGTGCAGCTGTGCTTAATCCATCAGATAAAACTTCGGGTTATCAGGGCCCTGTAGAACCTGATCAGTGGTATGGATCTCCCCTTTCATCATCTGCAGGCTCCGTCGCTTTAATTGATAATAGCGGTATAGTAGTTGTCGATGCAATTGTTTATGGATCAAGACAGAGTAACTCAAGCGCCAATGGAACTATCACAAGCCCCGAGATCGCTATCCTTGAAGGCGATCAAAGTCAGGGTGGTTGCATAGTAATAGCTCCTGGTGCCGGACGAAACACAGGACCATTCGCCCCGATATCTGGAAATAACAATAAAAGCGTGGGCCGTTACCCCGATGGAAATGATACAGATAATAACTGCACTGATTTTATTCTTCAGAACACAACTACTCTGTCAGCAGGATCAGGAATCGGGGCAAATAATATTAAAACCGCCAGTGTGAACGACTTTATTATTGGTCAGGAAATTATAATCGGGACAGATAAGAACAGCGAGAAAGCTGTAATTACTGAAATTGGCACCGCAGGAGCAACAACAGTGGGTACTTCTACTGGGGCGGGTGCGACATCAATTCCTGTCACAGGCATCGAAGGCTTTAGTGCCGGTCAGACAATAACAATAAACACCGGTGCAAAAATGGAGACTGCAGTTATCGCCTCAATAGCAGCCGGACGCAGACGTTTTGGCGGCGGAGGTTTTACTATGCCGATGGACACAATCAAAGTCACTGCACCGCTAAAAAATGTGCATGCTGTGGGTTCAATGGTCTCCGGCAGTGGTATAACCCTTGCCAGGCCATTGAGTATGGCTCATGAAAAAGGTTCACAGGTAGCTGGCAATGTCCCTACACCGGGTGAACCGAATCAATATGTAAGAAAACCTCAATGAAGAAACAGTCTGCAGGACATAAAAATATAAGCAGGCGTGATTTTGTAAAAGTCGCCGGAATTTCAGCTGCAGGGCTTTCTACATTTGGCTGCGTAAAATTCAATGCTAAAAGAGTTAGTATTGTCACTGAAGCCGGAGATATGATTGCCGGATCTGCGCCGGTACAATGGTCTTTAAAAGAACTTGAAAGCTGGCTGAAATCCGCGGGAATTAATGTCGGGAATACAAATCAGATTAATGATGCAAAAGATAATGATCTGATCATAGTTGCAGCTTCTGCCGGTTCTTTACTGGGCCGGAAATTACTTGAAGAAGCCAAAACAGATATCCCGCAGATCCCGGAAGCACTTGGTCTTGTTCCGGTTCAACAGGAAGGCAGACAGGTTCTGCTGGCCTGTGGATATGATATACGTGGCCTTGTTTATGCTGTTTTGGAACTTGCTGACCGTGTGCGATATTCAGACCAGCCCCTTGATTCCCTGACAATCAGGAAACCGGTTATTGAGAAACCGGCTAATAAAATCCGAAGTCTGAACCGGCTTTTTGTAAGCGATATTGAAGACAAGCCCTGGTTCAATGACCGGGAAATGTGGGAACAGTATCTTAATATGATTGCCACGCAAAGGTTTAACCGATTTAATCTGAGCCTGGGAATCGGCTATGACTTTCTGCAGAATGTAACTGACGGATATTTTCTTTTTGCCTATCCGTTTTTCTTGTCTGTCCCGGGTTACGATGTCAGTGTACCGGAATTGCCTGTTGAGGAACAGAAGAATAACCTGGAAATGCTTAAGTTCATAAGCGAAAATACTGTTGCCCGTGGTATTCAGTTCCAGTTGGGAATCTGGATGCATGGTTATAAATGGCTGAACAGCCCCAGTCCGAATTATACAATCAAAGGATTAACTCCGGAAACACATGGCCCTTATTGCAGGGATGCTGTCAGGCAGCTTTTACAGGAATGCCCTGCTATCAGTGGTATAACTTTCCGCATACATGGAGAAAGCGGAGTAACAGAAGGAAGTTACAATTTCTGGAAAACCGTTTTTGAAGGTGTTTCCTCCTGTGGCCGTGAAGTTGAGATCGATATGCATGCCAAAGGGATGAACCAGGAGATGATCGATCTGGCGGTTGGATCAGGCATGCCTGTTAACATTTCTCCAAAATACTGGGCTGAGCACCTGGGTCTGCCATATCATCAGGCTGATATTCGTGCGCTTGAAATTCCAAAAGACAATCAAAATGCTCAGGGACTGATGAACCTTAGTGCTGGTTCGCGCAGTTTTACCCGGTACGGCTATGGCGATCTGTTTAAGGAAAACCGGAAACATGGTGTGGTGCATAGAATCTGGCCAGGTACACAACGTCTTTTGATCTGGGGTGACCCGGAGACAAGTGCAGCCCATTCACGGAATTTCAGCTTCTGCGGGAGTGCCGGTGTAGATCTTATGGAACCCCTGTCTTTCAAGGGCCGTCGCGGATCGGGAATTTCCGGAGATCGTTGCGCATACCTTGACTCTTCACTGAAACCCCGCTGGGACTGGGAAAAATACCTCTACAGCCTTCGCGTTTTTGGCAGATTAGCCTATAACCCTGATACAGAGCCGGATGTCTGGCAGAGGTTCCTCAACATGCATTTTGGTGAAGCATCAGAAGACATTGAACTGGCTCTTGCCAACGCTTCGAGGATTCTTCCGCTCGTTACAACAGCTCATGGAGTCTCTGCTGCAAATAATATTTACTGGCCTGAAATCTATACTAATTTGTCGGTTGTCGATCCGAAGATGCGAATACCCTTTTCTGATACACCCGCTCCGAAAGTTTTCGGTAATGTCAGCCCGTTTGATCCGCAATTATTTACGGGTATCAATGATTTTGCCGGTCAGCTGCTGAAAAGGGAACGCAGCGGTAAATATTCTCCTGTTGAATATGCACAATGGATAGAAAACTATGCTGAAGAAGCATCAAGGTTGCTGATCCGTGCCGAAAACAAGATAAAAGATAAAAGAAGTACTGAATTCAGGAGGGTGTCAATTGATCTAAAAATAATGATCGGATTAGGCCGGTTCTTTGGAGCACGGTTCAGGTCGGGAGTCCTTTATGGGATTTTTGAACAGAGCAACGATCGGTCAGCCCTTGAATCGTCTCTGGAATTATACCGTAAAGCCAGGGGTTATTGGTCTGATCTTGCTGAAACTGCAAGGAATGTATATAAACCTGACATTACAATCGGGGAAAACGATGTGATCAGGGGACACTGGCTCGACAGGCTGCCCGCTATGGATAAAGATATAGATTTAATGGCTGCAAAGCTGAAGAGCATTGAGCCTTCTGACAGGCAACCGGAAAATGTCCGGATAGCTATTCAGGAAACCCTGGGCAAACCAGAACGGATTTCTGTGAAATGCCTTCATCAGCAGCCGAAAAACTTTGTTGCGGGAAAACCACTGGAACTTGATCTTTCGATTGAAAAGGACATAGCTTCAGTAACAATGTATTACCGTCATGTCAATCATGCCGAACGCTATCAGACAATTGAAATGGTGCGCACCGGTAATAGTTATAAAGCGACTATATCTGCTGAATATTCAAATTCTGAATATCCTCTTCAATATTATTTTGAACTGAGAGAAGGACCTGAAAAAGTTTGCCTCTTCCCTGGTTTTAATGCAACATTAACCAGTCAGCCCTACTTTGTAATTCGTAAAATCTAAACAAGTCTAACTAATAATTTTTTCAGCATGAAAAAGACAATTAAAATCTATCTCGGATCTTTAGTAATCCTTTTATTCTTCCCCGGTTTCTCTGAAGTTTTTGGTCAGAACGCCAGGATAAAATTTGATACCGACCGTATTATCGGAGAGGTTGATAAAAATCTTTACGGCAATTTTGTTGAACATCTTGGAAGATGCGTATATGGCGGGATTTATGAACCCGGATCGCCACTTTCTGATGCCAATGGTTTCCGTAAAGATGTGCTTGAAGCTGTTAAGGGATTGAATGTCTCACTCATCCGTTATCCGGGAGGAAATTTCGTATCTAATTATCACTGGATTGATGGCGTCGGACCTAAAAATGAACGAGTGCCAAGAATGGAGCTTGCCTGGGCAAGATTGGAGACAAATGAATTCGGAACAAATGAATTCATTAAATACTGCCGGGCTGTGGGCAGTGAACCTTATCTGTCGGTCAACATGGGAACCGGAACTATCGAGGAGGCACAAAGGTGGGTCGAATACTGTAATATAAAAGAAGGCCCTTACTATGCAGAGCTCCGGAAAAAACATGGTTTTACGGAACCTTATAATGTAAAATACTGGAGCCTTGGAAATGAGATGGATGGAGAGTGGCAGATGGGACATCTTAATGCTGAAGATTATACAAAGAAAGCTCTTGAAGCCGCCAAGCTTATGAGGCTTACTTCTCCTGATATCAAACTTATTGCTGCCGGTTCTTCAAATTACAGACCTCATGCTGACCCGGATCATTGGAACCGGACAACAATTAACAACCTTCGAGACGTTGTGGATTATATTGCACTTCATATGTATGTCGGTAATCCTGAGAATAATTATTATAATTTTCTTGCAACCCCCCTGGTAATGGAGCAAAGAACTGATATCGTAAGGGGAATGATAAAGGAGGCTATGCAGAAAGCCGACAGGGGAAACAGACCTCCCATGTATATAGCCTGGGATGAATATAATGTATGGTACAGGGCAAGGACAGATGAACTAATGCAGGGAACAAGAGCGCTTGAGGAAAAATACAATCTTGAAGATGCACTTGTCATTGGAGGATTCCTGAATGTATTTATCCGTAATGCCGATATAATTAAAATGGCTAATATGGCCCAGCTTGTAAATGTTATTGCTCCTGTCTTTGCTGAAGAAAAAGGCATGTTCAGACAGACAATCTATTTTCCCCTGGAACTTTTTGCCAAAAACATGCAAGGCAAATCACTTGATCTCGTTGTTGATTGTCCCACATACAATACTGATGAATTCTATCTTGGTCTGGGTGAAGCACAAACAAAACAGTCAAATGTTCCCTATCTTGATGTGTCAGCCACATATAACAACGGAGAGGTTGTAATCTGTGTCGTAAACAGGCATAAGGAGAACGCTATTAAAACTGATATCATATGCCAGTCAGGCGAGTTCAGTGATATGCTTAAAATATCAGAGATAAATGCTCCGGATATTAAGGCAGCAAATGATTTTGGTGTCGAAAATGTAAAAACGGTTTCAAAACCTGATGTAAAAGCAAAAGGAAATACAGTTACCTATTCTTTCCCCGCTCATTCTCTTACAATGATACGCGGCAAGATTAAATAAGCATAGTGTCTGATTCCTTTGTACTGATATTTAAAAAATTTTAAAGAATGAAATCTTAAAGGCAGCTAAATGATTAAATATAAGGCATTTGCGGTATTGATTTTTATTAGTGCAATACCTGCATTTCCGCAAAAGGTGACAGTTGTATCCCCCAATAATAAGATTATTGTCGATCTTATTAACAGGCAGAATACCGATAAAGGGGAATGGTTCTTAAAAGTCAGTTATAATGACAATAATACAACTTCAGTAGTAATACCTGAGATTATTCTTGGATTGTCACGAAATGATCAGGATTTTTCAAAGGATCTTAAATTACTGAAATCCGGGAAACAGGTTCAGATAACCGAACAATATAACCTCTTACACGGGAAACGATCAGCTTGTTCAAATTCAGGCAATGAAGCTGTTGTATATTTTGAGAATTCCCGGAAGGCAAAATTGAATTTGATTATCAGGGCTTATAATGATGGAATGACATTCCGTTATGAATTTCCTGATAAAGAAGGTTCTTTTGTAATTAAGGATGAGCTGACTTCCTATAACATTCCCTCCTCAACAAAACGTTGGCTTGAAAAATGGAATACTGCAAATGAAGGTCTTTACAGTGTCATGAATGATGATAACACCCAGCAAAGCTGGGGTTACCCGGCCCTCTTTGATTCACCCGATAACGATTGCTGGTATCTCATACATGAAGCTGATGTCGACCGTAATTACTGCGGTTCAAAACTTAGTAACACTGATGATAAATCATTTTATAAGATCACATTCCCTGATCCTAAAGATGGAAATGGACTGGGGGAATCGGCTCCGACAATTAATCTCCCATGGAAATCTCCCTGGCGTGTGGTCATAATGGGGACTCTTTCAGACATAGTAGAATCAACTCTAATTCATGATGTTTCTCCCCCTTCAGTTATAAAGAATACCGATTGGATAAAACCCGGTCTTGTATCATGGAATTACTGGTCAAGTAATCATGGCACCAAAGACTATAAAATTGTTTGTGATTTCGCTGATCTGGCAGCCAGCATGGGCTGGCCCTATACCCTGATCGACTGGGAATGGGATGCTATGAGTAACGGAGGGAATCTTGATGATGCAATAAAATATATTCATTCATTAGGAGTTAAACCCTTAATCTGGTACAATTCGGGAGGTCCGCATACGGGAGTGCGCTCAACACCACGCGATCGGATGCTTACCCATGAAAACCGTGTTGAAGAATTCACCAAACTGAAGAAGATGGGTGTTGCCGGAGTTAAAGTAGATTTTTTTGAAAGTGAAAAACAAGATATGATAAGGTATTACCTGGATATCCTCGATGATGCCGCTCAATTTGAAATGATGGTATATTTTCATGGATGCATTGTGCCTCGCGGATGGGAAAGAACATATCCTAACCTGATGACACTTGAGGCGGTGCGTGGTGCAGAATGGTACAATAACGGACCTGATTTAACAACTACTGCACCGGAACACAATACTATCCTTCCATTTACGAGAAATGTGGTGGGCCCTATGGATTACACACCTGTAACTTTTACAAATTCACAGTACCCGCATATTACATCGTTTGGACACGAACTGGCCCTTAGTGTGGTTTTCGAATCAGGATTACAGCATCTGGCTGATCGTCCTGAAGGATACTATGGCTTACCTGATGCTGCAAGGACCTTCCTGAAAGAAGTGCCTGTTGCATGGGACGATACAAAATTACTCGATGGCTATCCGGGACGGGATTTAATTATTGCCCGGAGGAAAGGTGCTCAGTGGTATATCGGCGGTATTAGTTCTGAAAGATTTGAAAGGACAAAAAACCTGAATTTTAATTTCCTGCCTGATAATAAAAAGTATAAGCTTACTTTAATTGCCGATGGTAAACACGACAAGGACTTTTCTACTCAGTATAAGGTTGTGGATAAATCCAGCACCTTAAGTATCAAATTGCTGCGACGCGGAGGTTTTGCAGCAGTATTAAAACCACTTGATTAAACTGATCATTTTAATAACATGAAATTATCATTAATCCATTGCCCTCGAAACTATCTGATTATCACATC
>Ga0116185_1000433_pt1 | contig 50014 bp, 35 predicted proteins | sample AD_JPNNA7_MetaG_FD_89754 | JGI IMG/M metagenome (GOLD analysis project Ga0116185, IMG submission 89754) | Active sludge microbial communities of municipal wastewater-treating anaerobic digesters from Japan - AD_JPNNA7_MetaG | ecosystem: Engineered > Bioreactor > Anaerobic > Digestate | place...
CCTGGTAACGATCAACGGCGGCACAAAACGCAGGACGTTGGGTCCCGCCGGGCCGCACACGATGCCGGCCTCGAGCATCCTGGCCAGCACGGGCGCGACCGCATCCCGCATCTCGACGCCGATCATGAGCCCTTTTCCGCGGACCTCCTTGATCACCGGGTGCTTGGCAGCCAGCTCCGCGAGCGCGTTCATGAAATACGCGCCGGTTTCCTGCACGCCCTCGAGAAAGCCGTCTGCGAGCATCACCTCGAGGGTTGCGAGCGCGGCCGCCGTGCACAAGGGGTTCCCGCCAAACGTCGTGGCATGCATCCCCGGCGCAAAGCCCGAAGCCGCCTTTTCCGTGCATCCCATGGCGCCTATAGGGACACCGTTGCCCAAGGCCTTTGCGACAGTGATGATATCCGGTGCTATGCCCGCGTACTCATGACAAAACAGTTTTCCGGTGCGCCCCATGCCGGTCTGAACCTCGTCGAAGATCAGCAGCAGTCCACGGTCGTCACACAGACGCCGGACAGCGGGCAGATAGTCCGCGCGGGGCACGCGCACGCCGCCTTCGCCTTGGATGGGCTCGAGGATGATGGCGCCGGTTTCGGGGGTGATGGCCTCTTCCAGAGCCGCCACATCGTCGTACGGAACATGGCTGAACCCGGGCATCATCGGCTCGAATCCTGCCTGGTATTTCTTCTGGCCCGTGGCGGTGATGGTGGCCAGCGTGCGGCCGTGAAACGAATGTTCGGCCGCGATGATATGGGGCTTGGGCGTCCCCTGTTCCGCCCAGTACCGCCGCGCAAGTTTGATGGCCGATTCGTTCGCCGTGGCGCCGCAGTTGGCGAAGAACCAGCGGCCGGCGAACGAGTGCGCGCTGAGAAGCTGCGCCAACCGGACCTGCGGCTCGATGTAGTACAGATTCGACACGTGCACAAGAGTGCCCGCCTGGCGGCAAATGGCTTCCGTGACGGCAGGATGGCAATGGCCCAGGCTGACCACGGCGATTCCCGCGAAGAAATCGAGGTATTCCTTGCCGTCGGCATCCCACAGGCGGGTTCCCGAACCTTTGACGAAAGCAAGCTTCCGCTCGCCGTAGGTGTTGATTATATACCGGTCGTTTAATGCTTTGATTTCCGCGGTGTTCACAGCTCTTACCTCTTTTCGCTGCCGTCTGCACGGCGATTGCGGCAAAAACAGAACGATCCTCCCCCCCTGCATTCTCTACCCACGCCGCTCGCGCGTAGAGGACCGGAACGACTCACCGCTGCCGCCGGCAAGTGAGTGACCCTATGCAATACAAAGCTGTATGCAGATTTCGAGCGCGTTTCACGCCGCTTTCCCGCCATCCGGCTTCTTTTTCCCCGAGGATTCGGACTTGCCCGCACTCTCGGGTTTCGAAGCGCTTTCGCTCTTGGAGGCAGTTTCGCCCTTTGCAGGTTTTTCTTCCGTCGACTTGCCTTTTGTGCGCCCGTTCTTGTAGTCCGTTTCGTAGAAGCCGGAACCTTTAAAGATGACCCCGGCGCCTGTTCCAAGCAGCCGCTTCATGCGCAAACTGCCGCAGGCCGGGCATTTCACGCGGGGGGACTTTGTCATCGCGTGAAAGACATCCACCGTGTGATGACAATTGCGGCACTCGTACGTGTACGTTGGCATCGCGTTCGATACTCCTGAATCCCAGAACTCTCGCAGGATTCACCGAAACAATCTGCTCTTTCTCAAGAAGACAAGCATTACCCCTACGAGAAACGGGTACTTTACCACGTAACGGAAAGCAATTCAACGTTCCCGATCACAATGAACCCAAGCAAATGCAATGGTTTAGCCAACATGCCCCCTTTTCTGGCGGGAACACTCGGCCCCCATCAATCACGACGAGACCTTGGCTGGCGGGGGCAACGCAACTCAGACAGTCGTTGCCCGCCGGCGCTCTCCGTAGGCTCCCCGTTGTGAACCCCCGTCTTCTCGTCTTGCCAGTTCTTCGACGTTGCCTCGAAGGCTGTCATCTCTACCGCGAAAGAAACCGTAATAGCGGCTGTTCCTGGTGGTAGAATAAGCATAAGGGTGTATCGTTTGAGGCTGAGTATGGGGCGATCGAGGGCTCGATCTGAACCTGTAGGCCCGCCCGAAAGAAGCCCTGCTTACCAAGGAGAACGGTCATGCGCCGATACTTCTCAATCCCTTGTGCTCTTGTGGTGTTAGCGGTAGCCGTGGGCTGTCCGTTCGTGCTGCCGGAAGACACCGGTTACCAGTTCACCAGCGCCGATCTGCGCCAAAGCAACTACGGATGGTGGAGGTGGGATGAGGCGCCAGACGCCGTAGCCGACGGGGAAGGACAAGAAGGTGGAGATGTCTCGCGCGAAGTGACCGAGCCCGACGTCTTCCGACGAGATGCCAACATTCTTTACGTATTGAATCAATACCGGGGGCTGACCCTGGTCGACTTGGACACCGAAGAAGTCCTGGCCCAGCTTCCAACTTACGGGTATCCAAGGGACTTGTACGTGCGCGACGGCCGCGCCTATGTCCTCGTCGGCCAGGCAACAAACTACGAAACGGACGGCAACACGATAAACTATACCGTTCAGGGCCGGCTGTTCATCGCCGATGTTTCGGCGCCTGCATCCGCGAAACTCCTTTCCTCCATTGCCCTGGAAGGCGATTTTGTCGACAGCCGGCTGGTCGGCGACGTCCTCTACGCGGTCTGCGCCGAGTTCGACTGGTATTGGGACGGCGTGGTCGCCGTGAAAGACCAATCCAGCGCTTCGTGGGTGACCAGCGTTAACGTGGCAGACGCGGACAATATCTATCAGGCGGACCAGGTCTCGTTTGGCGGAACGGGCAACGTGATCCAGGCTACGCCGACAGCCATTTTCGTGGCGTCTTCGGCCCAGTGGACCTCGGAGCCGACCACGATCACCTACGTGGATATCAGCGACCCAGAAGGCACGATGGAGGTACGCGGCTCGGTGGATGTGCGCGGATACGTGGCGGACCGCTACAAGCTGGACGCGTGGGAAGGGACGTTGCGCGTCGTGACAGGCGCCTGGGAAGACCAGCGGCGCGTCTTTCTCACGACCATCAATCTCGCGGACCCCGACAATCTCACGGTGCTTGCGGAACTTGAGCTGGAACGCGCGTCAGGCGAATCGGTGTTCGCTACCCGGTTTGACGGGCCCAAAGCCTATATCGTGACTTTTCTAGTCAAGGATCCGCTGTTCGTGGTTGATCTGTCGGATCCCGCCGCGCCCACTCTCGTGGGTGAACTGGAGGTGCCCGGATGGTCCACGCATATTGAACCGCGCGGCGACCGGCTCATCGCGCTGGGCGTGGACGATACCGAAGGCCAGCGCGTGTGCGTGAGTCTGTTTGACGTGGCGGACCCCGGCGGCCCGGCGCTCATTGACCGTGTTTCGTTCGGAGAGGCGTGGAGTTGGTCCAGCGCTTACAGCGATGTCAAGGCTTTCTCGGTGTTTGATGACCTTCTGATAGTCCCCTTCAGCGGCTGGAACGATTCGGGCGGGTATGAACGGCTTCAGTTCGTGTCGTGGTCGCCCGAAGACTTATCCGTGCGCGGCCACGTCGACCTCACGGGCGCCGCGGTTCGTTCCTTCGACTACGAAGGCAACTATTACGGCATAACGATGGAACAGCTGGTGACGATTGACGGGAGCAACCTGGACGCGCCGTCCGTCACAAACCGGCTCGTGCTTGCCGAATATGTCGCCGATTTTCTTGAGGTAACGCCGGAAGTGGGCGCCGAAGTGATTGCCCACTACGACACGGGGAAGACGGTCGTTCGACCCACCGAACTGACGAAAGCATCCGGCGCTGAAGTCGAAGTCGAGATTGGCGAACTGGTGGACACGGTGGTCTACGGGAACTTGGTTGTTCTCGTGGGGGCCAGCTGGGTCGAGTCGCCCTACTACACGGTGGCCATCGTCGACTGCTCGAACCCGGCGCAGCCTCTGGTACTTGACACCCTCCAGGTACCGGTCCAGCCGCTTTACTGGTGGTATTGGCCGGTGTATCCCTATGGCCCGGTCCCGGAAGTCGACCGCGACGTCTCGACGGCCGATGCCATTATTGGACGGCCGTTCTACCCCTCATATCACTCGGATGCGGTCTTCCTTCTGGGAGACAGGCTGGTATTGCGCTGCCGTGCCGACAGTTACGATACGGTGTTGGGCCCGGACACAGCGGATCAAGGGCTCGCCATGGTTGACCTTGCTGACCGGGTGTTCGCGGGCACGGCGGGCCTCGCATTTGACAACATCGTCTCGCTCAACGCGGCGGGCGCCAAAATGTATCTGACCACCTGCGAACCGGTCGAGGTCGAGCCAGTGAAGGAGCCGGACAACCCGCAATGCGCCTATTTCGTTACGTCTATTGACTTGGCCGGAACCCCATCGGCGGGTCCGAGCGCGAACGTGCCGGGCATCTTCGTCCAGTACGAGCCCGGAAACGGCGTGCTGGCGTTGAGCGACGACCAGTGGCTCGAAGGCGGAGAGTTTCAATCCTACTTGCGGACCGTGCACTGGGATGGCGCGGAAGAGGTTGAATCCCTCGACGAGATTCAACTGTCGGAGGGCACGAGCCAAATGCTCGGGCGCGGGTCAAAGGTGTATCTGGAAACCTATGCCGAAGGACTGAAGTTGTACGCGGTCTCGGTCTCGCCTGACGGTGCGTTGGCGCTGGGCAATCCGGTCTTGGTGACCAAGGACTGGGGGAGCCTTCTGGACGCTTGGGGTTCGAGCGCCTACGTGGTTCTCGGAGGCAACGCCATCGCCCTGTACGACTTCAGCTCCGGCGAGGGCCTGCTCGAGGAAATCGTCCCCGTAATGAGCACACCCTCGAAACTCCGCTTTGGCACGTCGGCGGCCTATGCTTCGACAGGCTACTCCGGCGTTGTCAAACTTCCTCTCTAGCGCCAACGGCAGGCCATAGCGCAGCCCCCTGGAGCGCCAAGGGTGCGAAACATGCCGGCCCGGTCTGAAGGGCCGGGTCAGCGGGCGTGTATAGCCCCATAGGGCCGAAAGCCCGGCACATCCGGGCGCCTCACGTTGTAGTCCCGTCGGGATTGACCTCATCCGCGGAGAATGTCTGTGCCTTCTTCCCGAAGACGTGTCCTGTTTTGGGGGAGTCAGGTATCGGGCCTCTAGCCCTCCTGTTTCTTGTGAGTCACATTTCATGGTTCTTCCCGGCCGGTCTGGTATGTCCCGCGCTGGCACGCGCCGTGGGCGCCATTGACAACACCTCTCGGTGCGCATACCATACGAAGAGGGCTGGCACAAACCTCGAACATTTCGGTGCATGCCAGAAATGCATGAGGTCTGCGGTGCCGTGGGGAGGGCAACCCGTGAGCGCAGCTGTCTATCATGCGACAGGCCGCGAACAAAGCACGCATACAGCAGCACCGTACGCCCGTAGCGAAAGCGGCCCCCTCGCGCTTCCGGAAGCACAAGAGAATAAACACGCCCATTTGCCGGTATGCCTGAATACCCACATCTGCAACGTCCTTCGCGAGGAAGAGCCCCACTTGTTGCCGCAAATCGTCATCCGGCGGCGCGTCAATCCCGACGGATGGCCCGTTCGCGGCGACGGCGGCCTGCTCGAGGAGTTGGTGTTGGCTTTGACCTTGAACGCTCTGGACGCCATCGAGGACGAAGGGCGCGTAACGTTGGAGACGAGAAACCTTCGGCTCGAAGAGGGGTGCATTACGCGGGCCACGGGTCTAACGCCGGGACCCTACGTCTTGCTCACCGTGGAAGACACCGGACGCGGGGTGGATGCAAACGCGCTGGCACGAATATTCGAGCCAGCCGGCCCATCCGAGATTTTCTCGAACCGGCCCGTTCTGGCAGGCGCAAAACGCATCGTAGACCTGCACCGGGGGCATGTTTGCGTCTTCAGCATGCCCGGAGAGGGGACGGTAGTGCGGGTGTATCTTCCCGCTGAACCGCCGCAGCAGGCTCCTACCGGCGGGCACCCCACTCGATAGGCAGGCGGACTTCGAAGCATGTGCCGCCCTCCGGCCGGTTGGAGTGGCTCACCGCCCCGCCGTGCGCCGTGATGATCCTGTGCACGATGGCGAGGCCCAGTCCTGTTCCGCCTTCTTTCAGGGTGAAGAATGGCTTGAAGACATCTTCGCCCGCCTTCAAATATATGCCCGGGCCGGTGTCGGTGACCTCGAACACGATCTTATTGCCTTCCTGCCGGACATTCAGGCACACCCCGCCGCCGCGTCCCGAAGCATCGATGCCGTTGTTGATGATGTTGGCAAGGGCCTGAGCGGCCCGTCCCACGTCGGCTTGCATTTCGGGCAGATCGGGCGCGACGCGGCTGCGCAGGTTTACGCCAAACTTCTCGGCCCGGCGCAAACAGAGCTGGACAGCCCGGCTGGCGATTTCCTCCGGCGTGCAATGGACGGGATGAACGTCGTAGGGCCGGGCAAATCCCAGAAACTGAGAAATGGCTTTTTCGAGGCTTCCCGCTTCCCGGTAAATGGTTGCTGCGGCGGAATGGCGGTCATCCTCCTCGCCCAATTTCCGCATGAGGATCTCGGCCATGGCGCTGATAACGCTGACAGGATTGCGCAGTTCGTGAACCACGCCGGCTGTGAGTTCTCCGAGCGCCGCCAATTGCCGGTTGATCTCGGCCGCCCGCTCGAATTTTCGCCGTTCCGTCATGTCCGTAAAGAGAAACACCACCCCCTGTATGACGCCGGCGATCATCAGCGGCCCCGCGGAAAGCCCGATCTCTTTATTCTCGCCGTCTTCCATATCAACAACCAGTTCCTGGCGTTCAATGGCATGCCCTGTCCTCAAGACCTGGACGAAGTAGGGCGCCATCGCGTCGAGTTTGGGAAAATCCGTCAGCGAGGCGCCCGCGGTCAACGCGCGCGGTCCCATGCCCAGATGAGCGCACGCCGCCTCGTTTGCCGCCACGATACGGCCCTTGAGATCGAGCGCCAACACTCCGCTGGCGAGAGCCTCGATAACATAGGCATCGTATTTCTCCGGCGTATCCCCGGCCCCGTTCGTCTCCGCCGCCGGCGGCTGTGTTGGCTCGTTCATTAGCGCGATGCTCCTGTGGTTTACGAATCGGACCCTATGTATCGAGCCGGGAGCGGATCTCCTGTGCGAGCCGCGCGAACTCATCCAGGGTCACTGTCTGTGGCCTCCGCTGGGGCGCGATCGATGCGGCTGCCATGGCCTCGAGAACGGCGTCGCGCGGCGCGCCGAAGTTCCCCGACTTCGTCAACGAGTTACACAACGTTTTCCGGCGTTGTCCAAACGCCGCCCGCATCAGCCTCATGAGGAAGCCGCGGTCGACATCAGGATACAGAGGGCTTTCATGCCTGCGCAAGCGCACGATGCAGCTATCGACTTTGGGCATTGGCCGGAAACAGGTATGGGAGACGCGGCGCACGATGTCAATCTCCCCGTAATAGCGCGCGGCCATCGCCAGCATGCCGTAGTCGGAAGTGTTGACCGCCGCCGTAAGCCGCAAAGCCACCTCCTCCTGCACCATTACGACCATCTGCTGCATCGGCAGGGGCGATTCCCAGAAATGAAACAGTACGGGCGTCGTGATGTAATAGGGAAGGTTGGACAGCATGTGGTAGCGCGTTCCCCCCGGCAAGAATTCGCCGGCCAGTTTGTCCACGCCATGATTTAAGACATCTCCCCGGAACAACACTACGTTTTCCACGTTTCCGAAGCGGTCATGGAGACAGGGCATGAACGAGAAATCTATCTCGATGGCCAGGACGCGCTTCGCGACCGGGTGCAGATACTGGGTCAGAGCGCCCAATCCCGCCCCTACTTCGATGACATCATCTTCCTTTGTCAGGTTCGCCGCATCGGCCATGATGCGGTTGATATTGTCGTCAACCAGCAAGTTCTGGCCCAGTTGACGCTTGAACCGGATGTTGTACTTGCTGCACAGGTCCTGCAGATGCATGTGCGGGTCTCCTCGCCCGTCCTGTTCAGGAACAGAACGGCCTGCTGGTTGCTCCTGGACTCGCGTTGACCCCTTCCCGCCGGGTTGTTAGAATCGTCTCCGACCAGAGGACACGGGCCATGGCAGAATTGTATATCGAACAACCCGGCCTTGCGCCAATCACCCTGCCGGTTGCGGGAAATACTATCCTCCTGGGCCGCGCCGAAGACAACGACGCGGTCCTGCTGGCCGACGAGGTGTCCCGTCACCATGCCAAGATCGAGTGCCGCGCCGGAAGAATCGTACTGATCGACCTCAAGAGCATGAACGGCACTTACGTCAACCGCCAGCGCATCGTGGAACGCGTCTTGTCCCATCAGGACGATATCTGGCTTGGCAGCAAATGCCATATCGTGTACCGCGACCCGGAAGGTCTGGGGTGCGTCATGGCGCCCCGAACACCGACGCAAGACTCCTCGATCATACAGGATCTGAACCTGATCCGCGCCGAGATGGATCGCATCGGCAACAGTATGACCATGATCGGCAGGCGCGGGCTTTCGGACGCCAGCACGACGCGAGTCATAGAGGTGGATACGGGCAAAGAGCTCCTCAGCATGAGCCGCGCCTACCGGCGTCTGGCCGCACTGTACGATGCGAGCAAACTCATGGCCTCGGAATTCGACCTGGACCGGCGGCTCAGCGAAATGCTCGACAAGGTTATGGAAGTCATGGAGGCCGAACGGGGCTTCGTGCTGTTGCGTGACGACCAGGCCGGCCGCCTGACCGTCAAGGTGGCGCGCCAGATGGGCCACGAGCTGCATGCCGGCTCGCCAAGCATGGGCATCGCCGAGAAAGCCGCCGACAAAGGCGAACCCGTGTTGATGGCCAGCCGAGATCAAGACGACCGGTTTGGCGGGCGGGCAAGCATCATCCAGCAAGCCATCACGAGCGCCATGTGCGCTCCGTTGAAGACCGAGGGGCGCATTATTGGGTCCATCTACCTTGACACAAGCCGCCCGGGCGCGGTCTTCAGCAACGAGGACCTCGAGCTGTTCACATCTCTTGCCGCCCAGTCCGCGATGGCCATCGAGAACGTGCGCCTCTACGAAAAAATGGTCACGACCGAAAAGAGGCGCGCGAATCTCGGCCGATTTCTGTCGCCGGCTATCGTCGAGCAGGTTATGAAACACGATACCGCCCTGCAGCTCGGCGGCGACAAACATACCGTCACCACCATGTTCTGCGACATACGCGGCTTTACTCAGATCGCCGAACGCCTCACGCCCACCGAACTCGTGATGATGCTCAATCAGCATTTCACGGCCATGACCGAAATCATTTTCACCTATGCGGGGACGCTCGACAAATTCATCGGCGATGAGATTATGGCGGTGTTCGGCGCGCCGATCGCCGCTGCCGATGACGCGGAACGCTGCGTGCGCGCGGCCATGGCCATACAAGCGAAAAACGAAGACCTCAATGCCCTTCGGGAAACCGGCGGCCAGCCAACGTTCGAAATCGGGATCGGCATCAATACCGGCGAAACCGTGGCCGGATACGTGGGTTCGCCCGACCGGATGGAATTCACCGTTGTGGGGGATTCGGTAAACGTGGCCCGGCGCTTCTGCTCGATTGCAGGCCCGGGGCAAGTCGTTGTGGGCGAAACAACGTACGAAATCATTAAGGACAAGGCCGAGGCACGGCCCACCGGGTCGGTCTTGCTCAAGGGGAAATCCGCGCCCAAGCACGGGTACGAAATCCTGCGCATGAAGTCCTGAAAGGCCGTGACCCCGGCTCTCTCTTGTTCCCGGCGCCGCTGGCCGCGAGCAATCCCCTATGGTTTGCGTGTTGCTACGTTGAGAAGTTGCTCGGCGTTGTCGCAGAAGAAGTCGAGGATGTGGTCGCGATTGATTCCCAGGCGTTCCATGGCGGACCGAATTGCCCAGACCTCTTCGTAAAGGCGAAGCGTGAACGGGGGCGTGTCGCCGTCGAAGTCTTTTGTGTGCTCTGGCGCGGTTTCGACCAGGTAGTCATTGATGACGACCGTCTTGCCCCGCTCGAGGGCGCGGCGCCCTCCGGTCGCGAACAGGATCCTGTGGGGTTCGATGGCGGCGAAAAGACTTTCTAGAATCTGCCATTCCGTGACGCCGGCCGTGGTGAAGAATAGGTTCAACACGTCCTTGAACTGGTACAGGCCCTGGGCGGCCTCGGTGAGGGTCTGATAGCTTCCCGCGGCCTCGACAACGAACTTTGCTCGCGGATACTGCATGCACAGTTGCGCGACGTGCCACGCAGCGTTCTCGTCGCTCAAGCTCACGTCCAACACGACCAGCCGCCCCAGCCGGTCGATGATTTTCATCGCCCAATCGGGCAGTGCTGCCGGCAGATCATCCGGGGAACAGGCCAGGATGCCGGCAAAGCGCTTCTGGATGAGAGCTGTCTGCAGTGTTTCCGGGCCGGACTGGCCTGGCTCGAATCCCCACAGGCCCGGCAGCTCCGCCTCGGCGCTGAGCATCCCGACATAATCGTTTGTATCCGGGCGCGCGTCTGCGGGCGCATAGTGCATGCGGAGGGGCCGGTCAAACAGCGCATGAGAAAGGGCCGCCCGGACCGGTTCCGCCGTCATTGATTCGGGGGATGGCGCCACCCGGACCCCGAAATCAAGAACGTCGGGCGGCATGAATTGCCCGAATTCCCGCGCGTACCATTCCCTGTCGTCTATTTCTGTGTTCATCGTCCGCTCCGCGAGTTGCCGGATCACCGGTCTCATCCTTCATTGAACCGCGCCCGGAAAACATGCGATAGTTTGTCAGGTGCGGAAGCTGCTCATCACGAGAGTCGCGAAACACGGAGTGCTCATAGTCAGGGGAGCCCCGTTGCACGCCTGTTTCCTTTCAATCAAAGGAGGATAGCACGATGAACTGGAATCCAGGAATCTTGATCATCGCGGGCGCAGCATGCGCCCTGCTGACATGCCAGGCATACGCGGGCGACGCTCAACTGCGGGTGGGCGCTTTCGATCAGGAGATGAGCACCGTTTACGGCGAAAAGGCCGGCCTTCCGAGCGCGGATACGAACGACATCGCGGTGACGGAAGACGGTACCGTGTGGGCGGGAACTGCCAAAGGCTTGGCCTATTTCAAAGACGGCACATGGACCCCTGTCGAGCGGTTCTCGGGCGATTCCGTCCCGCTTCTGGCTGCTGACGGCCAGAATCTCGCACTCGTCTTTCGCGGGGAGCTGTACTTCTTTGCCGTCGACGCGCCCGTTGCCGCCCTGCCCCCAACGGCAAGCGGTCCGGAAGACGTACACTGCCTCGTGTTTGCAAACGGGTTGTATGTCGGCACAAAAGACGGCCTGTACGTGTTGGCCATCAACCGCCTCGAGCCCGTCGAGGGGCTCAATAGCCTCCTGACCGGCAACCGCGCCGTGCGTGACTTTGCCCGGGGTCCCAATGGCGAACTCGCGGCCGCGGCCGACAGCGGCCTGTTCTACAGCACCGGCGGCGCGGCCTGGCAGCCCCTGTTCCCCGAAGACAGCACACGCCGCTGGGCGCCTGCCGATGTGCGGAGCGTCTTGTTCGATTCTCTGGGGCGGCTCTGGTTCGCCAGTCCCCAGGGCACTGGTTGCCTCAGCGGTGGGTGGACCCTGTACACCGGCCGCGAGGGCCTGCCTTACAACGATTTCACGTCCATGGCGGCCGGCACGGACGGCGCGGTGTACTTCGGCACGCACATCGGGGCCGTTCGCTACGACGGCAAGCACTGGGCGTACCGGCAGGGGCCGCGCTGGGTACCCGACGACGACATCCGTGCCATTGCGGTGGACAGCGAACGCCGCGCCTGGATAGCTACCGCGGGAGGCGTCGGCTGCATCTGGTACAAACCCATGACTCTGGCCGAAAAGGCGCGCTTCTACGAGGACGAGATCGACAAGTACCACCGACGGACCGAGTACGGCTATGTGCTTGAGGTGACCACATCCGAACAGGGCAAGAAGGTTGGTATTCAACAACGCGACAGCGATAACGATGGTTTGTGGACCAGTATGTATGGCGCCGGCGAGTGCTTCGCCTATGCTGCGACGGGCGATCCCGAAGCCAAGCAACGCGCAAAGGACGCATTCGAAGCCTTGCGCTTCCTGGGCGCGGTTACGCAGGGCGGGCCGCAACCCAGTCTGCCGGGTTTCGTGGCGCGCACGGTCGTTCCCGTCGACGGCGGGTGGAACCCGAACGAGACGAAGTACACGGCTGAAGGCGACCAGCGAAACCAGCGGAATGATAAGAAATGGAAGGTCATCCACCCGCGCTGGCCCACCAGCGCCGACGGAAAATGGTATTACAAGGTCGATACCAGTTCCGATGAACTCGACGGCCACTATTTCTTCTACGGCCTTTACTACGACCTCGTGGCCGATTCCGAAGAGGAAAAACTGCGCGTGCGCGACGTGGTCGTGGGAATCACGGACCATCTGGTCGAGCATGGGTTCAATCTCGTGGATTGGGACGGAACGCCGACGCGCTGGGCGGTGTACGGCCCCGAACACATCAACCACGATATTGACTGGTGGGAAGAACGCGGCCTGAATTCCCTCAGCATTCTCTCGTACCTGGTGACGGCAGAACACATCAGCGGCCAGCCCAGGTACCGCGAAGCCATTGAACACCTGGTAAACGAACACGCATACGCCGCCAATACCACCAATCCCAAAATGAGCCAAGGATGGGGAGACGGCAACCAGTCCGACGACGAAATGGCGTTCATGAGCTACTATAATCTGCTCAGATACGAGAAAGACTCGCGCCTCCGCAACTTCTATCTTCTCGGTTTCGCGCGATACTGGGCTCTCGAAGTGCCGGAGATGAACCCATTCTTCAACTTCATTTACGCGTCTCAAGCAACAGGACAGAAGTTTGCCGACGCATTTGGCGAACTCGACCTTGACCCGCGGGGCGATTGGCTGGCCGATTCGGTCGAAACCCTCATGCGTTTCCCGCTCGACCGGTTCGATTGGCGCCACATCAACAGCCACCGCATCGATATTCAGCCCCTGCTGCCGTACCTGCGAGGAGGGCACGTCGAGCGGAATGGCTATCGCGTAAATGGCAAAGTCATTCCCGTCGACGAGACGCATTTCGACCACTGGAACTACGATCCGTGGGGACTGGACAATGGAGGCAACGGCACGAGCCTCTCAGACGGCGCCGTGTTTCTCCTGCCCTACTATATGGGCCTCTACCATGGGTATATTGTGGAAACCGAATAGGCTCATTGAAACGCTGATGCGGGATGGAAGCGTGTCAGCGCTTCGCTCCGCATGAGGCCTCGACCGCCGCGTGAGTGCGCGGTCAGAAAGGATGCGATATGAGAGCTGCGGCCTGTATAGCGTTGTGCGTTGTGGCGGGCGGGACGTTTCACCTTCGCGCAGCCGAAGCGGCGACCCTGGCGGAGCCTACGGACGATGAACTGGCCAAGATCCGCGAAGCCGCTCCGGAAAAGCCCACGGTTGCGCCGAAGAGTCCGCGCAAAGTGCTGGTGTTCTCCCTCGTGCCGACGGGATATGTGCATAGCGCCATCCCCTATGGCAAGGCGGCCCTGCGGAGCATCGCCGAGAAAACCGGGGCGTTCAGCGTTGAGTTCTCGGATGATATCGCCGTCTTCGAACCCGAAAGCCTCAAGCGATTCGACGCTGTATTCTTCAACAACGCCAACAGCGAGCTGTTCCTTCCGCCCGGTTTTGAAACGCTTTCGGACGCCGACAAAGACGCCGCACGCAAACGCGATGCGGTGCTCAAGGAAAGCCTCGCGAGTTTCGTCCGAAACGGCAAAGGGGTTGTGGCGCTTCATGCGGCGCTCGCCATCTTCGCCGAATGGGAGGAATGGGGCGACATCGTCGGCGGGCGTTTCGACAACCATCCTTGGAATAAAGAGGTCACGATTCGCGTCGAAGAGCCCGGCCACCCCCTGCTTTGCGCGTTCGATGGGCCCGAGTTCAGCGTTCGTGATGAAATCTACCAAGTGACAGGCCCCTATTCGCGCAACACCCACCGCGTGTTGCTCTCGCTCGACCTCAAGAAGTCCGGCGAACCCAATGTGGCGGAGCTTCATCGCACCGACGGCGATTATGCGCTCGCCTGGATCAAGCCGTACGGCGAGGGACGCGTCTTCTACTGCGGGCTCGGCCACGAACATGACCTGTTCTGGAATCCCGCGATCTTGCGATTCCTGCTGGACGGCGTGCAGTTCGCTACCGGCGACCTCGAGGCCGATATGACCCCGAGCGCAAAACGCTAAACACGAATACGGTCCGCCTGGCTGCAAGTCTCGCGTTAGGGGCCCCTGCCCACCAAAATTACCGCGCCGGAATCAATAAAACATCGACGCAATTTCCCTTTTTGAGGCCCACGTGGCATAATATGCAGTAGTGGGAACAAGAAGAAAACCACTCTAAACAATAAAGTCACAATTGGTTGTGGTCAGGCCCCGGCAGGATACTATATTTAGTTGCCAAAACGGCCCTCATTTGTTAGACTCACTTTGTCAAGTGATTATTTTGGGGAGACGTTATGGGTTCGCCGCGGAAAATCTCTGTCGAACGCATGAGGGAAGTTGTTGGGGTCCTGTTTATTGCTTTCACGATTTTTCTTTTTCTTGCGCTGGTCAGTGATGGCTACGAAGGCAATATTCGGCGTCCCATGGATGGCATCGGCGACACGGGTCATCCTCTCGGTTGGCCTGGGGCCTGGGTTGCGTGGTTCCTGACGCTTCTGCTTGGTTACGGCGCGCACGTTATCTACTGTATCACCTGTGTGTGGGGCATCATGTTGCTGCGTCACACGCCGCTTGACCGGTTGATGTCGCGCGTGGGCGGTTTGTTCTTGCTTTCGTGTTCAATTGCCGCGCTGTTGCATATTCAGCTGACGGCTGCTGGCGAAGGCGTTGGCGGAGGCGGCACGATTGGCGCCTTTTTCGGTGACCTCACGCGTACTCATTTCGGCATGATCGGGGCCACGGTTGTGGCGCTCACCTTTTCGAGTATAGGGTTGCTGCTTTCCACGGATTTTTTATTCGTGAAAGCCCTGAACGCTCTGCGCATGACCTTCATGATGATGACGGGCATGGTAGCCCGCGGGATAGAGCTGCTTGGTCACAGCTCGCGCAGCGGCTCCGCTGGCCGGAAGAACCCCGCCGAAGTCCTTCGGCGCAAAGACAAGGCATGGGGCGTGGTCGGGTCACGCGAGGAGCCGGAAGCGGAAGCCGGGGAACCCGAAATCGCGCCCGAACCCGTCGAGCGCCGCATCCGGATACGTTCGGGATTGCGGCAGGCCAACGCGGAAGACCCGCCTCCTCCAGAGACTCCGGAGCTTCCGTTTGAGGAAGTCCCCGTGCTTGGCGCCGGACCGGATTCGAGCGCTTCTTCCGAGGAACCGGCAGAGCTCACAGGCCTGCACGAAGAAGAAGAGGCGGACCCCGAATCCGGCGAGCCGGAAGAGAGCGTTCCCATGCGGCGCAGGCCTCTTCTGCCGCGGCGCAAGAAGCCTCCGCAAGACGAGCTTCCGCCCGATTATGTCTATCCTAAGCGGTACGCCAAACCCGCGCTCAGCATGTTCGATACGCCTCCGCCGCCAGTCGAGCCGGACCTGGAGGATCACCTGTATGCGACCAGTGCCCTCCTGGAAGATACGTTGAAGACCTTCGGCATCGAGGCGGAGGTCGTCGAGGTTACGCGGGGGCCCACGATTACCCGATTCGAGCTCGAACCCGCGCCGGGCATCAAAGTAAGCCGTTTTCATGCCCTTGCCGACGACATCGCCCTGGCGCTCAAGGCTTATCGCGTACGCGTGGAAGCCCCCATCCCCGGAAAGGGCAGGGTCGGCATCGAGGTGCCTAACAAGGACCGCGAAACGGTGGTGGTTCGCGAGTTGCTGGAATCTCGGGCGTTTTCGCGTTCCGACTACGTTTTGCCCCTCGCGTTGGGCAAAGGGATCGGCGGCGAGGTCCATGTGGTGGATCTGGCGGCCATGCCCCATCTGCTGGTTGCCGGAGCCACGGGCGCCGGCAAGACCGTGTGCGTAAAAACGCTCCTGGCCAGCCTCCTCGTGGAGAAGACCCCGGATGACCTGCAGTTGATGCTGATCGACCCCAAGATGGTCGAGTTGTCCATCTTTAACGATATTCCCCATCTGATCACTCCGGTAATCACCGAGGCCAAGAAGGCCGCATCGGGGCTCAACTGGCTGATCAACGAGATGGAAGAGCGTTATCGCCTGTTCGCTCACCTCCGCACACGAAACATCGAGGTATACAACGCCAGCGTCGAAAACGGCGAAATCGAGATGCCTCAGACCGAAGGGGAGTCGGGTGAGTCGATGAACATCATCCGCAAACTGCCCTATATCGTGTGCGTTATCGACGAGTTGGCCGACCTGATGATGCTGGCCCGGGCAGAGGTCGAGGACGCCATTGCCCGATTGGCCCAGCTTGCGCGGGCCGTCGGCATCCATCTCATTATAGCCACGCAACGGCCGTCGGTAGACGTCCTTACCGGGGTGATTAAAGCCAATTTCCCGGCCAGGATCTCCTTCCAGGTGTCGTCGCGGGTCGACTCGCGCTGCATTCTGGACGAGATCGGGGCCGAGCGGCTTATCGGCAAGGGCGATATGCTGTACCTCCCTCCGGGCAGGTCCAAACCCACCCGCATCCAAAGCGCGTTCGTCAGCGATGACGAAATGAACCGCCTGGTGGCGTATCTGAGAACCCAGGCTCCCCCTCAGTACCGTGAGGAAATCGAGCGGTTCGGGAAAGCCGACGATAACCTCGACGACCTGGCTGACCAGGACGATGAGCTGTTTGACGACGCCGTCCGGATCGTTCTCGAAACCGGGCAGGCTTCGATTTCGATGGTGCAAAGAAGGCTGCGCGTGGGCTATACTCGGGCAGCACGTCTGATCGACATGATGGAATTGAGGGGAATCGTGGGTCCACACATCGGCAGTAAGGCGCGGGAAATTCTCGTCAACGCGCCGCCCAAGAATGAGGTCGCATGAGCAGCAAGGTCACCTTTCCCGGCGATGAATTGCGTGAGCGGCGCGAGGCGCGGGGCTTGACTCTGACCGAGACCTACAAGCGCGTTCATATTCCTATTCGCTACATCGAAGCGCTCGAACAAAGCAATTTCGAGGAACTGCCGGAGCCCTGTTTCGTCAAGGGGTTCTTGAAGTCCTACTGCGCGTTCCTGGACTTGAATGCGGAGCGGTTCATCAACCTCTATCATGAATCCGTCGAACCCGCCCCGATACGCATTTTGCGGAACACGGCCAAGGAGCCCATGGCAGCGCAGAATTGGCGAACCGAATTGCTCACATGGGCCGCCATTTGCGCAATTCTCGCCGTGGGATGGTTTACGTACCAGATCGTGGTGCGGCCCGACGCCGGCGCTTCCAAGGAGCGCGTAGAGGCGGGCACCCCCGATGTGAACGAGCGGCCTCTCCCTCAAGGCAACCCCTTCGAACCCGAAGCGGGCCGGGACTCCGGTCTCTAAAACCTGCTTCCACCCCGTGCCTGAGCATCCAACAGCGCGCGTGTTTCGCCGCGTGTGATTTGTTAGAATGAGAGCATTGTATTTGCCAGAACACCGAAACGTTGGAACGGTCCGTCTTGATCCAATGAACGCACCCATGACAGAACACACACCCAACGGGAGGGCGGCAACCAAACCCGGCGGTCCATTGCTCAACTTGCCCAACCAGCTTACCCTGCTGCGTCTTGTCATGACCCCGGTGCTGCTGGTCCTCTTGTCCATAGACCGCCTTGAGTGTTACGCGGCCGGCTACGTCATCTTTATTGCCGCCACCATCACCGACTACTACGATGGGAGAATCGCGCGCGCCCGCAATCTCATCACGAATTTTGGAAAGCTCATGGATCCGCTTGCCGACAAGATTCTCATCTGCACCGTGTTTGTCATGATGGTCGGGATGCCCGAGCTCGCTGTTCCACGCTGGACCGTCGTTGTCATCATTGCGAGGGAGTTCCTGGTGACAGGGGTGCGGTCGCTGGCTGCCAGCGAGGGCGTCATAATCGCCGCAAACAAGTACGGGAAAACCAAGGCCGTGCTTCAGATGGTTTACGTACATGTGTTTCTTGGGCTTCTCATCATCCAGAATCTGGTCGCGTTGTGGCTGCCCGCATTAACCACGGAATATGCGTGGGTATTGCTTGAAGCATCCTTCTGGGCCATTATCGGTGTGGCCATTTACACGGTGTATTCGGGTGTCCGGTACGCGCAATTGAACTGGCGCGTCCTGGGATTAGGGAGTTGAGATGGATAGCACCGCACAATCAACGTTTGTTGTCGATCTTGCCGCGTACGCACAGAACCTGCGCGTCGTGCGCGACATGATTCCCAAAGAATGCGCCATCATGGCTGTCGTGAAGGGTAATGGCTACGGGCACGGCTCCGTGGCCATCGCTCAGCGGGCTGTACAGGCGGGCGTTGCCATGCTCGGCGTCGCAACCGTCGAAGAAGCCATTATATTGCGTTCGGCCAGCATCACCGCGCCGATCACGGTTCTCGTACAACCGCCCCAGGAGGCGTTCCTGGAAGCGATCGAGCACAACCTGCGCCTGGTTCTGTCGGACGTCGATGCCGCGGAACGGCTGGGCGAGCTGGCGCGAAAACGCAACCGGGTCATTCCGGTCCATTGCAAGGTCGATACCGGCATGGGGCGCGAAGGCCTGGATCCGGACAACGTCATTTCAGCCATGAGGCACATCACCCGTGTGTCTCATGTCGACATCGAAGGGGTGGCAACTCATTTTTCAAGCTCGGAGGACATCGACGACCCCGCGACAGCAAACCAGATCCGTATTTTCAAACAAATCCTCAAGCAAATCGAGAAAGAGGGCATTCCCTACGAAGTGGCGCACGCCGCCAATAGCGGCGCTATCGTCGGCCATCCCACCAGTTCCTTCGGCATGGTGCGTCCTGGGCTCATGACCTATGGCGTTTGGCCTACCGATACGCCCCCGGAACGAATGCCGCTGCGCCCCGTCGGCCGGTGGGAATCCAAGATAGTACTCATTAAAGAACTCCCCTCGGGATGGAGTATCGGGTACGGGCGGACTTTCACGACCCAGCGCCCCACGCGCACGGCGCTCATTCCCGTAGGATACGCCGACGGCTACAAGGCTCAGTTCGGAAACAACGGCGATGTGCTCATACGCGGACGCCGCTGCCCCGTGCGCGGGCGCGTTTCCATGGACCAAATCGTCGTTGATGTAACCGAGGTGCCCGGCGTCACCGTCGGGGATACGGCAGTGCTTATCGGTTCGGACGGCGCCGAAACTGTCACCGTCGCCGAACTTGCAGCACGCGCCAGAACCGTTGGACAGGACATCCTGTCCTGCATCGGGCCGAGAGTCCATCGCGTCTATGTGAACTGACGGCATCGCCAAAAGGGATGCGCCGCGCCTGAGATGACCAGCCTCTACTACATAGATGGGTATAACGTCGTTCACCACTGCCGCCGCCTGAAAGCATTGGCGAAAAGCGATTTTGAGGCCGCGCGTGAAACGCTCATCGACCGCGTGGCCCGATTCTGCACCGACGCCGGGAAGGCCGCCAAGATCATCTTTGACGGACGCGGACGCCGCCCTGACCTCGTCTCGCCCTTTCTCTCGGGACCCCGCCTCGAGGTTATCTACTCTCCCGCTCGACAAACCGCCGATGCGCTGATCGAGCGTGAAGTCTACGAGGCCGGGGACCGTTCCTCGATAGTCGTGGTAACCAGCGACCGCGGCATCCGCGACCTGTGCGCCGGTCTCGGCGCTATCACCATGCATCCCGACCATTTCCTGCGCGCCATCGAGGAAAGCCTTCAACAGGCCCGCGACAGCCTTCACCGGGCACAACACAAACCGGGGCGCGCCACCCGCATGGAAGACCATCTTGACGCTGCCACGCGCGAGAACCTCGACGCGCTGCGCCGCGAATTGGAACAGCGGGACGTTTAGAGTCTGGCGGCCGCCAACTCTTCCAGTTCGGCCTCGATGCTCTGGGTCACCGGGAACCGGAACCCCGTTTTGGGGTCCAGGTCAAGGTCCAACACTTTCAGCGTGACCGGCAACTGCTCGCGTTTCCATTGACTTTGAACGAACAGTTTTCCGAAGCGGGCGGTCCACGTCCGGAGCTGCTCGGCATCGTGGTCCTGATGCCGGGACACGAGGATGCGCCAGCAATCGGGCAGGCTCATCCGCCGCCGCGCGAACAGAAACAGCAAATCATCCAGAACCACGTAGGGCATAAGGTCGTCTTCGTCGGTTTGATTGGGGGCCAACTCAGCACTTGGCGGTATTGCGAGCACCTGCCCGAGAGCGGCTATCTTGTCGCGCGCGGCAATTCGTTCGAGGAGCGCGGAAACAATGGTTTTGGGGACATTCGCTATGGGCGAGTACCCTCCCTGATTGTCCCCCCCGGTGGTGGTGTATCCGACGGCGGCCTCGCTCAAGTTCGAGGTTACCAGCAACAAGCCCCGCTCATTGTTAGCCCAATTGAGCATCATGCTTCCGCGAATGCGGGCCTGGAGGTTCTGTCTTGCCAGCGGCGTAACCTTGTCTGCACCGCCCGCTAATTCAACCGCCTTCTTGAAGGCAATCCGGGCTTCGTCACTGATGTCCGATACCGTAAACGGCACGCCGAGCTCTTCGGCCAGAGCGCGCGCCGCCGACTGCGTGGCGTCGCTGCTGAATTCTTTGTTGGGGAGATACGCCGCTCGCACGCGGCGGGCATATTCTCCCGCGGCCCCGCCCGCCCGCAGCGCTTTCGCGGCATTCACGGCAAGCAGCAGGCAGAGAGCACTGTCCCTGCCGCCCGAAAGCGCCACCAGAAACGTGTCGAACGCGCCCACCTTCTCGAAGTAGTCCCGCAGCCCGAGCACGAGCGCATCAAACAATTGATCCAGAAAAGCATCGGCGCCCATGCTCCTTCCAGAACCGCTCGCCAGGAACAGATTCCCCGGCAGTTGCGCCGCATACTCCCTGACATCCGCCGGCGTGTAGGCGCCCTGAGAGATGTCGACGAACAACGGACCACAAGAGTGCTGAGATTCTTCGGCGTTGTGCCGCCAGGTCGAATTCTCAGCTCGGACACGCCCTACATCGTCCAAATTGACCACGCCCGCGGCGAGGGTCCAGTAGTCTTTTGAAAGCACCGGCCCTTCGGCAACGAGCCCATCGGGCGTAGCGACCAGACCTCCTCCGTCAAACACCAACCGGCTGCTATCGCACCCGAGCAGATTGGCATACGCGTAGACGCACGCAAGACTGCCCGCCGCGCCAAGCACCAGCCGTTTCCGCTGTTCGTTCTTGAGCGGCGTGAAGGGCGAGGCGCTCCCGTTGCAGATGATCTCCGCCCCCGCCCGCACACGCTCGCCCGCGGGCTGGTTGCTTGACCACAGATCTTCGCAGATTTCGGCGCTTACGCATCCAAAGGGGAGTTTGAACACGAGATCGCCCGCCGGCACGCCATGTATTTCCGTAACGCCCTGGCGCCATGCGGTCCAGTTGCGGCCTTCGTAGAAGATGCTGTACGTCGGCAGATATTTCTTCAAAATAACTCCGCGCACCGCCCCATCGTGCACCAGCGCGGCACCATTGTACATCATCGCTCCCATGCACACGGGAAGACCAGCGAAGAATGCTATGCCTTTGGCGTCCGCGGCAAGGTCCTCGAGTGTTTGCCAACTGCGGCGGGCGATGTCAGGCCAAAACACCCGGTCCTCCAGGCTGTATCCCGAGAGAGCCAATTCCGGCGTCACAAGCAGATGCACGCGCTGAGCGCGCGCCGCCTGAATCACTTCGCGTAATCGCGCGGCGTTCCCCGTGAAGTCGCCCACCTTCACTGAGACCGAGGCCACTCCGATCTTGACCAATCGCATAGCTCTACTTCGCCCCTTGGTTCTGCACTGATGACCGTATCCTCTTATTCTAACCCTTTGGCCGCCGTGGAACGCCCATACCGCTCAGGCAAGATCCGGATTCTCCAGGAGTTCGGCTTTACCCCTTCCGACCGACTCCGACAGCATGACTCGGTAAATCTCGGGGTTGCGCAACCGCTTGAACTCGTCCGGAAGCGACGCGATACCCCGTTGCGCCCTTTCCCGGATGTCCGCCAGCGGCGGTTGAGCAATTTTGCGTTCGCCCCGTTCAACATAAGTCTCAAAAAGGTCTTCGCCGCGTGCGGCATGCAGAATCCGAGCGCGAATGTGCGGATCGCTCCGCCGGCGGCCTTCGATATCACCCGTTCTCGAGATCGGTTCGCCGTTGGTATACAAGACGTCTCCCACGGGGTGGCCTAGACTGTCAAAGAAACGGACCGGATGCTTCCGGCCGGGGTCGGTCGCCTTGTCGATGTTGGAGGATATCTTGATGCGCGGCCGCCAGGTCTCGCCATCGGCGACGGCCACCAGTTTGTATACCCCGCTCAAGGCCGGACAGTCCCCCGACGTGATCAGATGCGTGCCGACGCCCCAGGCGTTGATCTTCGCGCCTTGCCGTTTGAGGTCCGCTATCAAATCTTCATCGAGATCGTTGGATGCTACGATAAGCGGGTTGGTTAATCCCGATTCCGTCATCATGCCGTGCGCGAGTTTGCTCAACTTGGCCAAATCGCCCGAGTCCAGACGGATTGCGGGGCGCGTCTTGTGCCCGTTCGCGTGCAGTTCCTTGAAGGCCGTGATCGCATTGGGCACGCCGCTCCGCAGAGTGTCGTACGTATCGACCAGCAACACGCACCGGTCGGGATAGTTCCGCGCGAACGCCCGGAACGCCTCCAACTCGCTTGGAAAACTCATCACCCAACTGTGAGCATGCGTGCCGGATACGGGGATGTCATAGATCTTCCCGGCGAGGACGTTCGAGGTCGAGGCACACCCTCCGACGTAAGCCGCGCGGGAACCGCTGAGACCGCCGTCCGGACCATGCGCACGGCGCAAGCCAAATTCCATTACGGGCTCGCCTTCGGCCGCCAGGCAGATCCGCGCGGCTTTGGTCGCGATAAGCGTCTGATAGTTCAACGTGTTCAAGAGCGCCGTTTCCACCAGTTGCGCTTCGAGAATCCGTCCTTCCACCTGGACAATCGGCTCGTAGGGGAAAACCAGTGAGCCTTCCGGCGCCGCGCGGACGGTCAGACTCGGGCTGAACCCCCGCAGATAGCCGAGAAACGCCTCGTCGAACAAGCCCAGCGTATCCAGGTACGCGATATCTTCGTCGCTGAAACGGAGGTTCTCCAAATACTGTAGAAACGGGCCCAGTCCCGCGGCGACCGCGAACCCCGCGTTCGGAGGAAGGCGCCGGAAAAAGTACTCGAAGCATACGCGCTGGTCAGCACGGCGCTCTTTCCAGAAGCCGGCGACCATCGTCAGCTCATAGAGGTCGGTCAGAAGCGCCAACCCTTCGCGTTGGCACCACGGTTTCGCAGGCATTACTTCACGTCCTCCGCGCGGACCAGCACGGCCCCGCTCTGCCGCATTTCAGCAAGGGCCTCGGCCGCGGTACCCCGGGGGATATCGATGCCGCGGCAGGCATCTTCTACCAGGACCACCTCGAATCCCTCCCGTATGGCGTCCAGAACAGTGTACTTGACGCAGTAGTCCGTTGCCAGACCGCCCACAAATACCCGTGCGACCCCGCGTTCGTTAAGGCGCTCCTTCAACTCAGTGCCGTGGAAACCGCTATAAGCTTCCACGTCTGGCTCGGTTGCCGTGTTGATGACAATCGCGTGACTGGGCAGTTTCAAATCTTTATGGAACTCGGCGCCGGGAGTGTCAGCCACGCAATGCGGCGGCCAGCTCTTGTCCTCGAATCTCGGTTCGTCGTCAAAGCTGCAATGATTAACGGGATGCCAGTCTCGCGTGAACACCACGCACCCGAATTTCGGTATCAACCGGTTCAAGACCGGCACGACAGCATCCCCATCTTCTACCGCCAGCGCCCCCCCACGGCAGAAATCCTTTTGGATATCCACCACGATCAGTGCATCCGTCGTCTGTACTCGGATAACTTCTTCCATAAAACGGCCCTCACTTCTTCGGCTGTGCCAGACCATCCGCACGCTATGATTTAAGCACACCTTCAATGCACAAAGAAAGCACGCCATCAATTCGCCGTCCCTGACCCAAGGTTTTGCCAGGCAAAGCCGCGCGGTCCGTTGCGCTTGTTGCACCCCCGGCGGCTTCTCTCCTTTACTTGCGCTCGCCGCGTGCTCTAAATTAGGAGTATGCACCTCGAATGAAAGGAGATATTCATGAAGCCCCCACTCGGAATCGGCGTGCTGAGTTTTGCCCACGGCCATGTGGGCATGTACGCGGATGTCATGAAAGACTTTCCGGATGTGCGGCTGATTTCGGCGTACGACGACAATGCCGAGCGCGCGCGGCCCATCTGCGCGCGTACGGGCATGCAATACGAGAGCACCGTCGACGGGGTGCTGGCGGATGCGCGGGTCCAGGCGGTCATGATCGGAAGCGAAACCAGCCGCCACGCCGAACTCTGCATTGCCGCCGCCGCGGCCGGCAAGCATATCCTCCTTCAGAAACCCATGGCCATGACGCTCGACGAATGCGACCGTATGAACGATGCCGCGGACGCCAGCAACATCATCCTCGCAATGGCATGGCAGATGCGCCACGACCCCGCCAACATCAAAATGCGTGAACTGGTGCGGACCGGCGCGCTGGGAAGAATCGGCGTGGTCCGGCGCCGACACTGCATTCCCGTGTTATTCAGCGAAGCATTCATCAACGGCCCTACGAATTGGCATATTCGCGCCGAAACCAACATCGGCATGTTCGCTGATGACGCTGCCCATCCCATCGACTGGCTGTGCTGGACCTTCGGCAAGCCCGTCAGCGTCATGGCTGAAATCGGCAACGTTCTGACTTCCGTCGCCCCCGACGACAACGGCATTGCCCTTTTCCGGCTGGAAAACGGCGCGATGGCCGCGATATTCAACAGCTCGACGGTAGACGCCGGCGAATGCACCACGGAAATCTACGGGGACAAGGGCCTGCTTATCCAGAATTACGGCGACGGGCCCTCGTGCAGCGTTCCTGGATGTCCTGATGGGCATGCGCTGAAACTGTTCCGCTACGATACGCGCGCGTGGCAGACGTTCGATATCCCAAAACCGGCAAGCCAGGGAGACCGGATCGCCGCGGTGCCGCGCCCATGGGTCGACAACCTGCTGAACGGTACGCCGCCGGCCGCCACGGGCAAGGACGGCCGTATCGCCCTCGAATTGGTGCTGGCGGCCTATGAGTCGGCCAAGGAGGGGCGGCGGATCGCCCTTACCCCTTAATCCAGAAGGCCGGAAACGCGGTCGAACAGAATCCTGGCAACGTCTTCCTTGCTGACGAGGTCAAGGTCCTCGACGTTTCCATCGGCATCTATCAGGCTTCCACGCAGCGTATCCGTACCAAAACCCGAATCTGCCATGTCGACCCTGTTTGCCACTATCAGGTCGAGCTTCTTCTTCTTCAGCTTGGTCTTCGCGTTCTTGATCAGGTCGTCGGTCTCTGCCGCGAAACCTACAACGACCTGACCGTCCCGTTTTACGGCGCTGACCTGGCTGATGACATCGGGATTCTCCACCAGGTCGACCTGGACCCCTAGGCCGCTGCGTTTGTGTTTCGTAGTGGCGGGACTCTCGACGCGGTAGTCGCCCACAGCCGCGGCCCCTACGAAGACGTCGGCGTCCTGCGCCAGGCTCAGGGCCACTTCCGCCATGCTGCTTGCCGTCTCCGCGACGATCACTTCGGCGCCCTCGGGAGGGGGCACATCCATATGCCCGGCGATGACGGTCACGCGGGCCCCGCGCTTCATGGCTTCCATTGCCAACGCGCGGCCCATCTTGCCCGACGACCGGTTCGCGATAAAACGTACCGGGTCTATGGGTTCCCGGGTCCCTCCGGCGGTAAGGACGACGAACAGACCCGCCAGATCCTTCATCTCGTGCAACGCGATCTCGACCGCTTCGAGAATTCGTGACACTTCGATCATGCGGCCGATTCCAACCGCGCCGCACGCCAGCTTGCCCGTCCCCGGCCCCACAAACCTGCAGCCCCGCAATTTTAGAATCTTGATGTTTTCCTGCGTGGCCGGATGATTGTACATATTGGTGTTCATGGCCGGCGCAAAAACGATCGGCGCTCTCGTAGCCAGCAGAGTCGTGCTGAGCCAATCGTCGGCGATGCCGCGCGCGGCCTTGGCGATAATGTTGGCTGTTGCGGGAGCAATCAGAAACAGGTTGGCGCGCTGGGCCACAGCGATATGCTCGATCTCCGGGTTTGCGAACGGTTCGAACATCCCCGTGATGACCCTGCGGCCCGTCAACGCCTCGAACGTCGCGGGACCCACCAGGCGCTGCGCGGAGGCCGTCAACACCGGCGTCACCGCATACCCGTTCTCGACCAACCGGGACGCGATATCGCAGGCTTTGTACGCGGCGATCGACCCCGTAACACCCAGGACGATCTCTTTAGTCGAAGTAGCCCTCTTCATCTGTACTGGCCTCGCCCACCGCCACTTTGCCTTCCAGGATTTCCTCGAGGGCCACGACCGTGGGTTTCTTTGAGCGCACCGGCACCAGTGGGCGCGCATCGGGTTTCGAGAGTTGAGCCGCCCGGCGCGCCGCGGCAAGCACCAATCGATACAGACTGTCGGTCTTTCCCGCAAAATCTTCCGGGGAGTACATTCTTGCCATCTTTGCTACATCCTCCTCTTCGCCTGCCCGCCGCCGTTCATCACTGCGGGCAGCCTCTCTGCTTACACCTTCGCCCTGGACGCCTCGCCGCCGTCTTCCAAACGGCACTCGAAGCGTTCCGCGCGACACCGCCGGGCCCGAATTACCGCCTGAAAATCGGCCACGGCCGTATCCAGGTCATCGTTGACGATGACGAAATCGTATTCTTTGTATCGCGCCATCTCCCCACGGGCGTTCTTTACCCGCAGGGCGATGACTTCCGCCGTATCCGTGCCGCGTTGCCTGAGACGCCGCTCCAACTCTTCAAGCGACGGCGGCATAATGAACACGGACACTATCGCACACCCGAGAGCGCGCAGACTTGCCGCGCCTTGCACGTCGACCTCGAGCACCGCATCCTGTCCCGATGCCGCCAAGCGGTCCATTTCGGAGCGCAACGTTCCGTAAAGGTTGCCGTGTACCTCGGCCCATTCCAGGAACTCGCCGCCATCCACGCGCCTCATGAACTCCGCATGCGACAAGAAATAGTAGTCGCAGCCGTCGGTCTCCCCTTTACGGGGAGACCTCGTTGTGGCGGATACCGAAACCAGAATAGCCGGATCCGCGAGCCGTGCCCGGCTGAGAATCACGCTCTTCCCCGCTCCCGAGGGCGAGGACAGCACAAACACATCGCCTTTCTTCGCCGCACCCATCATCTATTCGACGTTTTGAACCTGCTCGCGAATCTTCTCCAACTCGCTCTTCATGTCAAGGACGTACTTCGCCACCTCGCAGTCCCGTGTCTTAACGCCCAGCGTATTCACTTCGCGCTGGATTTCCTGCGAGAGAAAATCCAGACGCCGTCCGACGGGTTCGTCGGACCCCAACAGCTCCTCCATATGCGCCAAATGGGTCTTGAGACGCACCGTCTCTTCGGTCACGTCGCCTTTATCGGCCAGAAGCGCCACCTCGATGGCGATACGCTCCTCCGTGATTGAAACATCCGATGCCAATTCCTGTATTCGAGCGCGGAGCCGTTCCTCGTGCTTCGCGTTGAGTTCGGGCAACCGCGCCTCGATCTCCGAAAGGCTTCGGCGCATCAGGTGTATGCGATGCCGGATATCTTCGGCCAAGATGGCCCCTTCCGCCGTACGCATCACGTTGAGGCGTTCCAACGCCTCTTCGATGGCCGAGGTCAGCACCCGTTCAACTTCTTCCAGATCTTCCCCCGGCTCTTCCTGGTAAAGCACCCCATCCATGCGCGCCAGCGTGTCAAGGCTCATTGAGCGGTCCGACCCCATCATCGCGGCCAATTCGCGCAACGCGTCCATATACTGCCGCGCAAGACCCGTGTCCAGCCGGACCGTTTCCGCCGAGGTCGTTATCTTCCGCCGGTTGACCGTCACCTGGACCTTGCCGCGAGACACGTGTTTGCGCACGACACCCTTGAAAACCGGCTCAAGAGACACCCACGAGTTGCCCAGCCGGAACGAACAATCCAGATACCGGTGGTTTACAGAGGATAGTTCGAGCGAAATCTCCTGGTCCTGGCAGGTACATGCGACCTTACCAAAACCAGTCATACTGCGTACCATCTGAGCTCCTTCATGCTATCCAGGAATTGTTTTGTTGCCTGGCGAAAGAACCCAAGTATACCGATTTCAACGGCGTATAGCAAGTTTTGTGCCCCCCGCACTGCATGCGAAGCCAATCCCGAGAGTCTTGTAAGAGATTGCGATGATTGTATTTACGGTTTCGCTGAAGCCCCGGGGGCCACCGCGCATCGTGTCCCGGGCCCAATGAGGTTTCCCGTCCTCAGGACCCATCCAGTGCGGCAATTCTTAAGTAACACGCCAAGGCGCTCTTTCCGAGTCTGGCAACGCGACGCTACGGCTTTTTCTTGATTTGGTGGATGCCGCCGAGGGCATCGTCGTCGTCCTGGCTTTCCCATGCGCGTTTTTCCGGAAGCCTGGCAAGCTCAGCTCGCGCCGTGTCGTACAGGAGCGCCACGACCCGTTCGCCGGTTTTCTGGATGCGGCGGCCAGTATCCTCGGCGAGATAGCTGCTTGGGGCGGTGCGGATCTCGTACCCGCCGCCCTTGAACGCTTCCTCGGTACAGATATAGCCGAAATAGCCGTTGGCGAGTTCGACGCAGCAGGTGTGGGGGAATTCCGACTCTTGGCGCACGTTTCGGGCGAATTCCTGGAAGTATTCGCCGGGCACGCCCCAGAAACACGCGTCGGCGATGCGCACGCCCATGATTTCGAGGTGTTCTTTAGGGCGCGCCCGGCGCATCTTCTCGACCTGAAGCAAGCAATGGGCATAGATGGTGTCGATGTTCTTGGGGTCGGGTGCGAATTTCCGGGCCATTTCTCGTGCGGCCCTGACCTGTTGGGGCGTGCTCTTGCGAATAGGCGCCAGGAGACTTCCGGCGGCCGCGTCAACCGTGGCCTTCATGAAATAGTCCAGCTTGGCCAGGGCTTGAAGAGCTGCTGCCCCGATCGCCCGCCCCGTGCGTCTACACCAATACTCGCCGAATTCACCGGGACGCGGACTCTGGTTGTCCACCTGCGTCACGTCGCCGCATGCCCCGTTCACATACACCACTCCGAATTCCTCGCCGTAGATTGCCCGCAACGTGTCAACGACGTACTTGGGATAATCGGCGGAATACAGGACGCCGTTCATATGCGTCGCGTGACACGCGAAGTTCACGATCGCCCCGATGGGCTCGGTTCCGTCCGCGGGGCAAAACCCCACGACGGTAACGGTCGGGTCGGCAGGCCCCGCAGGCGCAACGATGTCCGGGTTCATCTTCCCGGGATGAGTGATCTGCGAGCCGTCTTTCATGACGAACCGGCGGTTGAACGCTACCCCTTCTGCCGGACACGCGCCCGTGCCCACCCGCACCGGACGCCGTGCGCGGTACGCCTCGGCGATGGCATGGGCTGCCTGGTCGGCAATGAAATCCTGGTACTCGGTGTCGGCCTCCGAGATGAACGACCCGAAAACCGGTCCCCCCGAGTGGGTATGCGTAGCTGAGAGAAAGCAGTTCTTGCCGGGAATGCCGCAGAGCGCCTCGGCCACCTTGCGGGCGCGGGCCGTCATCGCGACCGAGATCTTGATCGCGTCGCACTGCACCATGGCGATGCTCGTTTTGCCGTCGTCAACAACCGCTGCGCGCACAAAAAGGTCGTCATGTACTCCCTGCGCATACCGTTTCTCGAAGAGTCCGGGCACTTCTTTTCCCAATAGCGGCGTGATACACCGCGAGGCAAATCCGGCTTTCATGAACGCTCCTCTCTCCAACGTTTGGCCGCTTGGAACTAAGCCCAAAAGTAAACCATACGCGAGGGACGATTACAAACAAGGCAATGAGCCTCCAAATCGCCTCCATGAGAAGGCCCGATCAAGAGTCGGTCAGGCGACATCTCCGGGTAAGCGCTGAGAGAACGGGTAATGGCGCCGTAAGGCCATGCATGCATGCCGGTCGTATCTCACCCGATGAATGTGCAGATACCCCGGCCTGCACTCCGAATGCCAACGCGTCTACGTTGCATTGGTTCACATTATCCGGATTCGGGATGAGAAGAAATACCCGTCAGGACGCCACGGTACGGCCGTTGGCATGCGGACTGCGGCTTCGGCTCTCAACGAGTCACCGTGATTCAGCGGAATCCATGAACTGAAACGCGTACAGTTTGCAGTCGCGCATAGAAAACCGGAGCCGCACCGGCTTTCCCCCGAGCGCGCCCAGAGCAGCGGCACCGGTCCATTTTGCCCGCAGAGCAACGTCGTTGCCGCACGCCGGAACCGCTTCAGCACGGGAGAACCCCTCGATAGCCGCGCCTTCTGCATCCAGTATTTCCACAAACGCGACGCCTCCTGCACCCGTATCCACATTCAGGGCCAGCGAGTCGCCCGCGAATATCAGCGGCGGCGTGGTGAACTCGCCCCACGCATAACCGGCATCGAGCGAGACAAATCCGTCGAGCCGCAGAATCGCGCGCCCGAGGCCGCACCGAATCTCCCCCCGCGCCGCGGGATCGATATTGCCGGCATGGTCCATGTTGGAACCCCAGTAGTACAGCCAGAGCTCGTTGCCCATCTCGATCGGCGCTGACGAGGTCCACACGTGGCGTGAGAACCACGTGCCGCCCGGCCCTGGCCGCAGAAATGGAAGCCTTCCGCCCAGACGCGCAAACTCCTTGCCGTCACGCCCGGCGCACAGGCGATCATCCAGCTGGTCGGGTCCCAGCGATTGCAGGGGTTCGCGAGCGAACCAGTGCCATAAAGCATGGCCGACCATGACGTACATACCTCGCGAATCGGGATAACGAAACACGCACGCGCCGTAATAATCAACAGGCGGCTGCCCGGCCGACGTCTCATACGTTGCCAAATCGGCCTCGTCGGCCCCCAACACCTGCACCTCGTTATCCCAATGCTCGAGGTCGTTCGACTCCATGCGCCGGTGGTAACGATAGCTATGGGATTTGTTCTCGAACCTGACCCACTTGCGGGTATACAGCACGTACCGGCCCAGGGTCTCGTCCCAGAACGCCATGCTCTGCGTATCGCAATCGCCGATATCTATGGCCCGCGTCAGCTCCCAATGAATACCGTCAGGACTGTGGTGAAATGTGAGCCGCCCCTGAGGGCCTTTCGTCTGCGTGCGGTAACGCGCCTCGGGCGGCGCTTGGGGGTCCAGCCATGCGGCCACTCCGCGGCAGTTCGGAATGACGATGCTGTTGGCCGTCGTTCCGCCGAATTCGTGAAGCCCCAACTCAGGTTTGACGAAATGAATGCCGTCCTCGGATTCAGCATACGCGACATACTCGCCTTTCGCCACGGGGCCCGTCTCCCGCGCCTCCTCGCGCAAGGTGAGCAGGTGGTACCAGAGCCGGATCTTTCCGTCTTCCTTACGCACGGTGGCCGAATTCCACACATGGGCGTGTTCGGCGAGTTCCCACGGCGCATTGGCAATCAGCACCGGCTCCAACGGCTGATACGGCGGATTCATCACGCGCTCGACGTTCGTGCTCGACTCGATCACACGGTCGTCGAGGAAAAGCTGCTTCTCGGAATCGATCGTGAGCGGCTCCGCCGCCGCCCGCGCCTGCCAGGGAGCCGGCAAGAGACCTCCTGCCAGGAGAAACACAGCCGTCAACACGCCACATCTGTCACGCATCATGCGCCTCCGTTCCCCCAGTCACTCCACGCGCTATCTTACACCGATGGCGTCAACGTATCCCAAGAGCCCCTACTCTTCTCCGGGACCCTTGTTGTAGGTATACGTGAGGGGTTTGCCGAAGAAGTGGTGGTCAACGAAATCGAGCAGTACGCGAAAGTCTTCCGGAAGCTGGTCATGCTTGCCTTCCCGGAAATGCATGGCATTGTTTTCGGGCACGCCAAGAAAGTCGAAGGCGGGTTGCGCCGCGCGCCAGGCTGCCGCCGTCCCGATAGGATTGGCCCACAAATCCCCCAAGGCGTCGGTAGACAGGACCGGCCTAGGCGCAACCAGCGCGCGCAAGAAATGCTGATCGAACGGCAACTCGTTTTCTTTCCCTGCAAACTGGCGAAAATCTTTCTGGAACCAACTGACAAATCTCGATGGCCGAGTGATGAGTTCCAGCGTTTCGCAGTCGGGTCCATAGCGCCGGTACGCCGCGGCGCCCCCGCATCCGGACCCGTTCGGAACCACCGCCGCGAACCGTTCGTCCAATGCTCCGGCCAACAAAGCCGTCTTCCCGGTCCGCGAATGCCCGGTAACTGCCACATGCTTCGCGTCGACCTCGGGAAGGGTCACGAGGTAATCCATCACACGCGATGCGCCCCACGCCCACGCGCCCAGGCTTCCCCAATCACAGTCGGGGAACATCGCCTGCGCAGGGCCGATTTTGTCGGCGCCGTGCGTATCGGGATCAAAATCTTTGTTCTCGTAGCATGCGAAGATGTATCCGCGCTCGTTGATCTCCTTGATGATCGGGCACCCCAGGCCAACGCGCAGAATCGCCGGATACGGGCCAGCGCCGCCTGCCGGCAGATAGATCTCCACCTGCACGGGAAAAGGATTCTCGGAACCGACGGCCAAACGCACCGATCGGAACGCGGTGATGCCGCCGTTCTGCGTTTCTTGCGCAACGGTCTCGGCCAGTTTGACCGGCACAGAGGAAGACGGCACGCTGCCGTACTCGTAGCGCAACAGGAGACCGCGCATCTCTGACCGGCGCGCCTCCCAGTTCTCCTTTGTCTCGACGCGTTGCCCGTTCTCCAGGGCCAGTGGGTCAGGGAACGGCCCCGTCGAGACGGCCTCGGGTTCCGGCGCAGTCAACACGATAAGCGACGCAAAGCAAAGGACTGAAAGCAGCATGGCACGATACCCCTCTATTTGATAAAACACACTCAAGCATCCCACAATTGCATTGCAGATACAATTCGCCAAAGGCTCGGTTACCATGTTCCGTGAAGGACAACGCGAGGCGCGCGCTGACCGTCCGTTCGACGGGAACCGGCAGCCGGCGTTGGTTTGGCCTGGATCCCCGTTTCTAAGGAGTGTCGAATGATTAGCCGCACACTTTTCCTCCGTCTCCTGGCCATCACACTGGTTGCCGGGTCGCCAGAATCGCAGCGTGAGGCCGTGGAAGCGCCTTCCCCCGTGGTGGTTCGCGTTCAGGAATTTGGCGCCGTTGGAGATGGAACCGCGCTCGACACGGCGGCCATCCAGAAGGCCATCGATGCGTGCACCGCGGCCGGCGGAGGAACCGTGTACTTTTCGCCGGGCGTGTATCTCTCAGGAAGCGTGTTCCTGAAAGACAATGTCCGCCTTCTGCTGGAAGCGAATGCCGTGCTTCGAGGAAGCGCGCGCCCGGAAGACTATCCTCCGGCTGTTCGACAAGACCCCGATGCCCCATCCTTTGGAATCCCTGAAGTCGTCGGGGGAGGGTTTCTTATTTATGGCGAGGGCGTCCAAAACGTCTCGATTGAAGGCCGGGGAACCATTGATGGCCAAGGCTCGAAGTTCTGGTTCGAGGAGATGCTTTCTGCGATGGTCAGAAAGCCCATGCCGAACCGTCCGCGGGCGCTAATAGCAATTGTGAAAGGCGATTCCCTTCGGGTCCGTGATGTTACCCTGGCCAATTCGTCCTGTTATACCCTTTGGACGATCGGCTGCAACAACGTCACTATCGACGGCATTACCATTCGCAATCCTCACGACGGTCCGAACACCGACGGGATCGACATCGACTGTTGCAGCGATGTGCGCATCGCCAATTGTTCGATCGATGGCGGCGACGACGCCATCGCCATCAAGAGCGACGCGGGACTGCTCGGGGAAGACAAGCCCTGCGAGAATATCACGGTGACCAATTGTGTTCTGTGCTCCGTGCCGGCCTGTGGCGTGCGAATCGGTTATGAGGGCGACTCCATCATTCGAAACTGTTCATTCAGCAACCTGACAATCTTCGATACGGACATCGGACTCGACATCGTCAGCATCTTGCCGGGGCGGCCCAACATTGTCAGGGGGACCCGGTGTGAGAACATCACCTTCAACAACGTTGTCATGCGAAACGTCAATCAGGCGCTCTACTTCTGGATGGGCAACGAGACGGGCGAGCAATCCCAGGTGCACCTCAAGAATATCCTCGTGTCCAACGTCATTGCCCAATCACGGTACGGCAGCTATGTTGGCGGATTCGACAAGAAACACTGTGAAAACGTGACTCTCTCCAACATCCAGTTTCTTCTGACCGGCGATATGCCGGAAGGCGCCGCGCCTGCCGCCAGCGGGGTCTGGGGCGCCCCTGCAAACCCGTATGCGCTCTATTGTGCGCGCGTGGACGGATTGCGGATTCAGGATGTCGATATCGATTTGCGCGCGGCGCGCGGCGCATGGCGATATGGCCTGTTCTGCGACGAGGTCTACGGCGCTGCGCTGAGCAACATTCGCACTCGCGGCCTTGTCTCGCTCCCTGCGCAGGCCGCGATCGGTCTGAAGGGAACTTCCGCCAGCGTCCGCGACTGTGACGCCGAGCCCGGCATTCCGGCTTTTCTGCACGCGGTGCAAAGCTCGCGCATGTTCGTTTCCGGTTGCGACCTGAGCCAGGCTCAAAAGACCGTGATACGGGACGAAGACAGCACGCTCGTCGCATCCGACGCGGAAACGGCCGCCACTCCTTGACCCGTTCATGCCGCTATCTCGCGGCTTCTGCGATATTCTCAAGGGCATCTCCGCTGTGGCACGGTCTCCCGGCCGCGCCGCTCTTGCGACCGCCAGGTCTCCAGCTCCCTCGCCATTCAGTCCGTGGTATTCGACCGGACCGCGGTGACGGAGATGGGGCCGCGCCGGCGGAGTGGGGGAGATGTCGTTCCCGGTGGTGGCTGGCCGCGTTGCAGCGTTCTTGAAATTGCGCGCCCTGAGATTCTACTCTTTCCCATCGCGTATATTTACTCAAATCCGCCATCTCGGCACAAGGAGAGACCCGAATCATGAAAACCCGTCATCTTCCGATGATTGCATTGCTGGCCGTAGCGCTCCTGGGCGGTTGCGCCACGTTCCAGGGAGCTCGCGATGAAGCCAGCCCGGCTCAGACCACGCCGGGCGACCCGCACATGGGCGACTGGGAGGGCAAATGGGGCAGCGCGAAGATATATGCCCAGGTCATCCCGCTGGCGGGCAAAACCTACCGTATGAACCTGCTGCCGGCGTTTGATACGCGCGAACCGGCGCTGGCCGTGCTTGACGGCAAAGCGGTCCAAGGCGGCGTGGACTTCTCCGGGGCGGGCGCCAGCGGCGACATGAAAGACGCCAAGGTTGCCGTCTCCATCCGGGGCAAAACCATGACCGGGCGCGTGGAAGGCGCGGTATCCGGCGGCCTCGAGCTCCATCACGTCGTACGTCTCTCTCCTACGCTCGGCGCACGGCCGCCGAAGGAAGCCATCGTGTTGTTTGACGGCAGCAACCTTGACCTCTGGGTGGCGCGGGGCGTCGACCCGTGGGGTATCAACCTCAAGAAAACGCTCGGCGGCGAAAACCGCGTCGCCTATCTGCGCACATGGGTGTGGGCGCCCGCGCCAGGCAAAGCACAGTTCGCCTACGGCATCGAAGACGGCGGAAAAGTCTGGCTCAACAATGCCGAGATACATTCAATAATCGAAGATCGCAAGGTTACGCCCTGCCAAAACAAGGTTACGGTCGACCTCCTCGAAGGCTGGAACCTCTTCCTGGCAAAAGTGGTCCAGAACGACAAAGAATGGGCCTTTACGGCCCGATTGCGCGGTCTTGATGCATCCCCCGTCGCTGGCTTCTTCGTGGGCGCTCCCGGGCAGGACCTCTTTCCGCTCGAGTCGTTTGACGGCAATATCGCGTTGTGGGAAGTCTCGGGCCCGTACACCGCGGAAGGAAAGACCGGCGCCGACTTGATGGATGTGGCTTTCGCCCCGGAACAGGGCGATGCGGAATGGAAGCCCGTGCCGTTGCCCGAGCAGACCGAGCCCGGCCCCGCAACCTGGCTGATCCTCGGCAACGGCGCCATGGAAGTCCGCGGCGGCAGCATCCAGACCAAGCAGAACTTCATCGACCAGAAAGTGCACGTCGAGTTTCGGACGCCTTTCCTGCCCGACCAGGACGGGCAGAAACGCGGCAACAGCGGCGTTTTTCTCCAGAACCGCTATGAAGTCCAGGTTCTGGACAGCTACGGACTTGCCGGCGAAAACAACGATTGCGGCGGAATCTACAAACTTGCCGCCCCGCGGGTAAACGTGTGTGCGCCTCCGCTGCAATGGCAGACATTCGACATCGAATTCCGCGCCGCACGGTTCGACAGCGACTGGAACAAGTTGGAAGACGCGCGCATCACCGTCTTGCATAACGGCGTGCCGGTGCACGAGAATCAGCCTATCCCCGACAAGACCACGGGCTCGCAGGTGACGGCCACCTCGGAACCCGATGCATTGTCGCTCCAGGACCACGGAAACCCCGTCTGGTTCCGCAACATCTGGCTCGTCGAACTTCCCCCGGAAGACAAATAGCCAGACTCGAAACCATCGCGCGATTCAGGTAACGCCGGCGGGGACCAGCACGCACGGACGCGCCGCCGCGCCGAACTACCGCGTGGTGAAACGATACACGGTCTTCTGATAGTACTTCTTGCCGGGTTCTAGAATGCACGAGGGGAAACCCGGCTGATTGACCGAGTCGGGGTAGTGCTGTGTCTCGAGACAGAACCCGTAACGCTGCTTGTAGACCTTTCCCTCTTTCCCCGTGATGGTTCCATCGAGGAAATTGCCCGAATAGAACTGCACGCCGGGCTGGGTCGTGTAGACTTCCATAACGCGGCCGGACCCGGGCGCGAGCACCCGCGCGGCCAGGGCGAGCGAGCCGTCCTGACTGTTCAAAACGTAATTGTGGTCGTACCCATTTCCGCGCTTGATCTGTTCGTGGTCCGCGTTGATGCGTTCGCCGATGGCCACCGGCATCGTGAAATCGAGCGGCGTGTTTGCCACGGGCGCCAGTTCGCCGGTGGGTATCAGCGTCTCGTCCACCGGCGTGTAGCGGCTCGCGTTGATCATCATCACGTGGTCCAGGATATCACCTTCGCCCTGGCCGTCCAGGTTGAAATACCCGTGATAGGTCAAGTTGACCGGCGTGGCCTTGTCGGTCACGGCCTCGTAGACGATCTCGAGTTCGTTGGCATTGGTCAGCCAGTAGTGGACCGTCGTCTCGAGGGTGCCCGGATACCCCTCTTCGCCGTCAACACTGACATACGTGAGTTTGAGCCCGACCGCGCCCTCGCGATAAGCAGGCTTCGCGTCCCACAGCACTTTGTTGAAGCCCTTGATGCCGCCGTGGAGATGGTTGGACTCGTTGTTCACGGCCAGCACATATTCTTTGCCGTCAAGGGTAAAGCGTCCCTTCGCGATACGATTGCCAAAACGTCCCACAAGACACCCCAAATAGGGTTTGTTCTCGAAATAGCCCTCGAGGCTGGGATATCCCAGGGTGACGTCGGCCAGTGCTCCTGCGGCATCAGGCACCAGGAGTGACGTCACGGTGCCGCCGTAATTGGTGATCTGCGCCACCATCCCGTTAGCGTTCGTGATCGTATACAGGTCCGCGTTGCCCCCTTCCGGCGCCGTTCCGTACGTCGCCTTCGCAATACTCAGCCTGCCCGAACCCTCTTCGCCGTTTCCCTGTGTCGCGCATCCCGGAAACACGCCTAGAACGGCCGCCAGGCAAACCGCTACTCGCCAATTACGTGTAAACATGTCGCAACTCCTCCGCTGAACTGACTCATGACGCCCGCCCATCAGGATGATGCACGCCGCGCCGATTTTCAACCATGAACTCGCCCGGCGTCAGCGACCCAGCCGGGTGGGGCAAGCCAGTGTTGTATCCCCGCGGATCCGAACAAGCTGGACGCGTAATAGACCGCTCTCGCGAAACCGGCCAAGCCCGATTTGTCCGGTCCGTCCGATCGGCCGAGTTGAGGAAAAGTGTGGTGAACCGGAAACCTCTCGTTTCCCTTGGAAAGCCGGGTCGGGACGCACTGCCCCCCCGGGTCTTGCACAGAATGGACAGTGCAAATGGCATCATGACGACGGAGATTGAATTCAGTTCAAACCAACGTCCCTCCCGGTTGCGGTGGAGTCATCTCAAACACACCGTAGCGCAGGCGTCTCGCCTGCATCTTTGCATGCCCCTTTTCCTCCTTTTTGCGCAATGCACGGGGAGAAGTGGTAAGCTCGCAGGGAAGTCTCTGAATGCGAAAGGCGCTCCGCACTGTCAATGTCGGTGCCGCCAAAGGCGCCCGACAAGATGGAGACCTGACGGTCGCAAAGGTGGCGCGGCCAGGATACCGTGCCACAGCTTGTGAGTTCGGTGGGTTTTGCCCGTTAGAGGCGAACGAGGGGGTTTTGCCATGAACAAAGGCGTACTCATCGCGATCAGGAACTGCGTCCTAGGCCCTCTCTTATACTTCATCGTTCTCTGGATTCTCGAGTGGCTTTTCGACGGCGTTCCGACCCTCATAGTGGCGTTCAGCGTCATGTCCGTGATGATCGTGGATGCGGCGCAGGAAGCGTTCAGCGCGGGAGAGAGGGCGGGGGGCGGCGCGGCGCCCAATCAGGCGCATACGCAGGCGTGACGCCTAGGAGGCCGAAAAACCTCGCTGTGGCGTGGTCGCCGATCGCGCCATTCCTACGGCCGAGATCTCCCAATTGGACCCTTCTTCTCATGAACTCGCGCATACGTGTTTCAGGCGGAACGGATTCCTGTCAATCCTGGAAATCCTGTCGCAGAATTCGGGGTGGATGCCTGCATCACAGCGGGGCTGGGGTTTTCACATATTCTGCCTTGAATCCGCGGTAACGTGCCTCTACGATGGTTGAGGTTTTTCCTTGAGACGAGTTCCACTATTGCGGCCGGGGGGTATCGTTGCCCGGCGGACATACAGGGCCGAAACGGAGGATACTTCTTATGCAGCAGAACAAGAAAACAACGGTATCGCGGCGGGCGTTTGTCGCGGTAACCGGCGCGGCTATCGCGGCGCCGTACATTATCCCGGCATCGGCCCTGGGCAAGGAGGGGAGCGCGGCCCCCAGCGAGCGCATTGTCATCGGCGTCATCGGCACGGGCGGACAGGCACGCGGCCTCACCGGTAATGCCATCAAACAGCCGGACACCCAGATCGTGGCCCTGTGCGACGTCAACGCGAACACGGTCGCGGAGGCGAAGAAACAGGTCGACGAGTTCTACGGCAACCAGGACTGCCAGACCTACCGGGACTTCCGCGAACTGAACGCGCGCGACGACATCGACGCGGTCATCATCGGTACGCCCGACCACTGGCACGCCCTGACATCGATCGACGCTGCAAAACACGCCAAGGACATCTACTGCGAAAAACCCATGACGTGGTCGCTGGGCGAAGGACAAGCCGTGGTGAAGGCTGTGCGCGAGAACAAACGCGTGTTCCAGGTCGGAAGCATGCAGCGCTCGGACCCACGGTTCAAGCGGGCCTGCGAGCTGGTCCGCAACGGTTACCTTGGCAAGATCAAGCACATCAACGTGAGCCTGCCCGACTATGACAAATGCATGTGGGTCGACGAATTCCCCAAGGCGCCGGATTACCTCGATTGGGAATTCTACGTGGGCCCCGCCACCTGGACCCCATTTCATCCGAAACGGTCCGACTGGGATTGGCGCTGGTGGATGGCCTTCGGCGGCGGTCAGATGATGGACTGGATCGGCCATCACGGCGACATCGCCCATATGGCAATGGACTGGGACAACACCGGCCCGCTCGAGGTCAAGGGGGTGCGCTGGGAAATGCTCAACGAGCGCAACAACCTTTACGACGCCCCGGCGCGATACCTTTTTGAGTGCGAATACAAGGGCGGAGTCACTATGACTGTCGCCAACACGAGCGACATGCCTCCCGAATTCAAGCAAGCCGCGGGCGACAGGCTCGGCACGCAATTCATCGCACGAGACGGTGAATGGATCTACGTGGACCGCGGCGAATTCAGGGCCAGCAACGAGGAACTGCTGAAGCTCACGATTAAAGACAGCGATTTTCGGTTCCGCTCGGAAGGAAACCACATGCGCGATTTCCTGAACTGTGTGAAGTCGCGCCAGGATCCTGCCGCGCCGGTCAATGCCGGCCATCGCTCGGCGTCCATCGGCCATCTCGGGAAAATCGCCTGCGAACTCGGCGCAACACTTCATTGGGACCCCAAGACCGAAACCTTCTCCAAGGAACCGTCTCTCAACGGCCTCCTGACACGCAAATACCGCGGCGACTGGAAGCTCGGCTGACAATGAGGCAATAGGGCGGCGGGAAAAGGTTCGGGGACGTGAACGTCACTCGTCAGGAGGAGTTTCACGTCCCCGGGGGGGGTCTGTCAGCGTCTATCGCGTCAGCTCGTGCGCGTGAAACGCCGCACGACGAGACCCGCTATGCCAAGGCCGATCAATGACAGCGTAGCCGGCTCGGGAGCAATGGGGTCTTCCTGTACAAGCACGGCCCATTCCTCAAACCCGTCGCTGTTGTAGAAATTGCCGAAGTTGCCTTCGCCATATTCCGCGGGATTCAGCCCCTGGCGCCCGAAATATGAATACAGTGTAACGATGGCGTCATCGCCAGCGCCGCCAAAATTGGAAACGGGCACGTACAGGAACATGTCGCCGGAGCCGCTGCCCGTGTTCAGTGAATAATCCAGGGCCACCCAATTCCTGAGGTTGCTCTCCATGTCATAGACTAACGTGCCGACACCCTGCAAGATGCCGTCAGCGTCAAACGACGTGGAACTGGGATTGGGCGTGTCGCCGACGAAAATCTGAACCTCGTCGAGCGACAGGTACTGGTCCAGTGCCGCATTGTTGTTCTCGTTGATGTCCAGCAAGAATTGGTAATAATCGACAGTTTCGATGCTCACAATGGGCACGATCCCCAAAGTAATAGAGTGATTGAAGTTGTCGGGGGCACCGTTGTTGAAGGCATTGTTAACGGTAGTATTGTAGGCCTGCACTTCCGCCCGGTTAGCTGCGCCAACCTGAGCGAAGGAATCGATCACTCCCGTGCCCGTCGCCCGAGGGTCTATCTGCTGGAAAATCGCGTCGTTGATCACGCCGCTGGCGCCCGCCGTGGTGAGATCGATCATCGTGCCGCTTGCCGCGTGCGCGCACAGCGCCAGAAGCACTACTATTGTTCCTTGTCCAAAGTTTGCCCGGTTTCTCATGGCCCTTAATGCCTCCTAATCAGGGTGGGTGGAATCTAACCCCCGCCGTTTCGGTCACGACAAGAACATTTGCATTTGGGAACGCAAGTGTCTTGCCAACTCCGCCATTTCAGGACGGCCACAAGAAATTTTGTCTGCCATTTCTAAGAGAATGTGCGGAAAGCCTTAGAAATACAAGACTTGTGACGATGCAGGGTCTAATTGATATTATGGTTTTTGTTTATATTCTTTTGGGGTGAACTTGCTCTGCCGAGCAGCGTAAGGCTTCATGCGTACCGCAGGAAACGGCAATTCCATTAAGAGTTATTCAGAGTTGACAAACTATTGATTCAAACATAATGGCAAGGCCTGTTGCAATCAATAAATTCAATTGAGCGCGATGTCAACTTGCGTAACCATATCCGGTTCAACGGTCACCTCTACCAGGCCCTCCGCTCCCGCCCGGTTCGCCTTCTCCTGTATGGCGCCGAACTCGCTGTCGGCGGCTACCAGGTAACGCCCCGGCGGGATGTTTGTGAGGGCGTAAGCGCCGGAGGCGTCGGTAAGTGCGTATAGACGGGAAACCTGCTTAGCCATGAGTTCGTTGGCCACATCTTGCAGATTGGGCCAATCCAGGAGCGTATCGGGCAGCGCCCGCACCAATATCTCGGCGGCGGGTTCTCCTTCGCGCGTCACCGCTCCTTCGATGTTGCCGCCGCGGGCGAGAGGGATCGTCACTTTTGCGGGCCTGCCTGCTCTGGCCTCGACATCCGCCCAGGCGAACGCGAAGTCCGGATGCAGCGCATACAAGCGATGCACGCCCGGCGCCAAGGCATCCAGGCGAAACGCGCCGCCGGTATTCACTCGGGCGTCTTCCCGGTTGTCGATGGCTTCCCGGTTTCCGAGCCCGTCGAGGTAGATGACGGCCCCTGCAACCGGGTTCCCGTTCCAATCGACGACTTTTCCGTCAACAACGCAGGCGGCTTCCATGCGTATGGTCACCTGGACGGCGGCCGCCGAACCCTCGGGCCTCTCGACCAGCGTCTGAGCGGAAGCGAAGCCTGCTGCGCTCACGTGCAAGGTGGTCCGCGCCTCTTCTCCGCCCTCGACCTCAAACCGCCCCTCCGGATCATTGACCGCCTCGGCATATCGTCCGTCTCCGCGCGCGGAGAGCCGAAACGACGTCACCGGCTCGCCGGAGCCGGCCCGCACGACCTGGCCTTCGATGCGCCCCCAGACCGGTCTATCGGACGGCGTAACGTCCACCGAGGGTTCGGGCGGCGCAGTCCGCGCTTCGGCTTCGCGGCTCTGCTTGTATTTGGCGTAGTCGAACACCACGGTAACGCCGGTCACGTGCTGGCCTTCGTCCACCTGCACCAAGTCCTCCGGGGCGGGTTCCAGCCAAAGCCCGTCAAACGACGGGGACATTTCCGATTCTGACGTGGCCCATAACAGGTAGCCGCCCGCTTCGAGTCCCTCAAACACAAACGTGCCGTCCGCGTTTGTCTCAGCCTGTGCTTCCTGGATGGCGGTCGACCCCTCGTATTTCTCCCACCACTGCGCCTTTACCCCGATGTCCGTATCGGAAATGGGCCGCCCCGATTTGTCCACGACCGCGCCCGAGATGCTCCCGGCAGGATACAGGCAAACCGTGACGTCCTCGATTCCGTCCTCGGGCAGATGAAACGGACCCTGCCGTCTGCTCCGGAAGCCCTGCGCGCTGGCCTTGACATACAATACCGCCCCCACTTGCAGTTCCTCGGCAAGGAAGGTGCCGTCCTCTTTGGCCGTACACTCGACCGATTGCGGCCGTCCGGGAGCCGAAAAATCCGTGAATGCCACGACTTTGGCCCCCGAAGCCGGTGAACCGCCCGGTAGTAGCACGTGTCCCGACACGGAGGCGAATACGCCGGGCTGCAGCGCAAAGTCCAGGCCCTCGAATTGCTCGTTCTCCCCGAGATCGACTTCCTGGAGTTCGCCGTGCTCGAGTTCGTAGTAGCCTTTGGCCTTCCCGCAGAACACCCGATACCGCTGGGCGGGCAATCTTTCGAACCGGAACGCGCCCGCCGCGTCTGTCGTCGCGGAGACGCGCGTATCGCCGCCTCGCGCGCTCAACTCGACTCCCGGCAACCCCTCGCCGGTTTGCGCGTTGAAAACGCGCCCTGCGATGCTGCAAGCCCCTTCGGGCGCTTCTTCCGCGGGAGCATTCTCGTGGGCCGCCGCCTGCGGCGTGTCCTCGAACGGTTTCTCCGATTCGGGCGGCTCGGATGCGGCCAAGTGCTCGTCATCCGCCCTGTCCGCGACAGACAGCGGTTCCACAGGCGCACTATCGGGCGCCGGAATCTTCGGCCAGAGCGCCAATGCCGCCAGACCAGCCATCACCAGAACAATGCAGGCCGTGACCCCCACCGTGAAAGGAGTCAGAGAGAGCATTGCGGAGGCCGCACCCTTGCCCGGCGCCATCAACGCGGTTGAGCCGCCAACGGATAGCGGCAGGGCCGCCAGTACGGCGTTTCGCGTCTTCTCCGTGGGCCGGTGATCGCGCAACTCAGCCTCCACCTTCTCCAGCAAAGCTTGCCGGAGCTTCTCGCGTCCAAAGTGCAGCCGTGTTTTCAAAGCCCCTTCGGAACAGCCCAAATACGCTGCGGCGCGGCTGACCGAATAGCCTTCCATGTAGAAGAGAAGGACCGCTTCCCGCGTCTTGGGCGGGAGTTCGCCCACCTCTTGCCACAAGAGCCGCGCGAACTCCGCTCGCGCGTAGGCCTCGGCGGGCGATTCGGCCCCGGATGCCGTCTGTTCGCCGGCCGATTCGTCCAAGTCGAACGCCGCCACGTGCCGTTTCTTCCGGAGAAGTTGCAGCGCCGACCGGCTCGCCAGTGTGCGAAGCCACGCGGGGAACTTCATCGGCTCTGCCAGCGTGCCCAACCGTTCGAACGCGCGCAGGAACGCGTCCTGCACCACGTCCTCGGCGTCGCTGTAGTTGCCGGTGATATTCAGGGCCGTGGCGAACACCATGCCCTGGTAGGCGCCCACCAATGCCCCGTATGCGGCACGGTCCCCCGCCCGCGCCCGCCGCACCTGATCAGCATCGCGTTCTGTCATGTCCATTTCTCCCACTATTTCCATTGTAATTGATGCCGGGAGCCGCGGAAAGGTTAGATGCCGGAAAAGGGGTTCTGCGGGTGATTTCAACGGATGATGGGGAAGATACCCAAAGGTTCCTTAGTCCACGAAGGGATAGTGCAGCAGGGGGCGGCGGCGCGGGACACGGACCGGTTACGCGCTGCCCGTCAAAGGTCTCAGGATAACACGCGCAGACCGTCCCGGATTGACATGTATGTCTCGGCCGGTTTTTCTTGTGGCGATTATTCCAGGAACATAGGTTCGCCTTGGATAGACCCGACGATGGCAAGCGCCTGCTGCACCTGCTCGCGCGTTCCGCGGCAAATGAGTCTAGTCCCGCCCTCGGCGCCGCCGACTCCGCCCGCGGCCGCCTGGAAGACCGACACGCCAGCCAGGAGTTCCAGGGCTTCGATCTCAGTCAGGATCTGGCCGTTCAACAGGAACATCGACGGAATGTCGTTCAGGCTTTCGAGCGGTTCGCGCATCTTGTTGGCAATATCGACCACGTCGCCGTCCACTTGCTTCTCCAAACCAACGGGGATAATAAGGTGCGCCTTCCGGCCCACAACGACAGACATGAACTTGCCGGTGGTGCCGGACGAGCTGTTGGGCCCCCCGCCAATCAGTACTCCAGCCGTCTTGCGTTGACGGTTCAACGCGTTCGCTCCCTTGATCACAACATCGCCCGCTTTAAGTTCCTTGAGAGCGACATCCATGCTCAAGCCCGGCTGCACCTTGCCTTTCACCAGCACGATATCGTCTATCCGTTCTGCTGAATCCATGGTTTTGGTTCCTTGGGCCGGACCGGTCCAGCCGATGACGTACGCACCATGGGCAATCTTCTGGCCGGTGAGTTCCTCGGCCACATAGGTGTTTGTCGTGCCCCTCCCGATAATGACGATACCGTCCTGCAACGCCTTCTTCACCTCGGGCATCTGTGCCACGGCCTTGGCGATGAGCCGTTTGCCTTCGGAAACGGTCAGGATGACTTGGGCCTGCACGGTCCCGCTGGTCTCTCCACCGGCTTCGCTGGCTATTGCGGCGGCACTAACCGCAAGCGCCATGGGCATTGTCCACATGAGTTGCAGCGTATTGCGCATGAGCCTGTTACCTCCCGGGAATCGAGCCCCTGTCATGTGTTGAAATGTCTACCGGCGCCCTGCCCGAAATCCCTGTTATCCAGACCATTGTGCAGGCGTATCGGCGCCAGCCGTACTCTAACAGGTTCACGAGAGAAAAGAGAACCGGGTCATGTGGGCAGCACCCGCCCGGAACGCGCAGCATCTCTATTGCGGGTCCTGTGAATCATTGTGACAGCACCACTTTCTTCTCGGCGATCTTCCCGGCCACACGATACGGGTTGTAGAAGACGATGGTCAGTTCGCTTTTGCCGGGCGTATCGGGGGCGCGACCCTCGAACTCGATTGTTCGCGTGTCGCCCGGCGCCGCCGGCTCCCCATCGTATACCCATGCCTCGGGCAGTCCGGCCTGGCTGGCGCCTTCGATGGTCAAGCGCTGTCCGGCCTCCGCAATCCATGGGCAGATGCCCGTGTTGCGCAGAACGAGCCGCAACGTGAACGGCTGGCCGGGCGTCAGGGTCACGGGCTCGGCATCAAGCGTCCCCGCGAACTGGGGCCTGTCAAGCAAGGGGTCCAGCCAGCCGTCATATCCGGCCATCCATTCCTTGTACGGCATGGTCATGTTGCGTGTCGCCTCGAACATCCCTCCCGGCGCCTGCTCGAGGGCGTTCGCGTATTTGCGGGCGTAAGCATACATCGACTGGTACTCCGCCAGGAGTTGCAGCCGTACTTCTTCAGGCAGATTGCCGCCGCCGTCGATGGCCGCGCTATGCTCGCGGACCGTGTTGTAGACCTTGGCGAACGCATCCAGCCGGCGAAGGTGATAGCGCATGAACGGAGGGAAGACCCGGACCGTTTTGAACCACGCGCTGTGCCTCTCGCCGCCCGCCTGCTGCTCAAGCTGCGCAAGTTGTTCCTCGTAGCGGGCAAGTGCGGCCTCTGCTTCGGCGGTGACCGCTTGGCGTTCGCCGGGGCGCAGCTCCAACCAGACTTTGGGCAGCATGTGCCGCGCGTTAATCTCCCACAGATGTTCGTAAGCATCGGACATGCCTGCGAAGGTCAGGGCGTTCTCCCGGCCAAAGGTGCGCACGCCCCACTCGTAACGCAAGTTGTTGGGCGTAGCCGTCGGTTCCCAGCCAAAGTAGCCTATGGACTCCCACGGCAACTCGGTGCCGCGGTACGCTCCGCCTATCCAGAATGTGCATCGGTCCGAGAGAAACCGGCGCATGCGAGGCGACGGCGGCAGGCGGAAGTTCGTGTAGAGATTGTCGAGCCAGGTGTCGGCCATATGCCCGATCCGCTCCTGGTTGCGTGTCAGGGCGGCCGTCGAAGCGCCATGACCGGCGAGGAACAAATCCTCCGGCAGCAGCGCGTCGATCTCAGGGGTCAGCCCGTCGAAATACGGGTAGACGCCCACTTTACCGGCGAAACCGGCCTCTTTTAGGCGTTGAAAGATGATCAGGTACTGTTCCCATGCGCCGCTTTGGGTGCGCGACTGGGCCACGAACTGCTTGCACCGGTCGCAGGTGCACAAGCCGCCGTTATCGTCGCGGACCATGATGATCGCGTCGAGTGGATAGGTCTCGGTCACTTCGCGCAGGAATGCATCGAGGTATTCAATGTACTTGGGATGGGTAAAGCAGGGGATGCCCTTGGCCCGGCCCCAGAACTGCTCGAAGCTCTCCGGCATCATCGCTTCGGGGTATTTTTGGGCGAAAGTCGTGGGCACACAGCCGATGGGCAGCCACAGACCCACCGCCGCGCCCCGCTCGCGCAGGTAGTGAATGAGTTTCAGGCCGTGGTCGCGGTGTTGCGCGAACTCGCGGAACAGCGTCCCCGAGGATTCGTCATAGGCCCCGGGGTCGTCAGAGCGCAGTTCAGGCATGTATTTGTAACTGACGGGCAGTTTCCAGTTGCCCCACATGCCAAGGCACCAGAACATGTTCATGCCCGAATCGAGAAGCTTGTCGAACGTTTGCTCCCACTCTTCATCCGTCCCATAGGGGAAATCGACCTCGAACGTGCCTCCGCCAAACCCGCCCCCGCGCAGGGAGACCACGGGATTGCGCGCGATCAGCGGGACACCACACTCGGGATGGCGTCTGCGGCAATCTGCAATCGCGCTGACGGCCGAACCGAGCCCGAGGCGGGTACGCGCCCGGACCAGAATGCCCCCGGCACCGTTGGAGCTGATCGCGAAGCCGTCGCCCTCGAGCCGGGCATCTTCGCTAAGCTCAAGCTTTACAGGAGTCGCGTCACCGGGAGATGCGCCGAGGACTTCTTGGAGATCGCGCACGATCGTCGCGGTACCCTCGGGCCCCGTCACGTGACCGCCAGCCACGGGGGCCGTGACCGGCGACACGTCGACAATGAAACCCTCGTCGACCAGTTCGAGCAGCGCATCCGGCTTGTCACGTTTGTCAGACGGGATGCCAATCAGGCGCCGGACCCACCGGCGGCCGTTGACGTATTCCTCGCCCAGCTCGAAACAATGGCCGTAATGACGCGCGGTCTGCTGGACTGTAGCCGCGAAGTCTTTGAAGCCGTAGAAGACCAGCCGGTCTTCGAGATAGGGGAGGGGTTCCCAGTCGCCCGTCAGGGGGAGTGCGTACGTTACGGCATGATGACGCCAGGGGCTTGGTCCTTCGACGGGCCGTTCATCGGCCCATATCTCCGCGATCCCGCACGGCCGAAACCGGTAGGTCAGGCCCAAGGAAAGTCTGTCGGCACAGGTCAGCACGAAATTCAGTTCCGTGAAGGCTGGCGAGGAGGAGACCGAGACGAGCCGTGCCGTGTATGGCAAAGGCTTCCCGTCCGCGATGCTGATCTCCGCGCGGGCGTGGCCCGGACCGATGGGACCCGTGAACGTATAGGCGTTGTCCGGCAGCGCCCGCGGCGCGATGTCCAGCGGCCCGGCCAACACGGGCGTGCTGAACAGCGAGAGTTCCGCCAGGACGCCGGTGTCTTCCCCGATTACGGCCTCGAGCCCTTCGTAACGAACCGTAACGAGGCCGTCTGCGCGCGACACAGCCGGTGTGCCGTCCGCCATCCCCGGCACGAGTGCGACCCGCGCCCACGTCCCCGGCGGCACGCTGCACGAGAACACCAGCAAGTCCTCTGCCCTTGGCGATTCAATGGGGGCGGCCAGCCCCGCCTTCCAATGGGCACGCCCTTCCCGGAGAGCGAAGGGCAGGTCTGCGCCGTTCAATCGGAGCGCGACGCTTCCCCAGTCGATAAGACCGGGCGTCGCGATGCGGCCCGTGGCGATTTCGACGGGGCAGGGACCCTCCCATTGCGTGGGGTTGTAGAGGGCGAGCGTCGCGAGGGGTTCTCCCGCACCCCTGACCATCTGCGCAGCTATCGCTATGGAGATCAGAAAACTGGACATACGCAGCCCTCCTCGCCAATACAAGGTTCCGCCGCTGGCCCCGGAAACCCGTTGGCCCACTTCGCTGCCAGACGCCGATTCCGCGTCAGCCTCCCGGCAAACATTGCGGGACAGCGCCCTGGCCGCCGTCTCCGGGGCCAACTTCTATTGCTTGAACCATCGCTTCACGCGGACAACTCTCAATCACATTGCCTCTAAACCGAATGTCAATGACGCCGTTCCTGGGTTTGATGCCGTTGAACACAAGGTCCACAGCCTTGTTGGCGCCGCCTGCCGTGGCGAACACGTCGAAATCCTCAACTACGGGCTGCTTATTGATCTCGATAGTGATTCCGCGCTGTCCCGCTTGCGCATACTGCGTTTCCGCGAACTTCAGGCGAACATAGTAGGTCCCGGGGCCAACCGTGACATTCACGACGAATTCAGGCCAGTGAACGCCGTAGCTGTAAAGTTCGCCGTCCTGTGTTCCTGCAACGGCAACGGCCTGCTTCGTGGTCCACCATGTCTTTGCGACGGTATCGGTCAGATGCCCGGTCAGCGCGGCAAACTCGGTGCCCGGACGCCACAAGTTGCCTTGGGTATCCCGGTAATCCGTACGTCCCGCATAGCCGAAGATCATTCGCTGCACAGTGGTCGGGCCACCCCCTTCGCCGAAACCGTTCTCGTGCCCGGCGGCAGAGTACTGGACGCTGTCTACGGCAACCACGGCGCCAACCGACAGAGGATTCTTTTCTCCGCGCGCTACGAGCTGGACCGTGTGTTGCGTGTTCGTCAAGCCGTTTTTCCGGTACACGAGCTGCTGGTGCAACGTGCGCGGGTTCCAGAAATCGATCGCGTACGCCTGTTTCTCCCCATCGATATAAACATCAGCCAATCCGCCTTCGGGGCCCACGGAGCCTACAATCCGCACCTGATTGCCAACGAACGTACAACTTGCCCTTGCCCCTCGGGATGCGGTGGTGTGGATTCCCTCTTCGAAGGTTTGTTCCTGTGGGCGCGCCGTCCACTCGCCTTCATATGCCAGCTGGGC
>Ga0116185_1000439_pt1 | contig 49536 bp, 47 predicted proteins | sample AD_JPNNA7_MetaG_FD_89754 | JGI IMG/M metagenome (GOLD analysis project Ga0116185, IMG submission 89754) | Active sludge microbial communities of municipal wastewater-treating anaerobic digesters from Japan - AD_JPNNA7_MetaG | ecosystem: Engineered > Bioreactor > Anaerobic > Digestate | place...
CGGCCCCGTGTGCTCCGGGTTCCCCTTCTTCCACCAGGCAGGCCTGTACTTCGGCATGATAGCCATGGCCTGGGCTTATACCCAGTGCCTCATCCCCGACCCCAGGAACACGAAGCACATGTGCAAAGAGATCTCCGCGCACCGTCCGAGCATGATGCTCCATGTCCCTTCCCTCTACCAGATGCTGATGGATGACCCCGGGTTTTCAAGGCTCGATTTCTCTTCGTGCAATGTGTGCCTGTCCGGTGCATCGCCGTTCTCAAAAGAGGCCGTTGCCTCCCTCGAGGCCATTGTCGGAAAAGGAAAGGTGGTGGAGCTCTACGGAATGACCGAGGCGAGCCCGGTCATTGCCATGAATCCTCTCAAGGGAACGAAAAAGATCGGGTCGGTCGGCCTTCCCGTCCAGGGCACCCTGATCAAGCTGGTGGACGTGGAGACGGGAACGAGAGAGGTGCCCCTCGGCGAAGAGGGCGAGGTAATCATCAGCGGCCCCCAGATAATGAAGGGTTATCATGGGAAGCCGGAGGAATCGGCCAACAGCCTGCGCAAATTAGGCGACAGGACGTGGCTCTACACCGGGGATGTCGCACGGATGGATGAGAATGGGTATTTCTTTCTCGTAGACAGGACAAAAGACATGCTCATCGTGAGCGGGTTCAAGGTTTTCTCCCGCGAGGTGGAGGAGGTTCTCTGCGAGCACAGGGCTGTCGAGCTCTGCGCCATCATCGGGATACCGAATCCGGAGCGGCCGGACAGCCAGATCGTGAAGGCGGTCATTCAGCTCTCCCGGGATGCTCAGGGGAAAGATCATGCGAAGATCGAGAAGGAGATCCTCGATCACTGCAGGGAAAACCTTACACCCTACAAGGTGCCCAAGCTGATCGAATTCACCGACGCAATCCCTCTTACCGCAGTTGGCAAGGTGGATAAAAAGGTGCTCAGATCTGCCGGCGCACAGGATCAGATCAAGAAAACAGGAGGGTGAGGATGTATTTCAATGAAACGCATGAGGCATTCAGGGCATCGGTAAAGCGGTTCGTCGACAGGGAGATCAACCCCAACATGGACGAGTGGGAGGAAAAGACCGTCCCTCTCCACGATCTCTTCAAGAAGATGGGCGATCTCGGATTCCTGGGCATCCGCTACGACCGGAAGTACGGCGGCCAGGGGCTCGACTACTGGTATGAGACGGTCCTCCTCGAGGAGATCGGGCACATCAGGGGCATGGGGGTCCCGACCGCGATCGCCGTCCAGACGAACATGGCCACCCCTGCCATTGCTGCCTTCGGGAGCGAGTACCTCAAGGAAAGCTACCTGAAGCCGGCCATCACAGGCGACATGGTCTCGGCCATTGCCGTGACCGAGCCGGACGCAGGGTCCGACGTCTTTGCCATCCAGACGAAGGCGGTGAAGAAAGACGGCTACTACCTCCTGAACGGATCGAAGACGTTCATCACGAACGGGACCCAGGCGGACTTCCTCACCCTGCTCGCAAGGACCGGCGGAGAGGGATACCACTCCTTCGGGCTCTTCATTGTGCCGACCGATCTCGAAGGATTTCACGTGAACAAGAAGCTCGACAAGGTGGGACTCCGGAGCAGCGACACGGCAGAGCTCTTCTTCGAGGACGTCAAGGTGCCGGAAGAAAACCTCATCGGTGATGACAGGGAAGGCTTCATCTACCAGATGCAGCAGTTCCAGCACGAGCGGTTCGCTACCCTGCCGGGCACCTGTGCAGCGGTGCAGGACATGATCGACATGACGGTGGACTATCTCCGGCAGCGGGTCGTGTTCGGAAAGCCGCTGATCACGAAGCAGGTTCTGCGGCACCGGCTTGCCGGCTGGGTCACGAGGAACGAGGCGCTCAAGCAGCTCACCTACCACATCGTCCGAAAGAAGATGGAAGGCCAGGACGCGACGAAGGAAGTGTCCATGGGCAAACTGCTCGCCGGCCAGCTCATTTCAGAGGTTGCCACGGGATGTCTCCAGATGTTCGGGGGCATGGGGTTCATGAACGAGACCCTCATATCGCGCTACTTCAGAGACACCCGGATCCTGTCCATCGGCGGCGGTGCGGATGAGGTCATGCTGGAGATAATTGCAAGGATAGAGGGATTTTAGCGTTTGCTTATAAGGCAGAGACCTGTTAAAGGAGCGTCACATGGTCTCCCATCCAAGAAAGGGATCGACAGCAGAGATTCGTATGGCCAAGACTAAAAGCCAGGACCGCTCGATGTCGCGCAGCGCATTACGCCGGCTGAGGGAAAAAGAGATCAGGTACAACACCATCCTCAAGGCCGCGGAAAACCTGTTCGCCAAGAAGGGATACCACCGTACGAGCATTGAAGAGATAGCCGATCTGGCCGAGGTTTCTACTGGCGCTGTCTACTTCTACTTCAAGAACAAGGAAGACATCCTCATCAAGCTGATGCACGAGATTGGCCATCAGCTGAGAAAGCTGCTCGGCGAAGAGCTCCAAAAGGCCGATTTCTCCTTTGACAGCTTTCAGAACATCGCATTCGCCTTTTTGCGGGATTTCTGCCTGAGCCAGCCCGAGAAGCTTGCCATATTCTTCAGGGAATCAGCAGGCAGGAGCTCAGAGGTCGAAGAGCAGCGCAAGCAGCTGTTTATCGACCTCACACAGGATATTAAGGAAGCGTTCATACGGATAAACGAGGAGCGGGAGAAAAATTCAGTCTCAGGCTTTGCTCCCGAGCTCATTGCGGTATGCATCGTCGGGGTGTACGAGCGGATCGCATGCCATTACTTCCTCTGGAAAGAGAGCTCGAAGGAGGACGTTGAGGACATCGCCCAGAAGTCGGTATCGTTCATGCTGGGAGGGATCGAGAGCCTCATCAAGGGCTGACCTTGCCTTATATTATACATCATCCCCGCTTGCTATAAATCACTCCCGCGAGGGGTCAGAATCCAGGAGGCGTGAAAAATCTCCGGGGCTCCGCTTTCGTGGGGGATGACACGGGGCCGGCTTTTGATGCCAGGCCCGCCGAAACACTGTTCAGTGCATCATTTTGCATCCGTGAAGTTGATCCTCAGGTTAAGCAGGCCTGAACTGATGCTCTGGTGCACCTCGAACCCCTGGTCGCGGAACCTGTTCAGCATGCGGATGACGGGGCGGTTGTCGCCCAGGGCCTCACCCGTAAAGCCGAGGAGACCCTGCTTCTTGGCTATATAGGTGATGTAGTCCAGCAGCTCCGACCCTATCCCCTGCTTCTGATAATCGTCCCGCACGGCGATTGCGAGCACTGCACGGTGAGCGTCATCCTCTACGGCGTAGCGGGCTACACCGATGATCTCTTCCTTGCCTTCGTGCTCGAGGACGGCCAGGACCGCCATCTGCTTCGTATAGTCGATGACCACCAGCTTCTGGAGCTCGCGATGGGGAATCTCGGCGCGCGCCGCGAGAAAGCGCATATAGATGCTCTTGTCGGACATCGAGTAGATGAAATCCTTGAGCAGCGACTCGTCCGTGATCTTGATCGGTCTGATGAAGAGGGAGAGGCCGCTTTTCGTGGTCCTGTACATTTCGAGATCGTGGGGATATTCACCTTTTTCTCCGGGATAGAAAGCCTGGTCTTTGAATATGAGGTTGTGCTTCTTCGCCTCCTCGATGAGCCAGGGCCTGAACGTGGGGTGCGCGATGGAGATGAGCGACATGGCGCGCTCGCGGATGTTCTTGCCGTGAAGATAGCAGATCCCGAACTCCGTGACCACATAGTGTATGTCTCCGCGGTTGAGCGTTGCGCCGGCCCCGGGAGAGAGGAAAGGCACGATGCGCGAGACCATGCCGTTTTTTACCGTGGACTGGATGGCGAGGATGGTTTTCCCGGTCGGAGAGCCGGCAACGGTCCGCATGAAATCCGTATGGCCGCCGATGCCGCTGTAGAACGTCTCGCCGATGGATTCGGCTGAGGCCTGACCCGTGAGGTCCACTTCGAGCGCTGAGTTTATTGCGACCATGTTATCGTGCTGGGCGATGACGTGGGGGTTGTTGGTGTAATCGATGGGCATGAAAGCAACGTTTGGATTGTTGTGGATGTAGGAGTAGATCTCCTTCGTTCCCAGGCACAGAGACGCAACGGTCCTGCCGGTATCGATGGTCTTTCTGGAGTTGTCCACGACGCCCTGCTCCATGAGCTCGACAATGCCGCTGCTGAGGAGCTCTGTGTGGATGCCGAGGTGCCTTTTTTTGCCGAGGCTCGAAAGGATGGCGTTGGGGATTATGCCGTAGCCCACCTGAATGGTGCTGCCGTCGGGAATGATCTTCGAGACGTGCATCCCGATTTTCCGGATCGTTTCATCTGCAGGCGGTTCCTCGTATTCGAGGAGAGGCTCATCGCAATGGATGAAAAAGTCCACCTTCTCAGGGTCAACGAGACTGTCGCCGCCTACGAAGGGCATGTTGGCATTCACCTGAGCTACGACGAGCGGGCAGTGGCGAATCGCCTCCTTGAGGATATCCACACTGATGCCGAGGCTCAGATAGCCGTTGTCTCCGGGCGGCGATACCTGGATGAAGGCGACGTCGATGATAATGAGCCTCCGCCTGAAAAGCCGCGGGATCTGCGAGAGGAACACGGGGGTGTAGTCTGCCAGCCCCTTGTTGATGGCATCCCTGATGGTGTCTGAAATGAAGAAGAAGTTCTGGCGGAAGTGCGGACTGAACGTCTCATAGGAAAACGGCGTCAATCCAAATGACAGGAGGTGCAAGATCTCCGAATCGAACACCGCGCGCGGATTGTCCCAGCCGTATTTCATGAAGGCTTTGATCAGGTGCTGGGGCTCTCCGCAGCCGGTTCCTACGAAGATCCGGTCTCCGCGATGTATATGGCGGAAGATCTCTTTTTCGTCCTGAAATTTTGCGGGATACAGCTTCTTGAGCTGCTCGATTCTCTGCTGTGCATCCGTGAAGGGCATGGGAATCTCCTTAGATTGATTTCTCTTATATTCCATATCAGCGAACTCGTTCAAGCTTTCCGTCATTCCTTGTCAAGAAACTCAGGCCGTGTCCGGAGCGCCGCGCCTGATCGACCCAAGGATCAATCGACGGGAGCCATCGCATTGACCTTGCCTTTGTGTGCTCCAATTTCAGGAAAAGGAGCCAGCCGTTATGGGCAGGAGAGACCGCAAGATAGTCCTTATCTGTCAGTGCCTGGCAAATCCCTTTTGCACAGTGCATACCCCGGGGCAGGATTTCCCCCTGTCCCTGGAGCTCATGAACTATCTGCTGAAGAGAAACGTTGGCGTTATCCAGTACATGAACGGCAATGGGGCTGATGAGAAACCCGCAGGGGCGCCGGCAGTATGACAGCCTCTTCTTCCGCAATCACTGCGAGGAACTGCTTAAAACGCCGATCCTCCTGGTGCAGGAGTTCATCGAGAACCACTATCGCCTGTGCTGCCTCATCGGGCTGGAAAACAGCCCTGCCCGTCAGAACCGGCATCGGAAAAGCGTGCAAGGTTCTGGGAAGATCTCGATGCAGCGGTTTCCCGCCCGTCGCCCGAGGGATGAATCTCCGGAGCAGCTCATGCAAGAGATATCAATCCCCCTGATCTCTTGAGGAAGCCTTCGGTTTCCATGGCGAGCAGAATCCTCCGCACGCGATCGGGATCTTTTCCCATCTCATCGATAAGGGCCTGCTCTCCCGTTGATCCATGTGAAAGAAGAGCCTTCAGGATCTTCCCCCTGATCTGCCGATCGGATCCCTCAAGGGGAGATTGCCTTGCGTAATGAGCGCTTCTCCTGTTGGGATTGGGAGTTTTGCTTTTGAGCCTGGCGCCGTAATCCATGAGGGCATAGTACCATTGCCGGGGGTCTTCCCGGTCGAGGGTCTCTTCGACGAGCGGCAGGATTTCGCTGTCTTTCACATCATTTCTTTCGGGGAAGAAGAAATGGATGAACACCCTCCTTATATTGGTCTCGATAAAGGGGGTCGGGATATTGTAAGCAAAGGCGAGGATGGATCCTGCCGTTGCGCTGCCGATGCCGGGAAGCCGGACCAGCTCGCTGACGGTCTTCGGGAGCTCGCCTGCATGATCGGTGACTACACGACTTGCGCATTTCTTGAGGGCAATTGCCCGCCGGTTGTACCCGAGGCCCTGCCATACCTGAAGAACAGACTGGAGATCGGCCTTTGCAAGGGCGGAAAAACCGGGAAATCGGGTTATGAATCGCCCGTACTTGTGCATGACCCGCTCGACCTGCGTCTGCTGGAGCATGATCTCGGAGACGAGTATTTTATAGGGATCTTTCGTCTCCCGCCAGGGAAACGCCCGCCGATGAGATGAGTAATACTTCCAGATTTCGCTCTTGAAGCTCTCTTTTGACAGGGGTCTGTTTCTGGTGCCCAAAGGTGTTTTCCTTAAATTCTATCTTGTGAAGGAATTCCGTTATATCCTTTGCTGTTGATGGGATCAGCTCTCATTCTTCCTTTTGCCTGAGCGAACCCTTTTCTTGCGGATTCATTCTTTGGATTCAATCGTATTGCTTCAGAAAAGAATTTGACCGCATCATGGGCTCTGCCTTGAATCAAGAGGACATTGCCGAAATTCGCGTATCCCTGTTCATATTCCTTGCCAATGGATATCGTGTATCACTACTGTCCCAACGTTTAAAAGGCTGTAGATCATGGTTTGATGGGGATTAGCGGGGAGAAATGGTTGTAATCGATTTGAAATAAATTCTGGAGAGGGCCATACTTCTGCATATCTGCAGAAGGAGATGGCTTATGAACTCTGGTCGCACCATTTTCTCCCAATTGATGGACTTCATCCCTACCCACGTTTTCCGGCAATCCGTCAAACACTACGACGGCAACTACAAAGTCAAGAGCTTCTCCTGCTGGGATCAGTAGCTCTGTATGGCATTCGACCAGCTGACCTACCGGGAAAGCCTGAGAGACATCGAAGCGTGTCTGCGAGCGGTACAAAGCAAGCTGTATCACTTAGGCATCCGGGGGAAGGTCTCAAGGAACACTCTGGCCAATGCGAATCAGATAAGGGAATGGAGAATCTATACCGATTTTGCCCAGATCCTCATAGCACAAGCAAGAGTACTCTACGCCGGCGAGTCCTTCGGAATAGAACTCGATCAGACGGTCTATGCGCTGGACGCAACGGTCATCGATCTGTGCCTGTCGCTCTTTTCCCTGGGATCATCTCAGAAAACACAAAGGAGCGATCAAGCTCCATACCCTTCTGGATTTCAAGGGAAGTATTCCCACCGTGGCGATTGTCACTCACGGCAAGGTACACGAAGTGAACATCCTCGATCAGCTCCAAATCGAAGCCGGAGCCATCTACCTCATGGATCGGGGATATACCGACTTCTCCAGGCTTCATGCAATCCACCAGGCAGGAGCCTTCTTCGTCATCATGGCCAAGGACAATTTCCGACTCAGACGCTTGTACTCTCAGCCAGTAGACAAAATCACGGGACTTCAGTGCGACCAGATCATCACCACCAGGAACTTCTATGCCCGCAAGGAATATCCGGAGAAGCTCCGGCGTATACGCTTCTTCGATAAGGATACCGACCGACGCCTGGTGTTTTCGACCAACAACTTCACGTTGCCTGCATGCACCATTGCCGAATTGTACCGTCATCGCTGGCAGATCGAACTCTTCTTCAAATGGATCAAGCAACACTTACGGATCAAGGCTTTCTACGGTACTACTGAGAATGCGGTGAAGGCTCAGATATGGATTGCCATCTCCGTGTATATGCTCGTAGCAATCGTCAAGAAGACCCTGAATATCGACACCAGCCTCTATACAATTCTACAGATTTTGAGCGTCACGGACCCAAGATTCTAATAATAAGGAAGGTTACAACAAATGTAAGGATCAGAAAACCAAGTGAATAGCTCTCTATCCTGCTGAGTGAACGCCTCTCTATGGCCGATACCCTTTCACCATTACTGCTTGTTTTCTCTCCTGCAAACAGTGCTTCCCGGTAGGCCATAGAACAATTATCGTAACCTTGCTGCGAGAACATGATGAGAAGGTACCATATGATTGGAAGCATTTACAATCTTCCTGTCTCGAGCATAAAAAAAGAGAGGCTTATCAGGACGATAAGCCTCTCTCGGCTTTCCATTTCCTTGCTTCAGGCTAATTCTTGGGCAGATATGTTGTGGGCAAGTTGTTCAGTGCAGTCCATTGGCCTTTGGCATGCGGAGCGACCTCGAGGCGGAGACCGCAACCATTGGGGCCATCGCCAATATTGATGATGTTCCTGACGGTAACATAACCTGAATTAGCTGTAGCAGGATCTCCGTTAGGGGTCCAAAGGACGTCACCATCGGCAACGTATGATTCCGGAACACGAATCCCCAAGCTCGTGTCGATAACCGTTGCACCAGTCATAGCGACTGGCCAGGTGTCAGCATGGGACTGATAATACTCGAGGGCTGCGTTGCCTACAGCACCCATGGCATTTGCAAGCTCGGTCATCCTGGCCTTCTTGATATAGCCGTTGTATGCCGGGATTGCCACTGCCGCCAATACCCCGATGATCGCGACAACGATCATCAACTCGATCAATGTAAAACCTTTCCGATTGTTTACCATTGCCTAACTCCTCCTTAGCTAAAAGTTTTGGATGATTCGCTTAATAATGTAGGTATTAAGCCTTCGACTTCCGGGTATGATCGTAAATGTATACTTTGAGTTCGCATCTAAGGAGCTTTTACGGATAATTTTTGAAAAACTTGAGACAAATTTCAGGGAAATGTCATAGAGTGTCTGCATCGCAGGCCGGATGCAGAATACCGCGGAGTGAGCCGGTCGATCGGATATGGTATTATGGGTTCTCAAAAAAACAGGCAAGGAACTTTTCTTCTTGAACGGCACCGGATACACCCTCCATTTACCCGGAAGCCCCCATCCTTTTCCCGCCTATCGTGCTGAGAATTCCTCCTGTTCCTAATCCTTACATATCATCTATTACCTTATTCTTCCTCTCGAGGTGTATCGGATATATAGAGTATCCGCTGGCATGCGGGGCAGGTAATCAGCTTATCCCCCCTGACGAGATCGTTATAGAGCTGGGGCGGGATATGCATGTGGCATCCCTTGCACACGCCGTCAGAGCATTCTACTACGGCGAGTCCTTTCTTGCTCTGCCTGATCCTGTCATATTTCGAGAGCAGAGAAGGATCTACCGTGGCCCGAAGCTTTTCATCCTGTCCTTTATATTCTTCAAGGACCGCCTTGAGCTCCTGCATCTGAGAGAAGAGTTTCTCTTTCTTTTCATCGAGAATGACCTTGTCTGCCTCAAAAGACTTTTGAATCCTCTCTTTCTCCATGCCTTTCTTCTCTATCTTGTCCATGAGGCTGAGCAACTGCTCTTCAATGTCCGACTTGCGCTTTTTTGCAAGATCTATTTCCCTCTGGAGGGCAAGGTATTCCTTGTTCGTCTTGATCTTTTTGATTCGGGCATCGGCTGCATCAAGGATGGTCTGGTTCTCCTTGAGCTCTGCTTCGAGAGGAACCTTCTTTTCCTCAAAAGATCCTATTTCCTCATCCACTGCATCCAAAGAGCCTTTACGCGCACGGATGATACTCTCGATCTCTTCTATTTCCTTTGGAAGTTCCCGTAATCCCTCTTCTGCCTGGAAAATCTCAATCTCGACATTCTGCAGGGCAATCAAACCTTCTAACAAATCCTTCAACTTATTTCTCCTTTAATGTTCATGAATACGTCTTTAGCTCGGTGCGTATAGATCGAAAGATCCTGCAATTCGCTTCGGAGCTTCTCAGCAAGGGGAGCGATGGCAATCTGCTCAGTAGCGAAGTGTCCGAGATCTACTATATTGACGCCAGCCTCGCGCGCATCAAGGGCTGCGTGGTATCTGACATCTCCGGTAACGAAAGTATCGCACCCCAAGCTCAGGGCATCGTTGAGGTAGCTCATGCCGCTGCCTGGGCAGGCACATACATTTTTAACGGGAAGAGCGGCATCCACAATCCGTATCGTGTCAAAAGGGAGCTCCTTTGCCCAAGAGCCGAGCGGCACCGCCTCCCCGACTGTCCCATACCGGATCGGGCCGCAGGATTTTATATCCTGGAGAGAGAGCCTTGATGCGAGCACATCGGCAACGCCTCCCTCTGATACATCCAGATTCGTATGAACACTCACGAGTGCTATTCCAGATTGGATCAGCATCCCGATCTTGCGGGAAACCCGATCGCGCAGGTCAATCCGCTTGAGGGGGGTAAAAATCAGTGGATGATGAGAGACAATAAGATCTATTCCTTCTGCTCGGGCGGCTTCAATTACTTCAAACGAAGGGTCAAGAGCTATCAGGATGGATTTGATCTCTTGGCGAGGGTCTCCCACCATAAGCCCGACGCTATCCCACTGCTCTGCCGAATCAAAAGGAGCTATGGAATCCAGTACTGAAAGAATATCCTGAAGCTGCATTTTTTTTGACAAAAAAAAGGGATGCTTTGCGAAGCATCCCTCTATCTTTCCCCCAAGAGAGTTTATGCGTTTTCCCACTATCCAAAAGCAATCTTTTTACTCCCTGTTTCCGCTCTTCTTATGGGCCCACCTGGAATCGAACCAGGGACCTACCGGTTATGAGCCGGTGGCTCTACCAATTGAGCTATGGGCCCTTTCTCAAACGGTTCATAATCCAAACGAAAACATAGTGTCAAGCTCTTATTTGGCCTCCAGACCCTCTAGGATATTCACGATTTTAATCCCTCCATTGATCGTCTGGATGCTTGTGTTGACCTTTTTAAGTTCTTCTGTCAGGCGTTCCTTCTCCTTCTCATCATCTTCCCTGGCAAGCTGATCATCAATCAAACGCTTAAGGCCTTCCAGATAGGCAAGCTCCCGGTCGGGCAACGAAAGAATCTTTGGAACCTCTGTCTGGGAACCGGAAGAGGTCTCTCTCAGGAAGTCTATGACATCAGGAGACTCGGACCTGGTTAGTCCGTGCTGCATATCCGTATTCATGAAGGAGACTTTATCATAATAGAAACCGAAGACCTGCTTGATCAACGCTGCTCTATGCGAAAGAAGCTTTTCGAGATAGCTTGGAAAATCCGCAAATTTCTTTTCTATCTTTTCTTCATTCTTCTGGGATTCAGCCTTTCCGGTACAGGTATAACAATCCTTGATGGTCTCATAGAAGAAATCATAGTAGCAGTATAAGGCAAAAAATACGATAAAATCCGCCACAACATTGCCATTGGTTGTGCAAGAGCTTGTGGACAAGGCACCGCCGCGTTTGATTATTTCTTCAGGAGCATTGAGCAGCCAGTCTATGCCGAATACCCCGGGGACATTGGTTACCGCCTCATATTTGAGGCCGTTGCTTCGGGCATTTTCCACTAAATTTAAGTCCCGATAAGCCATGCCGAGGGCCTTGAGGTTGGGAATGAGCGCAGCACAGATGAACCCGTATTCGTTATCCTCATAAAAACTGAAGTTCAGGAAATTTGGAGAGGTAACAGCGAGGAAATCAGGTGGGAAATTGATAAGGATTTTTTCTCCGTCTATCTCCCGAATTGTTTTCGGCTTTTTCTTGAGAAACTGGGCATATCCCTTGAAAGTATCAGTTTTTATTATTTCCTCAATGATCTTGGTGAAGATATCTTTGAATTTTTTTGCCGCCTTCCCCTGCTCATAAGCATTATACTGGAACAGCGGCTCCTTCAAGGCAATACCGGTCCTGAACAGTGTGCCTGTCGGGCTCGAGTTGCGTGAGCACAATACGCTTATTTCTTCCTGCCGTGAAAGCATCCTGCTCTCCCACCCCTTTGCCGGGGCAGATTCGAGGAACCCCATGGCATACTTCTTTTCGTGGATCTTGTCCATCCACTTCATCATCCTGTCTGCCTTCTTGGCAGTATCCCCTACGCAGGAAAGAAGGACATTGGCCCCAAGATCATAAGCGGTGTCGAGAACCCTGTCCATGATGGCCTCGGCCGATAGCTCCCCTAGCCTTACATTGGCATGCCGGATAGTTGAGAGAACCTCCTGCCTGTCGCTTGAGTAAATCTTGATTGCCGGCAAGCCCTCCGGTGTATCTACGATCTCCTGGCGATCAAAAGGGATGACGTGGTCTCTCTGCGGTTCTTCCAGCAGTGACTGCTCTACATACTTTGTCCTCAGCTCGTGCTTGCCGTCAGACTTAAGTCGGTAGATGGGGCTTCCATTTTTATCATACCCCTCAAGGATTTTTGATTTTTCAGAGCGGAGAACCCCTGCCAAAAGCTGCTGAACTGTCGGGATGTCTGATGTGAAGGCGCCATAAACAATGTCTATCCAGACATCGTCATCTCTGAGTTCTTTGTTCTTTGCCCTGGCAAGTATATCTTCATTATTTTCCATGGAAGCATAGATGGCCTGGAGTCCCATCCTGCCGTTTGCACCTCTGATAGCAACTTTGATTACAGGAACTTTGTCTCTGATATCCATACTAACCTCCACCTGGTTTGTTATGAATTAAGCGTTTGGGGATGAATGATCTTATACCAAATAGACTGCTTTCAGGCAAGGAAATCAGACTATTCTTTTGCCTTATATTTTGAAGAAAGTCGGCAATCTGATTGAAAGAAGACCGTCTATGAACCTCATGTTGTGAACATACCGTTACTATGAAAAAGCCCTCTCAAATACAAGTATTATATTGCATGTTAACCCTCTCCCGTCTTTTGCATTCTTTCCTTTCCTGCTATAGGGTGGAGAATGGTTCGGGTTGATATAACAATCATCGGAGCAGGGGTAGTGGGCCTTTCCGTAGCCCGCGAACTCGGATTGCTGGCAAATAATGTCGTGGTCCTGGAAAAGGAGCCTGGCCCGGGTAGGGGAATCAGCTCGAGAAACAGCGAGGTCATCCATTCAGGTATATACTATCCGGCAGAATCGCTTAAGGCAATGCTCTGTGTAAATGGCTCCAAAATGCTCTATGCGTTCTGCCAGGACTATGGAATACCCTTCAAGAAAGCGGGGAAGGTCATCGTCGCTGTCGACAAGAGTGAAGAGCAAGCTGTTGAACAGCTCTATATCCGGGGAATGGGAAATCATGTAGAAGGATTGAGGCTCTTCGACAAAGGAGATCTCCTCAAAGCCGAACCTAATGTCAATGGTGCATGTGCTCTCTTTTCTCCTCATGCCGGGATCATAGACTCTCATAGACTCATCAAAGTCCTAGAGGCCCACTGCCTTGAGCTAGGGATAGCCGTCATCTACAGAAACTCGCTTGTAGCTCTCGAAAAACATCCCTCTGGTTTTGTCTGCGCCGCATGTGATGATAGAGGGCAAGAGTATACCTTCCTGTCGCGGATCGTGATCAATGCCGCCGGCCTCTCTTCAGACAGGATTGCATCTCTCGCAGGTATCGATGCCGATGCTTCGGGGTACAGAATCTTCCCGGTAAAAGGAGAGTATTTCAGAGTGGGCAGGGGAAAGCAGAGACTCGTTAACGGACTCGTATACCCTGTTCCTGAAAAAAATATAACGGGGTTGGGAATCCACGCTACAAAAGATCTTTCCGGATCATTGCGGCTCGGGCCGAATGCTTTTCCTGTAGAGACGCTCTCCTATGACGTTGATCCTTCACACTCAAGGGCATTCTATGAGAATGCCAGGCATATGTTCCCATTCCTGGAGCCAGAGGACCTCTATTCCGACATGGCAGGAATCAGACCAAAGGTACAAAAACCGGGGGAATCGCAAAAAGATTTCATCATTTCCCATGAGGATGGACGGGGGCTTCCCGGAATGATCAATCTCGTCGGCATCGAGTCTCCCGGGCTCACCGCCTGTCTTGCCATCGGGAGGCACGTGGCAAATATGATAAAAGATGCCGGCCTGCTTTCTTAAGCTTGATATATACTCCGACCGCCCGCAATGGTCCGGACAACCCTGCCTTGGAATTTCCGTCCAAAAAACGGAGAATTCTTCGACTTCGAGAGGACGCACTCTTCTGTAAATATCCACCTGGCACCAGGATCAAACAGGGTTATGTCGGCCCGGGCACCGGGACAGAGCATTCCGCCATCGATACCGAGAATTCGGGCAGGATTGGCCGTCACACGTTTTAGAAGCTCGATGAACTCGATCCCTGACTCTTTGTGAACCTCCATGATTCCCGGCAGGAGGGTCTGCAGACCGATGATCCCGAACGGCGCCAGATCGAAATCGAGATCTTTTTCGTCTTTCACATGGGGGGCGTGGTCTGTGGCGATGCAATCGATAGTTCCGTCCTTGAGGCCGCCTATAAGAGCCAGCCTGTCTTCCTCGGTGCGGAGAGGAGGGTACATCTTTGCATTGGTATCATATCCCCTCACCCGTTCTTCGGTAAGGAGGAGATGGTGGGGAGTGACATCACAGGTTACGGAGATTCCGGCGTCCTTTGCCTTTCTGATAATATCGAGGCTCGTCCTTGTAGAGACATGGGTAATATGGATAGGGAGCTTTGTATATCCGGCGATAAGCACATCCCTGGACACGATGATATCTTCGCTCGCCGCTGGTATTCCTCCAAGCCCGAGCCTGGAGGAGAGATCTCCTTCATTCATGACCCCGCCTTCGCCAAGGTACCGATCTTGACAATGGGAAATAACGGGAAGTCCGAATGTGGCAGCATACTCTATTGCTCTTCTCATCAAGGATGTATTTTCAACGCTTTTGCCGTCATCCGACACTGCGACAATACCTGCTTCCTTCATGAGTCCCATCTCGGCGATATCGGTGCCTTTGAGCTCCTTGGTAAGTGCTCCTACGGGGAGGACCCTCACTGCTGTATGGCGAGCTGCTTTCTCAACGATATACTTCGTTACTGAAGGATTATCGTTTACCGGATAGGTATTGGGCATACACGCGACCGTGGTAACGCCTCCTGCCGCTGCAGCCATACACCCGGATATGATGTCTTCCTTGTACTCGTATCCCGGGTCGCGCAGGTGGACATGCATATCGATGAGGCCGGGAAGTACCCAAAGTCCTTTTGCATCGATCACATCGCCGGCCTTTCCCTTTTTCCCTCCAGGATATATGCCTGCAATAATTCCTTCCTTTATGTGGATATCCCCGACTTGTGTCATGCCGCTTACGGGATCCAGTATGGTTCCGCCTTTAATCCACATTGGAGGTTCCTCCCATTGACAGGTAGAGGAGCGTCATCCGGATCGCCACCCCGTTTTCCACCTGATCGAGGATGATCGAGCGGGCGCTTTCTGCGGCATCACACGTGATCTCGACCCCTCTGTTCATCGGGCCTGGATGCATGATGACCGCATCTTTCTTCATCATGTCGACCCTCCTTTTGCTTAACCCGTAAAAGAAGGAATACTCCCGCTCGTCAGGGAAAAAGCGATCGTGCAGCCGCTCCTTTTGGACGCGAAGCATCATGATCACATCAGCATGAGGTATGACCGGATCGAACTCGGTCAGCACCTGTGCGCCCCATGTCTCGACTCTTGGCGGAAGAAGGGTCTTTGGAGCAACGAGAGATATACTCGCCCCCATCTTCTTCAAGCCGTAGACGTTGGATCTGGCCACTCTTGAGTGCATGATATCGCCGACAATGGCGACATTGAGCCCCTTGAGGGTACCGAAGCGCTCCTTCATGGAGTACATATCCAGCAGTGCCTGAGTCGGATGCTCGTTGTAGCCATCTCCTGCATTGATTACCGAGCACGGGAGCAGGTCTGCCATTTTCTTGGGGATGCCTGCGTACGGATACCTGATCACGATGCAGTCGGGCGACATTGCCATTACATTGTATGCAGCATCCATGATCGTCTCGCCCTTTGAGAACGAGGACCCGGAAGCCGACAGTGCGGTGGTATCCGCGCTCAACCGTTTCGCAGCTATCTCAAAGGACAGTCTCGTCCGCGTGCTTGCCTCATAAAATAAAAGCACGACCGTCTTGCCTCTTAAGGTGGGAACCTTCTTGATATCCCGTTTGGATATCTCCTTGAAGGAAGACGCCATATCGAGTATATGGCCTATTTCCTCGGGCTTAAGATCTTGAATGGCAATGAGGTCCTTATGGGGCCAGTTCATTTCCTCGCTCCGCTGACGATCACGTCTTTGATGGTGATTTCATCCAATCCCGCCTCAAGCTTGATGATCTTCTCCTGCTGGATGTTGACGAGCTTTCCGACGAAATCTGCCTGAATGGGGAGCTCCCTTCCTCCGCGATCAAAAAGAACCATCAGATATATCCGCTTCGGGCGCCCCAGATCCATGATGTGATCGATTGCTGCCCGGACAGATCTCCCCGTGTTAATGACATCATCCACAAGGATCACTTTCTTATTATCCACGGAAAACGGGACATCCGTACGTCTGACCTCAGGCGAAAAGAGTCTCTTGGAAACATCATCCCGATACAGGGCGATGTCCAGCGCTCCGAGAGGAATCTGTTTCCCGGTTTTTTCCTCGATGAGTTTCACGACATTCCTGGCAACCAGGAGCCCTCCGCTCCTGATGCCGATGGATACAACGTCATTCCAGGAATCCATCGCTCCCATAAGTCGGTCTGCGAGATCAAGGAGGATGCCTTTCACCTCATTTTCGCTCATGGCTATATCCGGCATATCCTGAACCCCTAGTGTATGAGATGCCCGATCCTGGATAAACGTATCCAGTGCTTCGAGCCATCCCATGAGAAATAGATCACGAAGGCCTTACCCTTTATGTTCTGAATCGGGACGAATCCCCAAAACCTGCTGTCATAGCTCTGGTCCCTGTTATCCCCCATGACGAAACAATTTCCCGGATCTACTCTGATCGGCCCGAAGTTGTCTCTGACCATACCTTGTCCCTGGGTGAGGATGAAAGGATCTGTATGCTTTTCGAAGGGTTGCTGGTAAGGCTGTCCGTTGATGTAGACCTTTTTCTCCCTCACCTCGATCGTATCTCCCGGGACGCCGATCACCCGTTTGACAAAATCCATAGCATGATTCCCGGGGAAGGTGAAGATGACGATATCTCCTCGCTTGGGCACGCGATCCTTCCCCCAGAACTTGTATGTTGTAAACGGTATGGTCAAGCCGTAGTTATACTTGGTCGCAAGGATATGATCGCCCTTGAGGAGGGTATCTTCCATAGATGATGAGGGTATCCGATATGCCTGGAGGACAAAGGCTCTGATGACCATTGCAATGACAAAGGCCACAACAAGGGCCTCAGCCCAATCCCTGATTGAGCTCTTTTGCTTAACGGTGCTCAAAAATATTCTCCTTTATATGTTAGTTGGCGGAAAATGTCTCCTGGAAATGCCGCGGATGTGAAGCTTGTCTCATTTTTCCTCTCGTTCTTCTTAAGGAACTCCCTCTTCGCCGCAAAAACTCTCCCGTGACATCTATCAGGCATATTTTCACCTGCGTCTTATTATCAGAATACCAATTTTAACTAAAGACGATTTCTTAAATTCTGATGATTTATATCATAAAAAATGTATATTTCTCTTTCATTGCCTTAGGTCATGCTAAAAATCCAAGAAACCCTTTATCAGAAGTTGGATACTGCATTCTATTAACCCGATCTTTGTCTGAATAGTCAAGGCTCTGCTGATCCCTATTCTCCTCATGCGCACCGAAAATTTGGATTCATGTCTTCATTTCCCTTTGGGTGGAATCACTTCCCCTTGCCCTATGATCCACAATCTGTATAAGCCAGCATTTATTCTCCATAGGTATAGGCTTTTATACAGATAAGCAATTATGGACATGCCTTGTGAATAAACTTACGCTCTAAGAACGCCGCGAGGATCGGGATTCCATGAGATACTCTTTGATATACTGATGGAGAGAGATCTGCCATGGAGGCATGATCTTGCCTGTTGTTTCTGTGAAGCGTTTAGTAGAAAGTATGCTGTTCGCCGGCCGATGTGCCGGACGCGGAAAATCCTTCGTCCCCACGGGCACTACTTTCGTAGGGAGTTCAACAGCCTCTATAGCACTCTTGGCAAGATCGAACCAGGTTGCATGCCCACGATTACAGACATGATAGATTCCCCGTGCGTCGCAGCCAATAAGCGTCCTGATGGCTCTGGCAAGATCTTTGGAATACGTAGGAGAGCCCCTCTGGTCATTCACCACAGAGATACTTTCCTTATCCTTGGCAATATTCAGGATCGTCGATACAAAGTTCTTCCCATGCGGACCAAAGAGCCACTGGGTTCGTATGATGATGTAATGCTCTATTCCCTCTTGTACTCCAATTTCCCCTGCAAGCTTGCTTTTCCCATAGATGCTCAAAGGATCTGTCTTGTCATCTTCTGTATAAGGGCTTTCTTTGCACCCGTTAAACACGTAGTCTGTGCTGATATGAAGGAGCTTCGTTCCATATTCCTCACATGCCCGGGCCAGGGTTCCAGGGGCCTGGGCATTAAGTGCAAAAGCTATGTGTTCATTACTTTCACATCCATCCACATCCGTATACGCGGCGCAGTTGATGAGCCAATCGGGTTTCCTTGAGGACAGGATGCCGCGTATCGCTCCCGGATCGGTGATATCAAGAGGCAAGTCCGGTGAAGCGATGTCGGTCTCGATGGTTGCATCTCCTTGCTCTCTGCACACCTGTGCCACTTCATGGCCAAGGAGACCCTTTACGCCGGTGATCAGGATTTTCATCGGCCTGCATACATCCTTTCATAGTAATTCTTATAATCTCCAGAAAGAATCTTTTCCCACCAAGGTTTGTTATTCAAGTACCACCGGATCGTCTTCTCGATGCCTTCTTCAAAATTTATAAGGGGTTTCCAGCCAAGCGTAGATTCGATCTTTGAAAAATCCATGGCATAGCGGAAATCATGCCCTGGTCTGTCCTTGACATATCTGATGAGCCCTTCAGTTTTTCCGAGCGAATTCAAAATGTTCCGAACGATCTGGATATTCTCCTTTTCCGCGTCACCTCCCATATTGTAGGCCTCTCCATGCACCCCTTTTTCCGCTACCATGACGATGCCGCGACAGTGGTCGTCCACATAGATCCAGTCGCGGACATTTTTACCGTCGCCGTATACCGGGAGCTCCCGATCCCTATATGCATTCAAGACCATGAGAGGTATGAGTTTTTCCGGGAACTGATACGGGCCGTAGTTGTTTGAGCATCTGGTTATCACGGCATTAAAATCAAAGGTTTTCACATATGACCTAACAAGAAGATCGGCAGCGGCCTTCGATGCGGAGTAGGGGCTATTGGGCGCAAGGGGAAGATCTTCCGTGAATCTGCCATCCTTGCCCAGACTTCCGTATACCTCATCCGTTGAAACGTGGAGAAACCTTCCCACACGATACCTGAGGGATGCATCGAGCAGAACTTGCACCCCCATGACATTTGTCCGAATGAAGACTCCGGCATCTTCTATGCTCCTGTCCACATGTGACTCGGCGGCAAGATTCAAGACGAGGTCAAACGAATGTTTTGCAAAAAGGGAGGCCATAGCCTCTCGGTCGGCTATATCTGCCCTTACAAAGGTATATCTTCCTGGATAAGCCTCTTCAAGGCCGGCGGTGTTCTCCAAATTCCCGGCATATGTAAGAAGATCGACATTTACAATGTTCCAATCAGGCTTGTTCTTCAGGATATACCGGATAAGATTCGTACCGATGAACCCGCATCCCCCTGTTATGAGTACTTTCATGCTAAACCCTTTCAATAGTTATTGCACTGCCTTCTTCCTGCCGATGTCATCTCGCTCGGAGAATGGGAATTTCTTAGCCCCTCCCCATAATCCACACCCACGAGGTATAGCCCTTGGGGTGGGGCTGTAGGCCCAGCGGATGCGCGGTCGCGGCAAGCTATGATCCGATCAACTTCATCCGGCGCGATCTTCCCCTGCCCCACCAGTATGAGAGTTCCGACAATATTCCTTACCATATGGCGCAAAAAGCCGCTACCCTGGATGAAAAAGAATATTTGAGAGCCCTTGGAAGCAATATCTGCTGCCAGGATTCTTCTCTTCGTCGTTTTTACCGTTGATCCGGCCGCCATGAACGATCTGAAATCATGCTCACCCTCCAGTATCTTCACAGAAAGACCCATGGCCTCAATATCGAGCTTGCATGGAATGTGGAGAGCATATCTGGATAAGAAGGGACTTAAGATTTCTGCTGTCTCAAGGATATATATATATGTCTTGGATTTGGCCCTGTATCTGGCATGGAACGCCGGCTCAACCTCTTTGACCTCGAGGGCTGATATGTCAGAAGGGAATATCGAGTTCATTGCCTTCAGCAAGCCTTTTTCTGGTATGGACAATGGGGTGAAAAAATTGATCACCTGGCCTAAGGCATGAACTCCTGCATCCGTACGGCCCGAGGCAGTCACTCGGATATCATGCTGCAGGATACTCTCAAGCGCTGCCTCTACCGTCTCCTGTACGGTTCTCTTCCCAGGTTGGAGCTGCCATCCATGAAAGCCAGATCCATCATATGCAAGAGTAATCTTCAAATTCCTTAACGTAGGCATGATTATTGCCGATGAAATATATGAATATACCAAGGAGAGGCAAGGGGAATATATGTTTTCAATAAATTTCAGCGTGAAGGAATATTGGTCATTGTCTTTGAATATTTCATGTCCTTCCAGTGAGTTATCTTTCCGAGGCTTGACCAGGGAGATCACCCCTCATGACCTCTGCTTGGAGGTGCCGATTACCAGAATCAAGATTACACTTTCGCAATTCCTCAACAAGGATGTATCTATCGGATGCGAAAATGTAATCTTCGATGGAAGCCTCAACTGGTATACAATCGAAGGGGATTATTATTATATTGGTATCAGTCTCAGGAAGAGCCATCGGTCGGCATGGAGAAGATTCCTTGCCGAGAGATCTAGGGTCTCCCTATCGCCGGAAATGCACCACGTCTCTCCGTGAACTAGGAAAGCGGAAGGCTTTCGATGTCCTCTTGAAGCTTCCCGAGTGTTACAAGGGTGATCTTTGAGCTCTGAAATATCTCCTCTGCTAAAGCAACAAGGGCTTCTGCCTTTACATCTTGGATTTTTTGGATGACTTCCTCTATCGAAATATCTCGACCGTAATACATCTCGTTCTTTGCAAGGGATGACATTCTATTGCTCGTGCTCTCTCGGGAGAGAAGGAGATTCCCTTTAATTTGAGTTTTCACGTCGTTAAGGGATATTCCGCCAAAATCACCATGCTTGAGCATTTCCAGCTGTTTCACAATAACATCTATCGTCTGCTTGACATATCTGGGAGTCGTTGCTGCATACATGGCAAGCACACCGCATTCTCTGTACGAACTAAGATATGAGTAGATCGAGTAGGCCAAGCCTAACTTTTCCCGCACCTCCTGGAAAAGCATAGAGCTCATGGAGCCTCCCAGCATGGTATTCAGCACGATATATGGCCAGCGTGCCTCATCCAGCATGGAAGAGCCAATGGTTCCCAGGGTAATGTGAACCTGCTCAATGTCCTTGTTGTAAGACCTTACCTTCCCTCCTATTGAGGGAAAAGTTGCCGTCTTGCTTTCGACCGCTGCAGACGTAAGACCGTTGAACCTTGGTCTGACCAGCGCAACAAGGGCATCATGCTCAAGATTGCCCACAGCGGAAATTATGATGGAGGACGGAGAATAGAAAGAGGAAAGAAAATTGAAGACGTCTTTCCTCTCGATCGAGCTTACAGTTTCTATGGTACCAAGAATCGGCGCCCCCAGAGGAGAATCCTGAAAGAAATTTTCTGAGAAGAGGTCGGTTATATAATCATCAGGCGTATCTTCAGTCATACGGATTTCCTGAAGAACGACCTTTCTCTCCTTGTCCAGTTCCTCTGGGGCGATAACGGAATTCAAAAACAAATCGAAGAGAACATCAGCTGCTTTCTCAACATACTCGTCGAGGACCCTCGTATAATAGACAGTATATTCCTTTGCCGTCTGTGCATTCAAAACTCCGCCAAGGGCATCGATCCCCTGTGCAATCTGGACCGCGCTTCTCTTGTGCGTCCCTTTGAACAGCATGTGCTCGACAATGTGGGCCATCCCGGCACATTTTGGAGGGTCGCTGGTGGAGCCGACGCTTACCCAGATACCAAGAGATACGGAGCGCACCTCGGACATTTTTTCCGAGACAATGCGGACCCCGTTATCGAGTACGGTCGTCTTTACCATGGAAGATCAGTGATTGGTATCGTTAAGAGCTTCTTTCCGGCTGAGACGAATCTTGCCGGTTTTGCTGTCTATACCGATCACTTTTACGATGATCTCATCGCCTTCTTGAACGACGTCTCTTACGCTCTTGACTCTCTCGTTTGCCAGTTGTGAGATGTGAACCAATCCGGATTCACCGGAGGGGAAATCTACAAAAGCTCCAAAATCCATTATCTTGGAGACGACCCCGCTATAGACACGGCCGATTTCGAGTTCCTTGGTAAGGGCCTGGATCATATCGACCGCCATTCTGGCATGATCTTCATCCGGGGAGAAAATGTCGACCCGCCCCGAATCATCGATCTCGATCTTTGTATCCGTCTTGGCGATGATGTCTTTGATCACCTTCCCGCCTGGTCCGATAACATCCCGGATCTTATCCGGGTTAATGGTCATGGTGAAGATTCTTGGGGCATACGGGGAAATGCTTCCTCTCGGATGCTGAATCGTCTGATTCATCTTATCGAGAATGGCAAGCCTTGCCACCCTCGCCTTCTCCAGGGCCTCGCCGAGAACGTATTCGGGAATGCCGGAAATCTTAATATCCATCTGGAGGGCTGTTACCCCTTCAGCGGTGCCTGCAACCTTGAAGTCCATATCCCCGAGATGATCTTCATCTCCAAGGATATCGGTGAGGATCATATACTCCTCGCCTTCTTTTATGAGACCCATGGCGATACCGGCAACCGGCTTTTTCATGGGAACGCCTGCATCCATCAGCGAGAGGGAACCGCCGCAGACCGTGGCCATTGAGGATGATCCGTTTGATTCCAAGATCTCAGAAACAAGCCGTATCGTATACGGGAATGTCCCTTCCTCGGGGAGCATTTTGCTCAATGCTCTTTCCGCGAGATTCCCGTGCCCGATCTCACGCCGGCTTGGCCCCCTGAGCATGCGTACTTCGCCAACGCTGAAGGGAGGAAATGAATAATGGAGCATGAAGGATTTCGTTGTCTCCCCGAGGAGCGTCTCGACTCTCTGCTCATCACGAGGAGTTCCAAGGGTTGTCGTAGCGAGAGCCTGCGTTTCCCCCCTCGTAAAGAGGGCAGAACCATGGGTGCGAGGGAGGATTCCTACCGTGCAGCTGATGGGCCTAATATCATTAAACCCTCTTCCATCGATCCTGATTTTGCGCTCTTTCATGTACCTGCGCACGACTTCCTTTTCCACTACATCGAAGGCTGTCTTCAGCAGCAAATCCCTTTCCTCGGTCTCGTCGGAGAACCTCTCGAGGATTTCTGATCTCAGCTGATCGGTAAGGGCATGTCTCTGCTGCTTTGCATATGTGCCCTGCATCAGATCCTCGATCCGGGGCGTCATAAACTCCTTCAACTGGCGAAGAAGCTCCGGATCTTCCTTCTGTGGAGAGAATGGGTTCTTTGGTTTTCCAGCCTTTTCTCTCAGTTCCTCGATGGTGCCGCAGACCTCCTGAATCCTTTTGTGTGCAACCATTATGGCATCCAGAATGGTTTTTTCAGGAAGCTCTCCGGCTTCACCCTCTACCATGACAATGGCATCCTTCGTTCCTACGACCATCAATTCCATGAGGCTTTTGTCCAGATCTCCAACCGAGGGATCTATGACAAAGTTCCCATCTATCAACCCGACTCGTGCTGCTCCGATGGGTCCGTTGAAGGGAATATCCGAGATGCTCAGCGCTGCTGAGGCACCATTTATAGCAAGAATATCAGGAGTAAACGCGGGGTCTGCAGAGAGAACCATGGCAATTACCTGCACTTCATTCCTGTAGCCTTTTGGGAAGAGCGGGCGTATTGGCCTGTCGATGGCACGAGCTGTAAGTATTTCCTGAGCTCCGGGCCTTCCGTCTCTCTTGATGAACCCTCCCTTGATTCTTCCGGCAGCGTAGCTCATCTCTTGATAATCTACTACCAACGGGAGGAAATCCACGCCCTTGCGTTCTTCCTTTGCAGCCGTTGCGGTTACAAGGACAACGCTGTCACCTTGGGCGACAAGCACAGAGCCATCTGCCTGCCTGGCGACTTCGCCAACAGTAAATATAAGAGGCGTACCGCTGCCTCGCGATTCTATTTTCATGACGACCTCTACTTCCGAAGATTGAGCGCCTGGACGAGTTCCCTGTATCGCTTGATGTCTCGATCCTTGATGTAGTTCAGGAGCCTTCTCCTTTGACCTACGAGCATCAAAAGCCCTCGCCTTGAGTGATGATCCTTTTTATGGATCTTGAAATGTTCCGTAAGATCATTGATTCGCTTCGTCAGTATCGCAACCTGAACATCGGGAGAGCCTGTGTCGCTGTCATGTCTCTTGAACTGACTCATGATTTCTTTTTTTTGTTCAACGCTTAAACCCACTTTCTTTTCCTCCTGATTACCTTTCTCCTCAATTTTATCCGTTGGTGGAACCTAACATACCATTGATTCTGCTGTAAATAGCTAATCCGGTCGAAATCCACGTTCAATGTATCCCCAGATTCCCCCGGAAGGTTGATACCTTGCTACACACAGCAGATGCCCTTCAGAATTGGTCATGGCTACATAATTCCCCTCGATTGCCTCCACATGATCAACTACCCAAGAAGATTGGATCGGATTTCCCTCCATAATGCCCCTCTGGCCTATGGGTATGACACGAGCCTTTGGTATGTGGAGGGCCTTTGAAAGTGGAATGACAACGTCAATCCCCTTTTCGATTTTATCTTTAAGCTCCTCGATCGTGACTGCATCTTCCACCTGGAAGCCTTCACTCTGTAATCTCCTCAAGCTCCGGAGATATCCGCCGTAACCAAGGTGAACCCCCAAATCTCTCGCAATTGATCGAATGTATGTGCCCCGGGAGCATACGATCCGAACATCCATCCAATCGGAGCCCCATTTGAGGATCTCAGCATCTTCTATATGAACCTGCTTTTCCCGAGGGTGTACATCCATATTTGCCCTTGTCAGCTTGTAAAGAGGCTTCCCTTGATACTTCTGGGCGCAGTACCGAGGCGGGATCTGGTTGATCCACCCTAAATTTCCTTTGAACCAGTCTCTGGCCGCATCAATGTCGAGGCAAACGTCCTGAAAGCGCGCAAGGGCATTCCCGGTAATGTCGTCAGTATCGGTAGTCATATCAAAGCCTATGGTGGCAATATACTCTTTCTGATGGGCATGCATGAAAGGCAGAAGTTTTGTTCCCTGACCGATGCCTATACACAGGAGCCCGGTGGCAAAGGGATCGAGAGACCCGAAGTGCCCTGCCCTCTTTACCTTCAAGGTCTTCATGACTTGGTCGACAACCTTGCGAGAAGTGATACCTTTCTCCTTATCTATGAGTACTATGCCTTGTTTGCCCACTTCAAGCCTTCCTCAATTACCTGGTCTATGACTTCGTCGGCACGGCCTTTGATGGTAAAACCGGCAGCCATGCCATGCCCTCCCCCGCCAAATGCTCGCGCTGTCTTCAAAGCTGCCTCGGTGCCCTTGCTCCGGAGCGACCCGTGAACGGTATCTGGATTCAGTTCCCTTAAAAAAATCACAAGCTCGGCTCCGGCCAGAGATGCGAGCTCTTCGATAATACCGGACGCATCGTCGGGTGTGGCTCTTATTTCCCCAAAGTCTCTATATTGGATATAACTTCCGAATACCTTGCCGGCCTGAATAACTCTATCCATAATAATGCATAGGATTTGATAGTATTTTAAACTCCTCGTTTTCCGCAATCTGTAGGCTATCCAATTGGGATCAGCGCCGGCCTTCGTAAGCTCATAAGCAATTTTGAAAACCTTGTGTGTGGTGTTGGAGTGAATAAATCCGCCAGTATCTCCAAAAACTCCCATATATACGTTCGTTGCAATAGCCGGTGTTATATTCACATCCAAAGAGCGGATGAGCTCATATACCATCTCGGAAGCAGATGATTTTCCAGAGTCTATCCAGGAGGCGGCTCCCCGATCGCACGTTGTTCTATGATGGTCTATAACGGCGACCTCACCCTGAGGGGTGACACCACCGAGAAGTTTCATATCCGAAACATCCACCAAGAGGGAAACCTGCGGGATAAGTCCTTTTGTTTGCTTCGGTTCCGGTGTGAAGAGGAGCGAGTCAGGAACCGGAGACGGATACACGAGGCGGACTGATTTATTCATTTGGTTCAGGGCCAGAGCCAATGCTCGGCTAGAGCCCACCGCATCCTCGTCAGGTCCTTCGTGCGTGATGATCTCGAAGCGATCATTTGATTTGATAATCTCAATTATGCGGTTCTTCATCCTTGTCCAGCCGTTCCAGAAGGTCGTCTATTTTTGATCCATAATCAAAAGAAGTGTCATAAACAAAAAAGATTTCTGGCACATGTTTGAGCCTGAGTTCTTTTCTCAACTCGTGCCGTATAAATCCTGCCGTACTTTCAAGCCCTTTTTGTGCCTGTTCCCTCTTCTCAGGATCGAAAACACAGAAGAAAACGTGGCAGATGCGAAGATCTACACTGACGTCAACCCCGGTAATCGTCACTCCCTCAACTCGGGGGTCCTTGACCTTCCTTAGCACGATTTCTGCTATGGTCTGTTTAAGGAGATCTCCCACGCGTGCCTGTCTCTTTGTAAGGAGTTTCATACGTGCATTATCTCCACTTCCTGATGAATCAGCTCGACTTCTGGATGTTCCGAGAGCGCAAGGGCAATCCGGTCAAGAACTGAATTGATGTATCCGGCATCATTGCTTACTACGGCAAAACCAATGGTAGATGCCTGCCACTTATCTTGGTCATCTACTTCTGCTACGGATACGTTCATCTTCAAAAAGCGGTCTTTCAGAGACTTAAGCACCCGGCGCTTATCTTTCAGCGACCGTGATCCCATGATGGCAAGCTTCACCTCGAGTATGCCGATCACCATTGAGGCGATGTCTCCACTTTCTGCTGGACGTACGCCTCTATCACGTCTCCTATTTTGATGTCGTTGAAGCCGCCAAGTCCGATACCGCATTCATATCCTGCGGACACCTCTCTCGCGTCTTCCTTGAACCGCTTCAGGGACTCTATCCTTCCCTCGTAGATAACGACACTGTCGCGCAGCAACCGCGCATGGGCTCCCCGGATGATCTGTCCATGGGTTACCATGCATCCTGCAATGACTCCAATTTTGGGAACCTTGAAGAGGTCCCTGACCTCTGCTCTTCCCTGAACCACCTCTTCGTATACCGGCTCCAGCATCCCGGTAAGGGCTCGTTTGATATCTTCAATGAGGTCATAAATAATTGTATAAAGCTTTATCTCAACATTATACTTTTTTGCCAAGGCACGAGCCGTTGGTTCTGGCCTGACATTGAATCCCACGACGATTGCGTGTGCCGTCGAAGCAAGGAGAATATCATTTTCCGTGATACCGCCGACTGCGGAGTGGATAACATTTATCCGGAGATCTTCGCCGGTGTCTATAGCCTTGACCGAACTGCTTATTGCTTCAACCGTTCCGTGAACATCCCCCTTGATAACGAGGTTGAGTTCCTTGATTTTCCCTTCCTGTACCTGGCTATAAAGATCCTCAAGCGTTACCTTCTCTTTTGTCTCCTGCTTCTGCAGTTGCTGGATCTTCCGGTCTTCGATGAAATAAGCCACGATTTCCTTGGCCTTTTTCTCATTCGGCACAACGAAAAAAGTATCTCCCGAGGAAGGAAGCTCCGAGAAACCCAGAATCTCAACAGGGGTTGCCGGCTCTGCCAGAGATATAGGTTTCCCGGCGAAATCGAACATTGCTCGAGCCCTTCCCCATGTATTTCCGACAACAAAAATATCTCCGCGCTTTAGCTGTCCGCTCTGAATAAGGACGGTTGCCATTGGACCTTTCGCCTTATCGAGCTTGGACTCAAGGACTATTCCCCGGGCTGTGCCCTTAGGATATGCCTTGATATCCATGACTTCTGCCTGCAAAAGGATCATCTCGAGAAGGTCTTCGATTCCGATGTGGTTTTTTGCCGACACATCAACATAAATCGTTTCTCCTCCCCAGGCTTCCGGAACGAGGCCGATATCTGAAAGCTGCTCCCTGACTCTTTGAGGATTGGCATTGGGCTTGTCAATCTTGTTTACTGCTACAAGAATAGGGATATTGGCAGCGCGTGCATGGTTAATGGCCTCTTTTGTCTGGTCCATGACTCCATCATCCGCTGCCACGACGAGGACGACAAAGTCAGTTACCTGAGCTCCCCGTGAGCGCATGGCCGTGAATGCCTCGTGGCCGGGCGTATCGATAAAAGTGATGGGTTTCCCTCTGCATTGCGCCTGGTATGCTCCTATGTGCTGGGTAATACCTCCAAATTCGCTCTCAATAACATTTTCTTGCCTGATTGCATCGAGGAGGGATGTTTTCCCATGGTCTACATGTCCCATCACGGTCACAACAGGAGGCCTGGATTCGAGCTCTCCCGAGTCATAAGTAGGAGGAGTGAGGTAGGTTTCTTTTATCTCATCTCGCGCCTCCTCCACATTAAACCCGAGCTCGTTCGCAACGAGGATCGCCTCTTCTGAACTGATGTATTGATTTTGATTCGCCATTACACCCATGTCCATAAGGATCTTGATCACATCGGAGGCCTTTACTCCCATTTCCTTTGCGAGATTGGCTACGGTAATCGTCTTGCCGATGAGGAGTTTCTTTTTCTTTAAAACACCGACCTGGCCACCGATCCTCCGATCCTTCCTCTTCTTCTGCTTCTTCCCAAAGGCGCCCCGATCTGAGCCATAGAGGTCTGTTTGGGTGTAGACTTCCATTTCCTTGGGTTTCTTGGGCCTCTTTACCGCATGAATATGTCGAGGGGCCTTCTCTTCTTCACCTTCGATTTCTACAGGCACCTCGCCGAGCTTTGCCTTTTTCCCCTTTTTCTTTTCCTTTTTCTTTTTATCTTCTTCCTTTTCTTCCTTTTGCGGGGTGGGGCTCTTCTGGATGCCGGGGGCCTTCTCTTCTATTACAGGCTTGGCTTCTTGCTCGGGCTTTTTTTCTTCGAGCACCTGCTCGGCAGAAGCGACAACCTTTTCTTTCTCCAAAGCTACCGGCTCGGTGCCTTGTGCAGGGATTTCTTCTTGAGCCGGCTCGCTTTCCATTTCATGAGCTGTTTCGGCAGGAGTCTGCTTTTTCTCGGAGACTTTCTGGGCTTTCTTTTTCTCCTTTTTTTCCTCTTTCTTCTCGGGCTCCTGAGGAGTCTCTTCCTCGGGCTTCACTTCCACGACAACGAGGGCTTCTTCAGGCTTCACGGGAGGGGCACTTACTCTGGCCCTTCGCCTAATAACATTGGCACTCACACGTTTATTTTCAACGTACATTTCTTCTGAGGATTGTTCGGGCGCCTTTTCACTGTCTTTCTGAAAGCGTTTCTTTATCCTTTCAATGTCATGGACATCGATCATGCTCATGTTGTTTTCCACTGAAATTGCCAAATCCTTGGCAATCTTCAGCAGGTCTTTCGTATCGACGGATAAATCCTTTGCTAGCTCAAAAATTCTCATCTTCTTCATAATGCTGGCCCCTTGGAAGAAAGCATTTCATACTTCTGCAGATTAACCATTAACCGTGAAACAATAGGATATTTATGGTTAACGATACAGCCCTTACCATGGTTTTCGAGATCTTTTTTCTGGGAGAAGATCTTGGACTTCAGGGCACATGCAGCTGTACGCATTGTTACTTTCTCTTCTGGGAGATTATCACACCACAAAAGGATGTGTTCATCCTCATGGATCGATCTCTCCTCTCTCGAGGTATTAAAGGAATACCCCATGTTCTTGCACAAATTGAGATCTTTTTTTATTATTTTCAATATCGCTTCCAATACCTCTCGTTTGACCTCTTCAAGATTTTCCCTCTTTGGGAAATAGATTGTCCTGATTTTCTTGTTCCTGTGTACCGCGCTGAAGCAACCGGCATCCGGACAAAGATAAAAGCCCCTTCCTTCGAGATTGTTCTTACAATCAAAAATTGGGGCTGCTGACTGCATCCTAACAAACCTCAAAAGCTCTTTTTTCGGCCGAATAGTCCTACAGCCTATACATTGTCTTAATGGGCGATTAACGCTTTCCACTTATTTCTGCCGTTGCCTTTTCTAGGATTCTCTTCGCCAGCTGTTCGTCGATTCCTTCAAATTCGAGGAGATCTTCTTCCTTTGCCTTAGCGAGATCCTCCAAGGTATTATATCCTGCCTCCCTCAATGCCTCTGCCAGAGGCTCATCTATATCGTCTATCATATTAAGGGCATGATCCTGTTCCGAAGATACAATCTCAGGGGCATGCTCTGAGCGGACATCGATTTTCCACCCTGTCAGCTTAGCTACGAGCCGTACATTCTGCCCTTTTCTCCCGATGGCAAGGCTAAGCTGATCATCTGCAACGACAACGTCCATGCTCCAGGCCGACTTATCCACAATAACCTTAGAAACCCTAGCAGGAGCGAGCGCATTACAGACAAACCTTACAGGGTCCTCAGACCAGACAACTATATCCTGCCGTTCTCCCTTGAGTTCTTGGATAACGTTTTGAACTCGTGCTCCCTTGACACCGACACACGTACCCACGGGATCAACTTTGACATCATGCGACCTAACAGCTATCTTTGCGCGGATACCTGGCTCTCGGGCGACGGCGACAATCTCGACAATCCCTTCCGTGACCTCTGGAACTTCCATTTCATAAAGCTTCACGAGAAATCTCGGATGCGTCCTTGACAATTCTATCTGGGGTTGCCTCAAAGATTTCGTAACATCGAGAATGAGAGCTTGTATACGATCGCCACGCCTGAATGACTCTCCGGGGATCATCTCTTTTTCACGCAAAATTGCCTCTGCTTTACCAAGATTAACGATAGCATCTCGCCTGTCGAAGCGATGAATAAAACCAGAGACAAGTTCACCCTTCCGATCTATGAACTCATTGAAAACAGCATCTCTCTCTACTTCCTTTACCTTCTGGACGATAACCTGCTTGGCGCTCTGGGCAGCAATTCTTCCCAAGCGAGACGAATCGAGTTTTTCGCCCAACTCATCACCGATCTGGCAATTGGGATCAAGCCTTCGTGCGTCTTTCAGGGTTATCTGAACATTGGGATCCTCAACTTCATCGGAAATAACCTTAAACTGGAAAACCTCAACCTCGTCGAGATCTGGATTGTATTGAGCTTCAATATTATCGTAGTCGCCATAAACCTTGCGCGCGGCACTCTGAACGGCTGCTTCAACAACCTGCACCAGGTCTTCCTGTTTTAGGCCTTTTTCCTTCACAATCAATTCAATAACTTTCGAGAGATTTAAAACCATAATTGCTACTCCTAGAAATCAAAATCAAGATTGGCCTTCACGATATCTTTCATAGGAAGCGAAACTTCGGTACCTTCAATTTCAAGAAGCACATTATCTTCAGCCAATCCTTTGATCTTCCCTCTATATGACCCCTCTCTGGTTTGAATCTTTACCATTCTCCCAACAAAATGCTCAAAGTCTCTAGGCGTCTTTAACTTTCTATTTAGGCCCGGCGAGGAAACTTCCAATCGGTAAGATCCCTCTATGGGATCAAGCGCATCGAGCAGCAAACTAACCCTACGATTGACGGAGACACAGTCATCAAGGGTGATCCCGCCAGGTTTATCTATGGTAAGACGCAAAATTCCCCCAGAGAAATCAAGGTCGATGAGTTCAAAACCCATCATGGATATCTCGGGTGAAATAATTGCAGTCAATTTGTCTTGTAAATCCTTTTCTTTCATAGGAAATAAAAAAGTGGGCTAACGCCCACTTCGTACCCTCCCTCATTTCCTTTTTCTTCGCTTCCCTTATTTGCCTAAAGCGGGCAACGGGATTCGAACCCGCGACATTCAGCTTGGGAAGCTGACACTCTACCAACTGAGCTATGCCCGCACTGATACCTCTAATAGATTATGACCTTTTATTTGTCAACAAATCTTTAACAGTACCTATGCTTACGTTATTTACTATGATATACTTGCATTCGGATAAACCTCGTTCAATCAAATCGATCAAACAGCAAAGAGGGTTTACTCCATTCATCAATGAGCAAGATACCAATAAAAGAAAGTATGGAATTTAGATGGAGAAAGCTAAGAAAAGATTCTTTTAAACGAGGCAGGAGAACAAGGTCATCATATCCTTTGTAGCCAAGAGCGAACTTTCTTTGTGAGGAATCGGTTCGCCAACAATTATTTGCTCAATGAGATATATCAGAAAGTATCTTCATGAGAACAGACCTTTTCCTTGGGCCATCAAACTCAGCAAGGAATATACCCTGCCACGTACCAAGAACAAGAGAGCCACTCTCTAAAAAGACAGTGATGCTGGAACCAATGAGGCTTGCCTTTATGTGGGCATCCGAATTGCCTTCGGCGTGGCGATAATTACCATCTAGCGGAACAAGTTTTTTAAGAAAAGTATTGATATCTTCTTTTACAGCAGGATCGGCATTCTCATTTATCATAATTCCGCAAGTAGTATGGGGGACATAAATAAATACTACCCCTGATGATATATCTTCGCTTTTCAAAAAGGACTTTATGGGGGAGGTAATATCAACCATCTGAATTCTTTCAGTCGTTTTTATTTCCAATCTTTTTATCATTAGACGCCTCTTTTAATAATTTTAATAAACAGATTGTGATTTGTTCGACAAAAATAATCGTTGAAAATTATCTGAAGTTATCTGTGCAATTTCTTCTGATGCACAACCCTTAATTTTAGCAATCTCTTCAATGGTATTAGTAATCAAAGCCGGCTCATTCCTCTTTCCTCTGAACGGTACAGGGGCGAGGAAAGGTGCATCCGTTTCAACAAGGAGCGTATGCAATGGACATACCCGAACTACCTCTTTCAAGACAGGTGCGTTTTTATAGGTCACGACACCAGGAATAGATATAAAAAATCCATGATCAAGAATATATGATGCCATCCGGGCATCCCCGGAAAAACAATGGAAAACACCACCCAACGACCAAGCCTCCGTACGATCAAGAACTGACAATGTCATCTCATGCGCTTCGCGATCATGAATAACGAGTGGCAAAGAGAGTTTTCTTGCCAGCTCTATATGAGATTCAAACATCTCTTTCTGCTTATCCACTGTCTCAGGAGAGCGAAAGAGGTCAAAACCGGTTTCTCCTATGGCTACTGCTTTTGTACTCAAGGCAAGCTCATAAAGGTTAAGAACATCTGCAGAATTAAATTCCTCTGATTGCTGTGGATGAATTCCAATGCTCACATAAAAACCATCATTCGAAGAGGAAAGCTCTAAAGCTCTTTTAGAATCAAGAGGGTCAATGCCAACGAGGAGCATTCTATCAACACCGGAAGAATGAGCTCTTGCTATTACATCTGCTAAGTCATTGCAAAATGCATGGAAATGGAGATGATTATGGGAGTCTGCTATAAACATATCACATAAACTTCAAGAGATCCTCATGGATCCTGTCATTGCTCGCTAAAATATCTCCGTTCACCAAGTCAAATGGCTGGCCGTCAAGGCCTGTAACTTTGCCTCCGGCTTCAGTAACTATAAGAGCACCTGCTGCCATATCCCAAGGATACAAACCGACTTCCCAAAAACCATCGAATGAGCCTTTAGCAAGATAACAGAGGTCCAAAGCAGCAGAACCAATCCTCCTGATACCTTGAGCTTCTCCCAGAAGTCTTTTAAAGCGAATCATGGAAGGCTCAATTTTATCCATTGAATATGGAAAACCTGTTACCAAAAGAGAATCTATTAACTTGCTCGATGAAGAAACGAAAACTTGTTCTCCATTCAGGAATGCACCTTTTCCTCTTTCAGCATAAAAGAGCTCTTCACTCATGGGATTATAACAAATCCCAATAAATGGTTCCATGCTTCTATATAAGGCCATCGAAATACAAAAGATCGGAATTCTATGAATATAATTTACCGTACCATCCAAGGGATCTATAAACCAGGTATATTTCTTCCCGGTATCTTTTCTTTTACTTTCTTCTGAGACAATGGAATGGTCGGGAAAGTACCTCTCAATGGATGTGCAAATTATAACCTGAGAGCCTTTATCAACCTGCGTGACAGGATTGATTCGGCCTTTAAATTCGATACAGAAATCCCTGCCAAAATTTTCTCTTAAATAGCTGCCGGCCTTTTTTGCCAATGAAAGAGAGAAATCCAGCATAGCAAACCTTGCAAAACGTTAGAATTTCATGTACAATAGTAAACATGGACAATGTTTACAAGATAAAAAAGAGCCTAAAAACACCAATGATCGTAGCAGCACTTATTTCCATACCGGTATTCGCAGACGTAATCATGAGAGGATTCAAGGCCTCAACTATGATCTTAGTTCTAGGCCTCATGGTCCTTTTCTATTTACTAGCAATTAACAATATCCTTCGTAAGATCCAGATAACGGATTCCCAAATAATAATTAGGAGCATTTTGGGTATTCGGCGCATACCCCGAGAGAGCATAACCTTCATAGACGGCATGTCCATGGGAACGAGACAGTTTGCCAGTATATCAACAAAGAAACGCAGTTATCTCATTCCAAATAGTTTCGAAAGCTTCCCTTCAATATTATCAGACTTAGAAAAGTTAGGGAGTGAGGAAACCTTAGGGAAGGGCCTCTCCTCCTTGAGAGAGAACATTATTGTCCGTAAGAGTGATACAGCAGGCGCATGGATAACCGTCATCCTATTATTGATCATTCTTCTCATCAGATTCTTTCCCAAATGAATTCGTTTATTGCCCGACAAGCGAAGAAGAACTAGGACGAAATCTGCTGTTTCTCTGGGCAATTATCATGAGTGTTTCACGTGAAACTTTTCTGTTCAAAAGAAATTTTTTTTATGGTAGAGCTTCATGGTGTGCCCTAAAATCATAAGCATTTCTAATCAAAAAGGCGGTGTAGGTAAGACGACCACCGCAATAAATTTAGGGTCTTCTCTCGCCATACTAGGCAAGCGTACACTGCTTGTCGATCTGGACCCTCAAGCAAATGCCACAACGGGTGTCGGTATTAATCCGGATACTGTTGTTTCCCATATTTATGAGGTGATGATCGGCGAAAAAGATGTTGAATCTGCTATTATGAATACACGGCTGAAGGATTTTTTCATTATTCCCAGCAACACAAATCTCGTCGGTGCAGAAATCGAGCTCATGGATGTTCCACTGCGTGAACGAACGATTTCTCGTTGCCTGTCGAAAATTAATTCGAGGTTTGATTATGTTATTATTGACTGTCCCCCTTCCCTGGGCCTTCTAACTCTGAATGCGCTCACTGCTTCCCACTCTCTTCTTATTCCGGTCCAGTGCGAATACTATGCTCTCGAGGGGCTTAAAAGTCTCTTGAATACGTATAGATTGGTAAAGAAAAGACTTAATCCGTCTCTTATAATTGAGGGTTTTCTCCTAACCATGTTCGATTCCCGCACAAGACTCAGCCATGATATTGCTGATAACGTGAGGGAGCATTTCAATTCTCAGGTTTTTAAAACCATCATTCCTCGAAATATCCGTCTATGCGAGGCGCCGAGTTTTGGTCTTCCAATCTGCCTTTACGATGTCTCATCTAAGGGCTCTCAGCATTATCTCATGCTTGCAAAAGAAATTTTGGCTATGGAGGTGAATGGTGAAATCCAAGACCCGTCTAGGTAGAGGCATTGACGCTCTCTTTGCCGAGAGCCTGCATGAAGAGGGAGCCCAAGTCATTGAGATTCCCATTGAAGATATTTATCCTAATCCTGCCCAGCCAAGAAAGCAATTCGATCCAGGATCGATTGCCGAGCTGGGAGAATCGATCAAGTCTCACGGACTTATTTCGCCTATTCTTGTAAGGAAAATGAATTCCCGTTACGAGATCATTGCCGGAGAGAGGAGATTCCAGGCGTGTAAAATTGCCGGTATCGATAAGGTTCCCTCATTGGTAAAAGATATTTCTGATGCGGATGCCTTTAAAATATCGTTGGTGGAGAATCTTCAGCGGGAAGATCTGAATCCGATGGAGGAAGCGGAGGCTTATTATACCCTCAAGGAACAGTTCAGCCTCACCCATCAGGATATTGCCGAAGCTGTTCACAAAGAGAGGTCCACGATTACCAATGCCTTGCGCCTCATGAACCTTCCAGGAGAGGTAAAGCAAGCATTAAGAGATGGTCATATTACCACCGGCCATGCTCGTGCTATACTCATGATGGATGACGCTCAGGGGCAGCTTTCTCTCTTGAATCGGATTATTACCCGGTCGTTGAGTGTCAGGGAAACTGAAAAAATTGCTTCTGCAAAAGGGAAAAAGAGATCTCAGCGAAAGCGGGATCCTTATTGGCTCGAATTATCTTCTCTTCTCACAGAGAAGTTAGGCACGAACGTGACCTGTTCCTGGGGAAAAAATAAGGGTAAGATTGTCATCAACGTCTCATCTCGCGAAGAGATGCAACGCGTGATTAAGGATCTTTGTCAACAGGAGGCGCCGTTCTGAGAGGACAGGTTACAGACATATCGACAAAAGAAGATTTTTGAAATATAGTGTATAAAACTATTGAACGAACTTTTGTAGCCCTTTTCTTTCAAGATTATAGTAGGTTAAAAGAGATATGAACAGATTGACAATCTATTATAATTATAAATTTACACAGGGAGAACAAATATGAAATGCAATATTCAAAAGAATAACTTGCAAACTATGTTATCAAAGGTTCAGGGTTTTACAGAAAAGAAGTCTACCCTGCCAATTCTCAGTCATGTGCTTTTGAAAGCCGAAAAGAATATGCTCCTTATAACAGCAACTGATCTCCATACCTCTATTCAGGTAAACTCTCCTTGTGAGGTTTTACTTGAGGGATCATGTGCCATCAACGGTAAAAGCTTTTATGACGTTGTCAGAGAGTTGCCGGAGCAAATGCTTCAAATATGGGTAGAGGATGGCTCTCGAGCCCATGTGAAAGCAGAAAACAATAAAATAAAGATGAATGTTATGGATCCAGAGGAATATCCGTCAGTAGACTTTTCAGATATGGATAAAGGGTACTCCCTTGATCTCTCAATCTTTAAGCCCATGATTGAAAGAACTATCTTTTCTATCCCTACTGCCGCTGAAAGCGACAGCAAGTATACTCTTGGAGGAGCTCTTCTCATCTCGGGGAAAACAAACTCTGATAATGGATACATCGAGATGGTTTCTACAGATACGAGAAGACTCTCCGTAGTGAGATATGTGACGGACCAGCAGATAGATATGGGAAGCGGTATCATTGTTCCTCGAAAAGGTCTCCAGGAGCTCAAACGTTTAATGGACAGCAAGGAAGAAAATTCAAATATCTTGCTTACAAAAGATTCCATCTTTTTCGTTTCGTCAGACACAATTGCTACGGTTCGTCTGATAGATGGAAAGTTTCCTGATTACCAGAGCGTTGTTGCTTTTGATTCGTTCCCTATTTATACCCGGATCAATGCTCAGGAGCTTCTGTCGGTACTGAAAGTCTGTGTCGCAATGGTATCGGACATTTCAAATTGTGTGAAATTTTCTTTTCAGAAGGATAAGACAATCGTTTTCGCTAACAATCCTGACCAAGGAGAAGTGGAGACGCCAATACCTTCCGAGCACAGTGGACAGGAATTGGAAATTAACTTTAATCCTCGTTACTTCATAGATTGCCTTTCTTTTATTGAAGGAGAAACGGAAATTAGATTAAAAGGCCCGCAGGGTCCTTGTATGATAACAGATATGAAAACAACCGAAAGCAAATGGGTCATCATGCCCATGCGTTTCTAGGAGGAATAATTCATCATTATGAAAAACAATCCGGTGCAGGAATACACAGCAAAAGATATTAAAGTCCTTGGCGGCTTTGAGGCGGTAAGGCTCAGGCCTGCAATGTATATCGGATCCACTTCCAGCCAGGGTCTTCATCATCTGGTATTTGAAGTAGTTGATAACAGCGTTGATGAAGCAACGGCCGGTTATTGTGACAGCATCAAGGTTATCATCCACATGGATGAGAGCATAACTGTTAGAGATAATGGGAGGGGTGTTCCTGTTGATATTCACCAAGATACCGGCAGACCAGCAGCGGAGGTGGTTTTAACGACACTTCATGCCGGAGGCAAGTTTGATAATTCGATTTATAAAGTCTCAGGAGGTCTCCATGGTGTGGGTGTTTCTGTAGTGAATGCCCTCTCGGAAACCCTTGAGATCGAAATTTTCCGGAATGGTTTCAGATATTGTCAGAAGTATGAAAGAGGTGCTCCGGTAACTGATTTGGACAAGTGTGAAAAAGTAAATTGTACCGGCACGACAGTCCATTTTAAGCCCGACCCCGATATCTTCGAGGTGACCACGTTTGATTTTGATATCCTTGCAAACCGGCTTCGCGAGCTCGCATTCCTCAATAAGGGTTTGAAGATCACCCTCGAAGACGAGCGGACGGATACAAAGGAAACCTTTCTCTTCCAGGACGGGCTTATTGATTTCGTGAAATATTTAAACGCAAAGAAGAAACCACTCCATCATCCGATTTACTTTAAGAAAGCCAAAGGTGATGTCGTCGTCGAATGTGTTCTTCAATACAATACATCCTACTCTGAAAGCGTTTTTTCCTTTGCCAACAATATCAACACCCATGATGGCGGAACACACGTGGTTGGATTCAGAAAAGCATTGACGAGGACAATCAATGCATATGCCAAAGACAAGGGGCTGTTAAAGAATTTTAAAATCGCTCTCACCGGAGATGATACCAAAGAAGGCCTGTGTGCTATCGTATCAGTTCTTCTCCCGAGGCCGCAGTTCGAAGGGCAGACAAAAGGGAAGCTCGGAAATTCGGAGATCGCCGGCATATCAGAGAGCATTACGAATGACGCTGTCGGCCAATTCCTGGATGAAAATCCGAGCGAGGCTTCAATCATAATCAAAAAAATCCTCGACAGCGCACAGGCACGTGAAGCCGCCCGTAAGGCACGGGAGCTCACAAGGAGAAAGACAGCCCTTGAAAGCACCCTTCTGCCCGGGAAGCTCGCTGATTGTCAGGAGCGGGACCCTGCGCTTTGTGAGCTGTATATTGTTGAGGGTGATTCTGCAGGCGGCAGCGCCAAGCAGGGAAGAGACAGAAAGAACCAGGCAATCCTGCCCCTGCGGGGTAAAATTCTCAACGTCGAAAAGGCCCGCGTTGATAAGATGCTTTCAAATCAGGAAATCAAAAACCTTGTGACGGCATTGGGGACAGGGATCGGTTCCGATAATTTTGATATCTCCAAACTCCGGTATCACACCATCGTCATCATGACCGATGCCGATGTAGACGGTGCGCATATACGAACCCTGTTGCTCACGTTTTTCTTCAGACAAATGCCGGAGATCATCGAGAGAGGCCATCTCTATATAGCACAACCTCCTCTCTTTAAGGTAACCAAAGGCAAGAAGCTCTGGTATCTCCTTAACGAGGAGATACTGGATGATTTTCTTCTGAAGAACGCTGTAAAAGAGATAACCTTAAGAGGAGAGATTGAAATTACCGGATCAGAGCTCTCCCGTTACTTTAAGCTCATCAATAGAAGAAAGAGCATCCTCCTCAATTATGAATTGAGGCATATGGATGAACGAATCATTCAATCCTGCTCATACCTTGATCCCGTTATGATGATGGCAGCGTTTGACCCAGCCATAATCGATCAGGAAACCAGGAAGACCGTTAAGGAATGGTTCCCTTCCCTTGGCCCCATCACATCGGATGTGCTTGGAGACCAGGTTGTGTTCCACACCATTAAAAACGGAATCCGCAAACAGACGCCAATAGATAGGCGCCTTGCAGAAACCAAGGGCTTTGAGGAACTCCAGAAAATCCATGCTCAGCTGAAAAGGCTGGGACGTCCACCTTTTGTTCTTACCAAGGGGGAAGCGTCGTATGAGGTGCCGAACTTGAGCGAGGCTGCCAATAAGATCCTCGAAGAAGCAAGGAAAGGATATGCACTCCAGCGATATAAAGGGTTGGGCGAGATGAACCCGGAGCAGCTGTGGGAGACCACAATGGATCCCGAGAAAAGGACGATGCTCAAGGTCAGCATCGACGATGCGGTAGAGACGGATCAGATTTTCACCACCTTGATGGGAGATGATGTCATTCCGAGAAGGGAATTCATCGAGAAGAATGCCCTTAAAGTCTCAAATCTCGACATCTAAGCATACATAAATCTGAGGAATATTCATGACAGCAAATACAGTGGCAATTGATCAGGAAATGAGGCGCTCATACCTGGATTACTCTATGAGCGTTATCATCGGGCGGGCTATCCCGGATGTAAGAGACGGGCTCAAGCCCGTTCATCGCAGGGTTTTGTTTGCCATGCATGAGCTAGGCAACACCCATAATAAAGCCTACAAGAAATCCGCCCGCATTGTGGGCGATGTAATCGGTAAGTACCATCCCCATGGGGATGCTGCAGTGTACGACACCATCGTCAGGCTGGCCCAGGATTTCTCCATGCGATACCCCTTGGTCGACGGACAGGGAAACTTCGGCTCTATCGATGGAGACCCGCCGGCAGCCATGAGGTATACAGAGATAAGGATGGAGCGCCTTGCAGAGGAGATGCTCGCCGATATCGAAAAGGATACGGTCGATTATCATCCGAACTATGATGAGTCCCTCCAGGAACCGGATGTCCTCCCTACGCGCATCCCTGCCCTTTTGCTCAACGGATCTTCGGGCATAGCCGTAGGAATGGCTACGAGCATACCTCCGCACAACAGCAATGAACTCTTGAGCTCTCTGATCGCGTTAATCGACCGCCCCAGCATCACACTCGAAGAGATCATGAGAATCATGCCGGGGCCGGACTTCCCAACCGGCGGGATCATCTTCTCCGGGGGCGAGATCGAAAAGTCGTATGCAACGGGGAGAGGGATCATCACTATCCGGGGGAAAGCTGAAATCGAGCAGGACAATAATCGGGATCGCATCATCATAACCGAGATACCCTATACGGTTAACAAGGCCGACTTGGTTGAGAGGATCGCCGTTCTTGCCCAGGAAAAGAAGATAGACGGGATCTCCGGCATTCGTGATGAGTCAGATAAGGACGGCATGCGGGTCGTAATCGACCTCAAAAGGGGATCGCAGCCGGAGGTTATCGAAAACCAGCTCTACAAGCTTACCAATCTTCAGACTTCCTTTTCCATGAACATGCTCGCCATCCACAATGGAAGGCCCCGCGTCATGGGGCTTCTCGAACTCCTTCAGGCCTTCCTCGATTTTCGCGAGGAGGTCGTGACCCGAAGGAGCCTTTTCGAGCTGAACAAGGCAAAAGCGAGGGTCCACATCCTCGAAGGCCTCCTCACGGCCCTGGATCATATCGATGAGGTTGTGGCCATCATCAAGGCATCTTCCACACCGCTTGAGGCTAGGGACAACCTCATAAATCGATTCGGATTCAGCGAGTTGCAGGCCCAGGCGATCCTCGATATGAGGCTCCAGAGGCTCACTGGCCTGGAGCGCGATAAGATCACCGGAGAATACAATGACCTTCTCAAGGACATCAAGCGCCTGGAGAAAATCCTTTCCGACAGGAACGAGCTTCTCAAGGTAATCCGGACCGAACTCGAGGAGATCAGAGACAAGTACGCCGATGACCGGAGGACCATGATCGTGCGGAGCGCTGCCGGGGAATTCGAGATAGAAGACCTCATCCCCGATGAAAAGATGGTCGTCACTATGACGAGGAAGGGATATATCAAGCGCACCGAGCTCGACAAGTACCGCACCCAGAAAAGGGGAGGTGTCGGGGTAAAGGGCGGGGCAGCATCCGACGATGATTTCATCGAGCACATATTCATAGCCTCCAACCACGCCTCGATCCTCTATTTTACGAACAAGGGCCGGGTCTACCACACAAAGGTATACGAGATACCGGAGCGTGACCGTGCCCTGAAGGGTGTCCCTATCGTCAATATCCGCCCTCTGCAGAAGGACGAGAGAATCTGCGCGATCCTCGTGGCTTCGGATATCAACTCGGGCGGTCACGTCATCATGGTAACAGCCAAGGCCTACATGAAGAGGGTCATGCTCCAGAACTTCAGCAATATCATGAAGACGGGAATCATTGCGTGCACCCTGGAGCCGGAAGACGAGGTCATCTCAGCGCGTCTCACCAATGGCCAGGAAAAGATCATCGTCGCTACCAACAGCGGCAAGGCCATCACGTTCCCCGAGGAGCAGGTGCGGGTGATGGGACGGCAGGCTCAAGGCGTCCGAGCCATACGGCTTGATAAGGATGATGTAGTCGTCGGTATGGATGTAATCAGCTCCCCGGACGATCTCGTGATCAATTTTACCGAGTTCGGGTATGGGAAAAAGACCCCCGTGGAGCAGTACCCTGTCCAGAATCGTGCAGGCAAGGGCGTATACACGGTCCATATCACGGCCAAGACAGGAAACCTCGTGGGGATCAGGGTCGTCAAAAATAGTGACGAGCTCATGATCATCTCCACTTCCGGCCAGATCATCCGCATGCCCGTATCTCAGATACGAACCACTCGGACGAGATCTGCCCAGGGAGTGAGGGCGATCCGGATGAAGGAAAACGAGAAGATCATAGACTTCACCAAGTACATCAGCGAAGAGGCGTGATTATTACAATCGACCGGCGATCAGAGGCAGCTGACCTTTTGAATGCTGTTTCTGATCGCCCTCTTACATATTTCCCTTAATGTACCGCACGGCGTTATCGAAGATTGCCATACCTTCTCCCTTGTCCGGAAGCATGCCGAGGCGGGTCCATTTTGGATGGTTCGATGGATGGGTAAACGCCTCGGGGTGAGGCATGAGACCGAATATCCGGCCCGTGGCATCACAGATTCCTGCGATTGAATCTAGGGAACCGTTCGGGTTGCTCGGATACTCCATGGTCGGATGGAAGCTTTCATCTGCATAGCGCAGCACAGCCATCTGGTTTCTGTTGATCTCTTCGAGGGTATCACTGCTGTCGCAGACGAATTTTCCTTCGCCATGACGGACCGGCAGAAAGATGCGGTCGATTCCCCGGGTGAAAATGCACGGACTCGATTGGTTCACGGCCATCCTCACCCACCGGTCTTCGAATTTTGCAGAGTCGTTGAAGGTCAGCGAAACCCTTCGCTTGCCGAAGGGATTTCCCGGAAGAAGCCCGGATTTCACGAGGGCCTGGAACCCATTGCAAACCCCCAGGATGATCATGCCGCGTTCGAAAAGCTCGAAAATCTCATCAAAGAGGGTTCTGCCTGTCGTCTTTACTCTGGCGTGCTTGAGACGCACGCTTTCTACCTGAGCCGATCCGAGGTCGTCGCCGTCGAGGAATCCGCCTGCAAGGTTTAAGAAGTGGTATGTGGGAATAGAGACCGAGCCTTTGAGGATATCGGAGATATGGGCGATGTCGCACAGAGCGCCGGCAAGCCTGCATGCATATGCCATCTCCATTTCACAGTTCGTACCGAAGCCGGTTATAACCAATGCCTTTACTTGAGCCATATCAGAGATCCAGGGGCGCCTTCCAAGCCTGTTTAAGGGATGCGAGGTCTCGGTCTAAGAGGACCTCATTCTTAGATGAGGTGATGATGAGCCTCTGCTCGGGAATGGCTTTCCCGATGCAGCGGGCATCTCTTCCAAATATCTCCTCGAGTGAATGTGCATTTTCAGGTGATACTGAAATGATGATTCTGCTTTGCGTCTCGGAATACAGGATCTCGGTGTCGCTCATATTCTCCTCTGCAGCCACAGAGCCGAGATCTACGGAAAGGCCTACAGCCCCTGCAAAGGCAGTTTCTGCCAAGGCGACAGCCAGCCCCCCGTCAGAAACGTCATGGGCCGAAGCGATGAGAGATTTGCCGATGGCTTCGTGGAGCCGCTCATAGCGCTTCAGGGCAGTTTTCGCATCTACCTTCGGCACAGAGACACCAACGGTGTCCCACGATGCGAAATACTCGCTTCCTCCGAGCTCTTTCTTCGTAATCCCGAGAAGGTATACAAGGTCGCCCGGTTTCTTGATATCCATAGTTACCGCCTTCGTGATATCATCGATCTTACCGATGACAGACACGAGGATGGTAGGGGGAATCGAGATCTTGATATTGGGGCCGATATAGTCGTTCTTCATGCTATCCTTGCCCGAGATCAGGGGGCAGTTATATGCCTTTGTATAGGCGTAGAGAGCCTTGTTGGCTCGGACGAGCTGCGCGAGCTTGTACTCTCCGTCAGGATTTCTCTCGCTCACAACAGGATCACACCAGCAAAAGTTGTCGAGGCAGGCCCAATGGCCGGGGTCTCCTCCGACACAGACATAGTTCCTCAACGCTTCATCGAGGGCACAGGCAGTCATGTGATACGCATCGATATCAGAATACCTCGGGATAATACCGTTCGAGACCACGACCCCCTGAGAGGATCCGAGGATGGGCCTGATCACTGCTGCATCGGATGGGCCATCGCACATCTCGCCCACGAGGGGCTTCACGATCGAGCCTCCCTGAACCTCGTGGTCATATTGCCTGATAATGTATTCCTTGGAGCAGATATTGAGTCGGGAGAGCATTTCTTCGAGCTTGCGGCCGTGATCATCCGGTTCAGGCGTCGCGGGATCATCGCCCGCTTTCGGATACCAGCGGGCCTTGAGCTTCATCTTGGGCAGGCCACCGTGCAGGAAGGAAAGCGAGAGATATGCCACGGTCTTCTGATCATACGTGCAATGGAAGTATCCGGAATCCGTGAATTCGCCGATCACCGTGGATTCCACATCCATCTGGTCGGACAACTCGAGGAAGGCATCGATATGCTCTTTCGGGACGGCTACCGTCATGCGCTCCTGAGCTTCTGAGAGGAGGATCTCCCAGGGGTCCAGCCCCTGGTACTTGAGCAGGGGTTTGTCCAGCTCGATCAGACATCCCCCGCAGAGCTGGGCCATCTCACCGACAGAAGAAGAAAGGCCGCCTGCCCCGTCATCGGTCAGCGCCCTGTAGAGACCGTTGTCCCGTGCCCTCAAGAGAAAATCAGTAAGTTTCTTTTGAGTTATGGGGTCGCCGATCTGGACTGCAGAGGTGGGAGATTCTTCATGGAGCTCTTCCGACGAGAAGGTCGCTCCATGGATGCCGTCTTTTCCTATCCTGCCTCCTGCCATGACGATGAGATCGCCCGGCTCGATCCTCTTCTCGTGGGAAGGCTTGCCGTTTATCTCTCTGGGCATGATGCCAGCCGTTCCGCAGTATACAAGAGGCTTGCCGAGGTAACGGTTGTCGAACACGACGCATCCGTTTACGGTTGGTATTCCGGACTTGTTTCCTCCATGCTCGACACCTTCCCTCACCCCTTCAAAGATCCTTAAGGGATGGAGTATTTTGGGAGGCAGCGCTTCCGAATAGAAGGGGTCGGCAAAGCAGAACACATCCGTATTGAAGATGAGCTTCGCACCGATACCTGTTCCGAACGGGTCACGATTGACGCCCACGATTCCAGTCAGCGCGCCGCCGTAAGGATCGAGGGCAGAGGGTGAATTGTGGGTTTCGACCTTGAAGACGAGATTGTACTCGTCGTTGAAACGGATCACGCCCGCATTGTCGGTAAACACGCTCACACAGATGTCGTTTTTTCCTGAAGACTCGCGGATCTCTTGGGTTGCTCGCTGGATGTAGGATTTGAAGAGAGAGGAGATATGCTCGATGCTGCCGCTTTCCTCATAGGCTATCTCGGCATTGAAGATCTTGTGCTTGCAGTGCTCGGACCAGGTTTGGGCGAGGCATTCAAGCTCGACATCCGTGATCTTGTCACCTAAGCCGAACCGCTTTCTGCTCTCCAAGACCAGCGGATCTGACAGGTGGGAAGCAATGGCCTTCATTTCGTCTACGCTCAGGGCAAGAGTTCTCTCCCTTGAAAGGCGGGCGAGCTCGGAATCGGAAAGATGTAAAGAAATCTCTCTCACGCAGGGAACATGATCGAGCGTCACCTGAGATATGTGGGCAGGGACATTGACCAGCTCGTCCGCATCCATTACCCGGACGTACTGAATCAGAGAATTCGCCAGGCAGTTATGCGCGATCCTCGTTACAAGCTCCCTGTCCGCCTTGCCCTTGAAGAGAAAGGCTCTTGCCGAATATACGGGAATCTTTTCCGAGGTTATGAGCTTCAGTGCGTAGGCAGCGCTCTTGCCTACATTGTCTGTGACACCAGGCTTGTAGCCGACCTCTATGTACCAGTCAAAGTCCTTGGTGAGCGGTTCGTTAATGGAAAGATCTTGGACAACGGGATCGTAGAAGGCCTCCTTTATCCATTCATCATCCAGTTCATGAGCATCAATGGTATAAATATCGAGGCAATGTATCCTTACCTTCTTATCAAGAGAAGGAAATGCATGCAGTATTTGTCGTTTTGTTCTCTCTCCCCGAGCGTCGAAAAGTCCGGGTTTGAGGCCGACCTCAACCCTATAGGGCATACCCTACCCCTTTTCTTCGAGATAGAGTGTCGCGTGTCCTTCTACGCTCTCGCGCTCGGATTTACACTTTACGCACAAGGTAGCAAACGGCATAGCCTTGAGTCTTCCCACCGGGATGTTTTCTCCGCAATCTTCGCAATAGCCATATTCCCCATTTTCCATTCTGGACAAAGCACTTTCAATCTGCTCGAGCTTCTGCCGCTCCCTTGTACTGAGCAAGAGATTGAATTCACGGGATTGCTCAAGATCGGCATCGTCAAAGATGTCGCCGATCTCCCTCTGGTCGGAGATATCGTTGGATTTGATTCTCTCCTCCAGATTCTTGAGAATCTCGTGCTTCATTTCTGCCAGGATCTCCTTAATCTCAAGGAGCTCATTCTTTCTCAGCATTCTGTCCTCCGTTAGCACTTTGGAAGTAGGGTACTTATACTTATAAATCAATATCTGTCAATACTAAATGATCAAGTCGATTTTTACAAAGGAATATGGGCAAGTACACATCGCTCGGGCAAAGAGAGCCGTAGGATTGCCCGGAACGGCCTCTTTGATCACCATGATGCCTGGAAGACTTCACAGACAATCCACTCACCCTGTTCGAAGAGCCGTCTTTCTGCGGGTGCCACAATGAAGCAGTTTCCCTTTGCCATTGATGAGAGGATACCGGATCCCTGCGGACCTGTCGGGGCTACATGGAGCTCTTCCCCGCACAGTGAAAGGATGCCGCGGATATAGTGGGGCCTGCCGCCGGATGTTGTAACAGGACAGGCAAGCTTTGCCCTGAGCCTGGGGAGCAGGAGGCTTTCTGAGCCTGAAAGCTTGAGGATTGCAGGCCGTGCAAACTGGTAAAAGGAGGTCATCGTGGAGACCGGATTGCCCGGCAGCCCGATTGTGGGAACACCGTTTATTGTCCCGAAGGCAAGAGGCCTTCCAGGCTTCATCTCAACCTTCCAGAAAGCCATGGAGTTTCCCTCTTCGGCCATGACCTCTTTCACGACATCATAATCACCCATGGAGACACCGCCCGAAGTGAGGATGAGATCGGCGCTGCGCGCCATCGAGAACTTGGCTCTGAGATCCTCTTTCGTGTCTTTGGCTATGCCCAGGTAGAGAGGAGTCGCGCCGAGCTGAGAGACGAGGCTTTTCAAGGTATAGGAATTTGAAGAGGGGATTTTGCCTTCGGTTATCTCCTCACCGAGATCTGCCACCTCGTCTCCGGTTGCAATGATCGCGACGACAGGCCTCCGGTGACAATTCACCATCACCCGACGGATTGATGCGAGGATGCCTATTTGTGCGGGATCGAGATAGGTTCCCTGTTTGAGGAGGATCTCCCCCTTCCTGATATCCTCACCCTTGAACCGGATATGCTCACTTTTTTTAGGGATCGTGCGGATGATAACCGATCCGTCAAGCTCTTCGGTATCTTCACGCTTGACGACCGCATCGGCACCCGGGGGCATCTGTGCGCCGGTCATGACCTTCACAACAGACCCGCGCCCAAGCGATCCCTGGGGGGAAGAGCCTGCCGGTATTTCGTAGGCAACCTTTAACTGTATTCCCGGCGAAACGATATCGCTGGTATGAACGGCATACCCGTCCATTGCTGAGTTGTCCCAGGACGGTATGTCCATCTCGGAGATTACATCTTCCGATAAGTACCTCCCAAGGGCCTGCTCAATATACACCTTTTCGCTGCCTAGTGGCGCAACCCTTTTCAGAATGGTTTCCCGAGCCTGCTCTACTGATATCATGAGGCGAATCCTTTGGCTGATAATATTTAGCATTCCATCTTAGATGACCATCTTGTTTAAGTCAAGATTCGTTCCCGGTCCGTCGATAGGGACCTGTATGGAATATACGGATATACTTGCACCCATAGAGATCGAATTGCAAAAGGTCAGTTACCTTGGCGGGAGTATGGCCATTGTTGTCGTTCCCGAGCGATATGCAGAGAAAGCCCTAGGATACAAGAGGGATGTTGATACTGTGGTGAGAATGAACGAGTATCTCGTCCTTGGACTCTTCGGTGCACAGGCCGACGAGGCCTCCGCCCGATTTCTCTCGATCCCGAAGGGGATCGCCGTTTATCCTCAAGACGGCAAGAACATACAGACATTGTTCTTCGAGGCACTGGAGAGACTGCATCTCATCGGAAGCTCCACGTGGGTGAAACGGCTCTGGGATTCAATAAAGGAAACCAAATCCCCTGACGGCAGGGAGGACCCGGAGAGCAGATTCATATCTTCTATATTTTACCAGTTTCTTGCATTCCTCGCTTCGCACCCGAATGAACTGAAGCAGATCCTGAACAATATGAATTCGACGGAGCTTTCATGGGTAAAGGATTATATGCCCTTCGGCTTTTTCGCCGATGGCAAGATGGATACATGCATACCCGAGAAGGATATCTCCGAGCTCTTCAATCAGTGGCAGTATCAGGAAAAAATGAAGGCCAAGCTCGAAAAAGGGAAGAGCACCTTAAGAAAATTCAGGAACATTGAAAACCTCTTTACCCTGCCGTCCATATCCCAGGAGATTATAGATCTGGCCGGCGACACCCTGGTTGCTACATCAAAGATGGCGGGAATCATAGAAAAGGATCCCGTCCTGACATCGCGTATTCTCAAAGTTGTTAATTCCGCATTCTATGGCTTCCGCAGGCAGATCGATTCCGTGGAGCAGGCAGTAATGATCCTGGGAAATGACGAGGTGATAAACCTTTCGTTCTCGATCGCTATCCACAAGATCCTGGAAACCATATCGCCCGAGATGGCACAAAGGCTCTGGGAGCATAGCCTGGTCGTTGCCCGGGTATCACAGTGGCTTGGGCCGTTCATGGGATATCCCTCCATGCAAAGGACATATACGGTAGGGCTGCTCCACGATTTTGGCAAGATCGTGTTCCTGCAGAGGGGACACTTCGTCGGGGGGATTGAGGGACCGGCATCCCTGGAAGACCTGGCGGC